>OLOW01000567.1_pt1 | contig 24965 bp, 23 predicted proteins | sample 1672801 | NCBI WGS metagenome assembly OLOW01 (sample SAMEA3136725, study PRJEB25190) | human gut metagenome | biome: human gut; feature: human-associated habitat; material: faeces | place: Austria | collected 2013 | reverse complement strand
CCTCCGTCGGCATTTTGCAGGCGTTGACCGTCACGGGACAGGTATCTTACGGCGCATCTTAGAAAAAAGTTGCGGAAGATTTTATAGTCATCTAATACAGCATGCTTTCTTATGGGCTATTGGGTGGGGGATAAAATTCTCCCGCCCAACTTTAGAATAAGTGAATAAAATCCCTGTCCATAGAGAATACTAAAAAGTTTGTGCAAAATCTTGACAGCCATATTGCCGCTATGGTATTCTGAAACACCATGAGGGAATTTGAAAATGTGGATTTGAGGAGAACAAACATGGAATATACAAAGGAAGATTTAATTGAAGCAAAAAGGCAAATTGATTCAACATTGCATAAGTTACGAGAAACAATAATAACCTTTGAATCAAAAGAAAATTCAGAAAGATATAAGTCGCAAATCACTTTGGCGAAAAGACGAGTAAGAGCTTTTGAAATAGCAAATCACTTTATAGAAAATGAGATTGAAAACAGTTAGTTAAATTTAGAAATGAGAAGATTAAATTTATTGAAAATTTAGGATGGTTTGATAAGAATAGCATACCTAAAAAATATGAAAGTATCAAATGGTATAATTTTTAAGAATATATGCTAATTGAAAATTGAATAGCACATAGATATAAGATTGAAATGTCAGCCAATCGGCAAGGCTGACATGGGTTTTGAATTTCAAAGCCGCTACATAGCATTGCGAATCAGAACACATGCGGGACTTCCTCCGGGTATTCGACCAGTAAAATCTCGCGGCAAATATCCTCGTAATCCGGAAACTTGCCCTGCGCCAAGAGACGTTTGGCGCGCTCCACGTCTGAGTGCAGCAGCACCTTGTTCTGCCAATGGGTGTGATAGGCTTCTTCCAGCGTATTTTGATAATCCTGCGCTTTGCCCATTTCCTCATCCTTTTTCCCGCCGAAGTAGGCATAGGCAGAGGACAATTCGGAGAACAGCTCGAATAAGCCGTCCGGATCAACGTGGTTATAGTAGTCTTCCACCGGGCGCGTGGCAGACAGCTCTGTCCAGAATGTGCCGCAGTCCGTTTCGGAAAGGGCGGCTTCCTCGCGGAACAGAACGCCGCATTTTGCATCACGCATGATCTCTTCTGCGTTTTCGCCCAGATTTAGGTCAGTGGTCGTAGTCAGAAAAGTCCGCAGTTCCGCCGCCTTTTTCTCGTCAGGCAAAGCTCCCGCGTTCTGGATTCCGGTGGAAATGTTGTGCAGCAGCACTTTTCCGAGAAGCTGTGACAGCAAGATGTTCTTGGGTGCAAGCTGCCCTAGTGCCTTTTTCAGATCGCTCCAAGTTTCGGGGAGGTCAACATGATAGACGAAGGAGAGTGTCAATGTAATCTCCGGTTGCTGTAACGGTGTCCTTTTCAGCCTTCCAGAATCTCCGCACCAGCCGCATTCCCAAGATGACCCGCGTATCATAACCGGACTTCCGCACCACGGACAGCGCATATTGCTCTCACCCCTTTTTATCGGAATTACTCAACGCCCAATGCCTTATATACCGCGTCCTCTGCACTCTGATAGAAAACCAGATTGAAGCAACCAATCAAATCTGCTGGGACAAGTCCGAGATCAGCCGCCGATGTGATCGGTAGCAGCACCTTCTTTGCACCGCTATCAAGGCAGACCTGAAGCGCATTTGCAAGCTCGTCCACCTTGAGCATCGTTCCTGCAATGCTGATCTCACCCAGCACCGCCAGACTGCTGAGAGTCGGCTTTCCAAGCGCAATCGAACAGAGTGCAATCAGCGTGGGAAGTGCCAGCTTCTCAGTCATGCCGATGCCCTGCAAATCCTGATAGTTGATGATATAGTCCTTCGTTGTCGTGCTGATCGCGCCGCTGATGCGGTTCCCGTTCGCTTTCAGATAGTTGAAAGCAGTGTTCGCCGCCTCCTTGCATTTGCCGTCAGAGTTCAGTCCCGTCCGCTCAAACTTTCCGTTTCCGGGAAGCATCTGAGATTCCAGACGGAAGACGCCGATCATGCCGCTCTTTCCCTGAGAAACCGTATAGACCTGACCGGGATTGCACATTCCTTCGGGAATCAGCTTTCCACCGCCCTGTTCGGGGACGGAGACGAAATGTTCCTCAAAGGTATCATTGTCAATGTACGAGAAATTGACATCATAAAACTCCATGCCGCCCAGCTTTTTGAGCTGTTCCTTGACGCGGCGGCGCATTTCAAGGGCAAACTTGAGGATCTCTTCAAGCTGTTCTTTCGTGAACTCCCCGTCCGGATAGAGCAGCTTGATCATGCCGCCAACCATCTTGCGAACGGCAATGGTATCGCGCTGATTGAGGTTCTTGCCAAGGCGGAAATACTTGTCCAACGCATCGCCGTACTGCTCCTTGCGAAGCTCACGGATGAACTCTGCCAGATAGTCGGTGATGAAGCCGTAGTCGTTGGTGAAATGCTCCGGACGGAACTTCGGTATCTCCCAGCCGGGAATATAGCAGTGCATACGGTCAAGGAACGCCGTGTCCGTTCCCATTTCGGGAGGGAATGGGTCAAAAAGGCTGGACGTTTTCAGCAGCACATCCACGCTCTGATTGATGTTGCCGACAAAGACCATTGATGCGGTCGCGGCTTTTTCTTCCTTTCCACGGGCGAAGGAACCGGACGCCATATAGTCCTTCATGATCTGGATGCCGTCTTTGTCCTTGAAATTGATACCTGCAACCTCGTCAAACGCCACGCAGTCCCACAAGCCGACCAAACCGACCGTTTTTCTGCCCATGTTATAAAACAAATTGGCAACGGTAGTCTGACCGCCGGAAACAAGGATGCTGTTCGGGGAGATTTCCTTGTAGATATGGGATTTACCAGTGCTTCGCGGACCTAACTCACAGAGGTTGAAGTTGTTCTCGACAAGCGGCAGCATACGGGCAAGCAGCAGCCAGCGTTCGCGGTCATTCAGCTTATCCGGCTCATAACCGCAGGAGCGCAGCATGATCTCAAGCCACTCTTCTTCGGTGAAGTTCTTTCTGCCTTCCTTCAATTCCTCAATGTCCACATGGGGCATCTGGATTGGTGTCAGCTTGCGAATGTGGATAGGAGAGGCATTTTTCTCTTCTTCCAGAAACTCATATTCGAGCTGCACAATGCACCAGATACCGCCGCAGAGCAGCCGGTCAAACTTTGCGGGATAGTCCTCTGAAATAGGGATATTCTTGATACCAAGGTTGGAGAACTCCGCCTCATAGGTATCTTTTTTCATATTCAGATTGACGGTGATCTTGTCAATGACCGTGTGCATCCCGCGCTGACGCAGCATGGAGAGGATCTTCTGCGCCTCGTCCGGGCGGACATAGTTGTCCGCCAAGATGCGCTTGACATTCTCCACGCCGGTTTCAATGACCTCAGGATCATCCGAGCTGCAATACTGACCAAGCAAAAACTCAAGGACATAGACCGGCACATTTGCGCCTTCCTTGATCTTCTTCGTCAGGTCTTTCCGGACGATCTTTCCGTCAAAGAACTGCCGCAGCTTTTGGTCGATCACTGCGTTTTTATCGCCGGTTTCTCCGGTCTTCATCTGCTCATCCATTCTTGCCACCTCACAGGTCAAAGCCAAAGTCATCAGCAAAAGCAATGTCGATGTGGAACTCAATCTCTTCCACGTCAATCTCGTTTGCGATCACCAGACGGTAGACTTTCTTCTTATCATACGTTCCGGCTTTCAGGTTGAACCGGACACGGAACACGCGATCTGCCGCGTTGTCACTGGTCTTATCCGCAATGACTGTCTGCCGGTCGCTGATCACCACGCCCTCATCGTCCGTCATGTAGATGGAGTAGGTGCAGGGCTGAATCTTATCGCCCACGGGCTGACGCTGGTGGAACTCCAACGAGAAGATCAGGTTGGAAATCTTGCGGCTTTCGCTCAGGAGCTTCAGCTCCGCGTTCTTAACCTCGACGTAATTCTTGTTGCTCGTGCGGAGGTTCTTGAAGGCGATCACAGGCACGACGAGTTCCTGCAAACTGATACCGCCGTGGACATAGTTCTCACCGCCGCCCTGAACCTTCATGCGGATGGTGTCCTGCGGGGCATAGCCCTTGATGGGCGTTCCGTCCAGTTCCCGTTCCAGATTGACAGGAAGCAGGAAATCAGCAGTTGTGTCAGGAGCAGTCAGCGCATAACGCCGTCCAAGCTCATACACGTTGCCAGAGAAGGCTTTCCGGTCAATCTTGTCGCTCTCATTCAGAGGCTTATAGGTATAGAGGAAGCCGTGATCCGCCGTGATGAAAATATTTGTTCCGCTCAGTTCGTTCACAATAATACGCAGGATACCGGAAAGCTCCTGAATTGCCGTCTCGCAGGCGTCAAAGACTTTGGACTCCGTAGGGGCTTTGTCTCCGATGGCGTCGATAGAGTTGTGGTAGATGTATATTATATCTTTTCCGGCAACCAGTTCCCGCCGCTCATCCTTCTTCATGTTCAGAAGATCGTTGTATTGAATGGCAACGCTGGCTTTCGGCGTCGCGTTCAGGATCGTGTTTCGCTCCACGGTGGAACGGGTGGGATTTCCGTCAACAAGGACATCCATACTGTCGTTCACAGAAATGCTCTTTGCCGGAAGAAGGGCTGCCATACCAAACTTCGTGATGGACGGGAAGACCGCCTGCATCGACTCCAACTCGGCGCTACCCTTTGTGGTGCGGACAATGCGCTCGGAAAGCTCGGAGGCAACCTCATAGCGAAGCGCGTCCGAGATGATCACAAACGCACGGGTGTTCTTACTGCTTGCGGGAGCGACATATCTCTTATAGAAATCCCGCTGCTTCTCGATCTCTGAGATGTAGCCAAGCGTAGCAAGGTCATCTGCCGCTGCGTTTGTCCAGCAAGCGGTCAGTTCCCGGAGGAACCAGTTCTGATACAGTGCCTCGACAAACTCCGTCGAGTGCTTCAAGCCGTCTTCCAGAATGTCATTTGCATTCTTGAGAGAGTTGCCGAATGCATAATGGAAGTGGCGATAGTAGGCATCCATACGGTAGAGATCACTCGTATAGAGCTTCCAGATTTTCTTCGGCTCGACGATATGGAATCCGCCGCCGTGTTCCTGATAGAAGGTCTGCATCTTTCCGATGAAGAAGAGGCAGTCAAAATAATTTGAAAACCGCTTGTACCATCCGGCTGTCCGTCTGTTTTCACAGACCTTCCTAATGAGATCGACCTTCACAACATGGTCGCTGATCTCCGCGAAGAGCTGTTTCAGGATGCTCTCGTTGATGCACGGGAAGACATCTCCCGTAACCAGCGTTTCCGGCTCAAATTTGTCAAAGCGCGCCGGGAGCTGCAATTCGTTCTCCACGGTGCGGCACAGCTCGTACAAGTCTTCGTTATCCTCGCGGGAACGCCATTCATGGACGATGCTGTAACAGTACGCCTTGTTGGTCTCGGAAACGAAACGCTCCAAGCCTTTCAGGACGGAGGCGTTCATCGTCTGAGAAAGCGCGGTCAGCAGAACGTGCGCTGCAAAGTAGCCCAGCGGCTTGTCCTCTTCCTCGATGTAGCCGGTGTACTTCCGCGCAAGCTGCCAGAAGGCTTCGATGCTGCCAAACTTGCGGATGTTCTGCAAGACGCTGTTTGTCTCCTTATCGAGACCCGCGGTAAGGACGGCGATGATGACATCCTGCGCGGAACCTTCGCTCAGACCGGAGAGAACCGCCATAATGTCGATATGGAGTTGGAGGGGCGTCTGATAGTCCCGCCCGATCCTGCGCAGCTTTTGAATACGCTCTTTGCTGTCGAAAAACTTTGCATAGAGCTTGACCGTCTTCCGCATTGCGGCAGACGGCGCGATATTCAGCTCGTCCATCTGCATGGAGATAAAATCTGCGCGGAATGGTTCGCTGTAATATTCAATGTCCTGAAGCCAGTTGTCTTCGTCGCTGGTGTATGTAATCGGGCAATAGATAAGATAGTTGCTGTCCAAGTCATCGTGAAGCAGCAACTTCTTGACAGCAAAGTTGTTCGTGCCGGTTAGCTTGATGATCTTGACGCCTTCCAAGTTCAGCTCGTCAATGTCCTTCTCAAACTCCCGATCCTCGTCTTTCCAGAAGATGATTCTGCGGCGATAGAACTCCGGCAAGGGAGCTGCAAAACGCTCTCGCAAATTAAATTGAATAGATTCTGTGGTCATAGCGTTTAGCTCCCTCGTTAAATTCCTTCTTTTGGCATTTCTGGCAGTTTGTCAAGCAAGTCACTCCCGACCATGTCCCAAAATTGTTCATATAAATGCCATGATTTTATTTCATTTGCTTTTGACCAACCACCAATATAGTATTCATCAGTTAGTGAATTGCGAACATATTTTTTTGCAGTTAGCGCCTTGCAATATTCATCTTCGATTGCATAAAGGCGATTTAGCACAAAATCGTTAAACTGCTCTTGTACCGCTTCATCATCGAAAATAAGGAACGCAACGCCGGGGCGTAAGTCCCATTTCTCATTGTACCAGTTATGCTCTGTACAACAAAAACATCTAAATAACTTTCCCGATACACTATCCATGTTTAGATAAATATAAGTTAGAGAAGGCTCTCCTCCAACTACTGTGTCCGAATAAACAGTATGTGTTTTTGGAAAAGGAATTAGATGCCGTCCGCCATCTAAGTAGATAACATATTCTTTGTAAAGAATTGTTGAGTGATAATAAATAGTCAAATTGCTTACAGAATAGCTCCTATCTGCTTGATAATCAGCAATATTTTGCATAATGCTATTTGTGGAAAACTGAGATTGATCCTCAATGTCTTCAATTTGAATTTGAAACTCTGGAAAATACTTGTGATATTTTGAGTTTCCCCAATTCAAGTCTCCAACCCAGTCATCTGGAGAATCTAAGAGGCGAAGCAGTCTCTCATTAACTGACAAATCTATCCCGAAGCGTTTCCGCCAAAGATACTCAATTTTGTCCATATCAGCCATTGAATCAATCGCTGTATTTGTGTCACCAACTCTTGTATAGATATATCCAGCTCGGATTTCTTTATCTCTATCTCTGAAATTATCCACAAGAAAGAAAGGCGTTTTTTCTGAGTTTTTCACGATGATGACATCTACTGATTGCGGAATACCATCATCATCACAAAGTGAAATCGTTTGCAAATAGACAGGCGGTCGAAGCCCGCCTGCAAATTTTTTACTTCGCAAAAAATCAATCAAGTGCTGTTGATCTTTTCTATTTACCTCTGTAACACCTTTAATTTTGACACCGTCTTGGCATCTGCTGTCGCTTACACCGATAATGATGTAGGCATCGCGCCCCAACTGATTATTTGCCATACAAATAATATCTATCAGTTTATCTTCTTTGCATGAGGTATAGTCCTCTTTATAATCCCAATAGCCTCCCTCATATCCTTTTGAAAGCAGTTCTTTAATAATATTTTCTAATTCTGATTGCAAGATAATTCTCCTCATTTAATTTTTCAATACAGATTAACATTCCATCAAATTTTCAAATTCATTTTTCCCAACTTTTATGCCACTTGCTGCAAGGCGATCAGCTCTATCATAATATATTTTATCTATAACATTTGCTTTTTCAGATGCAATACCATAATGTAATAATCTATGGCATGTTGGACATAAACAAACTATATTAGCATAAATGTCCAAACTACTCTTAAATCTGTCCTGACATTTCATCGGCAAAGCATGATGACCTTCCATATAGGGCATTCCTGTACTCTTAGCAGTAAATGTTACATGTGTTGGATTTACTTCACATTCATATCCTGCTGATTCTATGGACTGCATTTTAATTATAGATGATCTCCTCCATGTATCCGCAACAAGAAGTTGCTTGTTTGTAGCTGGAATTTCAATATCCATAACCCCTATTTGTTGATGAATATTTTCAAATCCTTTACCATTAGCAAACTTAAAATAATTATTAAACCCCGCACTATACATCCGATGTCCCCGTGTATCTAATTCAATAAACTCCGGTTCTGAATATAAGTATTCCTTAATGATAACTAATTCGTCCAAATTCTGAATTTCATAGATTGATTGTTTTATTTTTTCTTTCTCAACAAGAAATTTTGAAATATATCTCATTGCCTGCTGATAATGTTTAATTGTCGAATCAGATACCTTGCGTATCTTTTTAAGATATTCCGCATAATATGTCAACAAAACATATTCATCCATTTTATTTACCCCATCAACATTTTATCATTTGTCTAGCATCCTAAATGCCCATTACCTATTATTCACCCGTATCTTCAGATACTTTCAAATCAAATATAGTTTCTTCAATAACCCGTATACATTCATCCGTGTTCTTCTTTATATCCATTCCCCAAAATCTAATCACTGTCCACCCCATAAACAGTAATTTCTTATTAATCTCTTCATCCCTCTCACGATTTTTAGAAATCTTTGTCACCCAAAAATCACTGTTCTTCCCTCTCTCAAGACGCGGTTTCAAAATTTCCCAATCTTTTCCATGAAAAAATTCTCCATCACAAAAAATAGCAATTTTATATTTTGTCAGCGCAATATCTGGCGTCCCAGGAAGATTTTTGTAATTCTTCCTGTAATGATATCCTTTCTTCCATAAGGCTTTTCTTAATATCATTTCAATACTCGTATCTTTTTCCTTTATGCTCCGCATATTTTTCTTACGCTGCTCAGGCGTCAACTTGTCCATAACAATCCTCAAAATATAGCATAATTTATCTTTATAGACTTCTAAGGCAACTAAAATCATTGTTGCAAATGCTGTGGTAAAATATTAACCAACTCCTCTTCATGAAAGAATTGTTCCTCTTCTTTTTGTAAAGCTTGCTGCGCTGCCGTGTAACTTCTTTTGTCCGTTTGAATTGCATTCTCATATACTTTGGCAGTCCGATCCTTGAGCAGTTCCCTTTTTTCCATTATTTCGTTCTCAGATAATGCATCAAAGTCTGTTAATACGGAAATATAATCTTCCCTTATTGACCATAGGCTATTAGCAACATCAATGTGTTTCTGTTCTTCTGCTGCAAAGTCTTTACTTTTTAAATAACCATTCACTACAAGCAACGCCGTAGATACAATTCCCCCGACCCAGGCAACTTTTGCCTCATCCATAATAACAGTTGCCACAAATCCCCCTGTTGATATGGCAGACAAAATGATTTGTACCCATTTAAATCTGTTGCAATCTCTCTGTAGAAATCCTGCATTTTTAAGATCGCTTTTGTGATTTCCAGAGAATAGGGATCACGCTGCGAATCCTGAACCTATCGACCTGAGCCCTGCACCCTCAATTATTTCGCATACAGCTTAGTAACAACGTTCTTGCAGAAGTCCATCTGTTCTGCGATCATCTGGCCAAGGGCTTTGCTGTCTTTGAAGTCGATGACCATGCCCGCATTTTCATGGGCTTTCTTGACTTCCGGATCTTCCATGGTCTTCTTGAACGCATCTTCGTAGAACTTGATCACATTGTCCGGGGTGCCCTTCGGAGCGACGAGGGCACGCGCGGAGCCGTACCATTTATTATAGTAGCCGAGTTCGCCCAAGGTCGGTACATCTGGGAGCTGTGGGTCTCTCTTTTCCGCATAGACGCCGAGGACTTTCAGCTCCGCGCTGTCGCCTTTGATGAGTTTTGCCACATCAGCGACTTTCGCGCAGGAGAAATCGACTTCGCCCTGACGGAGAGCGAGGAGCTGGTCAGCAGTTCCGCCATAAGGAACTGCGTTGTATTCAAATTTCGCAGACTGTGCAAGGAGCTGGGCTGCGGTGTGATTCGAAGCCTGCACGCCATTCGTAGAACATTTCAGCTGTCCCGGGTTTGCCTGTGCATCTGCAACGAGTTCCTTCAGGCTGTTCCACTTCGCATCCTTCTTGACCACGACGACAGCCGTTTCTGTCAGGTGGTTGCAGATCGGGACGATGGACTTGTCCGTGAATGCAGAGCCTTCCATCTGCGCGAGCGTGGTGTAGGTCGGCAGGTTAATGAAGCCGATGGTCTGTCCGTCCGGCTTGGATTTTGCAAGCTCCGTCCAGCCGATCTTGCCGTCAGCGCCCGGTTTATTTTCGATGACGAGTGTCTGTCCGACATATTTCTTCGCGCTGTTCGTCAAGAGACGCGCGCCGGTGTCCGTGCCGGAACCCGCCTTGTACGCCACGATGACCTTGACGTCCTTGGTTGGTTTCCACGCAGCGTCGCCTGCGGCTTTCTTGTCTTTGTTTCCGCAGCCGGCGAAAAGAATGCCTGCGGAAAGAACTGCGACACCGAGCAATGCCAGTTTCTTATTCATAGGTTTCCTCCTTGCATCTTCCGAGATGCTCCCTCAAAATCGTGCAAGAGGATAGTCCGTCTTTCTGAAGGCTTCATCGCCCCTCTATTCTGTTGCACGTTTATCAGAAATATTTTATCATTCTGTTTTTTCGTAAATAACAGGTAAAGTGCTTGTAAAGCGTTTATTGAACAAGTATACACTTGTTATTTGCATTTACTCGTGTCGCAGGCGGTGTATATGAATGAAAGGCATTGAAGTCATAAGATGACTTCGAAAATCGGTATAGAACAGGTGCAAGGTTAGCCCTTGGGGCGTGGCATCCTTTGATTCCGGTTGAAAGCTTCGCTTGCATGAAAAATGAGAAATGGTAGTGCGGCGCATAAAAATATGGAGGCGCGCGGAGTATAAATAGGGCGATGCCCTGAGCTGGCATTCCAGTCACTAGTCACGAGTCACCAGGCACTTGAATACCACTTTCGAGCATCGCCCCATATATATTCGCGGCGAAGCCGCACCATCATTTCTCATTTCGCATTCAAGCAAAGCTTTCATCCGCAATCAAGGGGGGCAGCCCCCCTAAGGGCTACCCATCTATCCTCACGCGCCGAAGAATATTTCCAGCCCGATCCCGATGAGGATCGCGCCGCCTAAGATGGTCGCCTTATCCGCGAGCTTCATACCGAAGCATTTTCCCAGGAAGAGCCCTGCGATGCAGATGGCGAAGGTCACGACGCCGATGATGATACTTGCGAGCATCGCTTTGGCGAAGGGGTACTCCGCCAAGGTGAAGCCGACGGAGAGCGCGTCCATGGAGGTCGCAAGCCCTTGGATCAGCAGGTAGCGGAAGCCCACGCTGACTTTGACGTCCTCTTCTTCCCCGGAGAGACCGTCGCGGATCATGAGCCCGCCGATGGCGACGAGCAGGACCAGTGCCGCCCATGGCACGAGCGGAAGCAGGACCTGAAAAAGATCGATAATCCAGTTCACACACACCCAGCCTGCCATCGGCATCAGCCATTGGAAAAAGCCGAAGGTCCCCGCGATGAGGCACATGGTGCGGAGGCGTAGGAAATGATTCGCAAGGCCATTCGCTAGTGAAACGGAAAAGGCGTCCATCGCAAGTCCCACGCCGAGCAGGACGCTGTTCAAAATAAATAAACCACTCATTTTTATCTCCCCGAAATGAAATTGGCTGTGCGGTTTGGGTAGCTGGGGACTAGTGACTGGTGACTAGTGTCTGGGGACTAGTCACTTCCTCGCATTGTCATTTCGAGCGCAAGCGAGAAATCTTTTTCATTCGCGACCTGTCAGGCCATATCAGAAAACCTGCCTTTCGCCGGCTCTCGAGCATCGCCCTTTATAAAAATCGACGCGGAGCGTCGCACCTCTTAGCCTTTCCCATCGGGGAAGGGGGACCGCGGAGCGGTGGATAGGGTGCTTTCATAAATCGCCTGCTTGAGATACTCCTTCCCGCTCTCTTTCATACCGCCTGTGCCCTATCCGCCCCTTCGGGGCACCTTCCCCTAGAGGGGAAGGCTGCCGATACAAGACTACAGTCATCTATCATTGCAGCGCTCTGCGCTCCCTTCATTCCCCATCTTCCCATACGGGGTCTTTTCCCCACGAAAAAAAGACCCCGCGCACAGCTTAAGGAAGCACTGTTTCCATCGTTGCCAGATAGAATCAGAATTTCCTTGAAACTATACACGTGAGTCTCGCATTTTAAAGCAAGCCAGGCAGGATGTACGGGTCACTGCCAGTATGTTGACGGGCTCCACCGAAGTGGCTGCTACTCCCTCACTTATTTGAGAATGATAGCATGAAAAGCGTCCAGTGTCAAAGGGAAGTGACTAGTGACTGGTGACTGAAATGCAGCCTTTGCCATCTCTATTGCCCCATCAGAACCCGGTGAACTTCTTTGGTAATGAAATCAACGGGCAATCTACTCGATGAGTGAATCCCAGTCACTAGTCACTCATCCCCTCATATGTCTCTTCGGATGATGGAAAGGACGTCCTCCCAATCCCCAAACTGATACGGCGTCATCTGGTCAAGCTGCTTGCGGTCGGCGTCGGAGTAGCGGTCATAGATCACGGCGAAGTCGATGCCGGCATTTCTTGCCGCGGTCGCACCCGCCAGCGAATCCTCGAAGATGAAGCATTCTTCTTTGGAAAGGCCCATATCCTCGATGACCTTGAGGTAGATGGCCGGGCTTGGCTTGATCTCCGGCGCGTCTTCCTGCGTGTAAATCCTCGTGAAGCAGGAATCAAGCGGTGCTTTGCCGCGGATATTTTTATTTTCCTTCCGATATACTTCCATATTGCCGCGGCGCGTGGTGCTGGCGATCACGAGTGTCTTCCCGTCTTCCTTGAAAGCATGGAGCACCTCCGGTGCGCCCGGCTTGTAGTCCACGATCTCTTTCAGGAAATGCTGCGCTATGCGGTAACGCTCCTGCAGAATGTCCTCGGCCTGCCATGCGGAGGCATACATTTTCCCCAGATCTTCACAGTAAGAAAGATACGGTTTCTCCGCATCCCGATGCTCCTTTAGAAAACGCTCTCTTCTCTGCTGGACATCGCCCTCTGCCATGGCAGACCCGCCAAGCGTTTGGATCAGCTGAAGATCTACCTGATTCCACACGCCGACGGAATCGATCAGCGTCCCGTCCATATCAAAAATGATCGTTGACTTGTTTTCAAACATACATACTCCTTACTTCTTCAAGAATTTTTCGATGTCCGGATTCCGTTTGAGCGCGCAGAGCTCCTCTTCCGTCGGATAGACGGGGATGTCGCGGTCATGATTCACGAGACAGAGGAAGCCTAAGATGTCTCCCGCGTCCGCGCGAAACTGATGCCACTGCCATGGCGGGATGGTGATGAAATCCCCTTCCCTGACTTCATGCACATCACTTCCAAGAAGCGCGTGGCCTTTCCCTTTGAAAATCAAAACGACATGCATGTGCTCATGCTTTTCCAGCGAAGAAAAGCCATCCTTCTCTACCTGAAAATAACGGAACTGCACGGGAAGGTCGGCTTCATTATCAAAGAGGATCTGCTTCGTCACATCGCGAAAGACCCTGGGATTTTCTTTATATATATGAGGCGTGATGCCCTCCCAGCCATTCGGCTGGCTGTGAAATTTATGGATCATGGATGTCCTCCTTATGGAATGGGTTCGGGGTTGGCCCGTGGGGCGTGATGCTCTTTGATTGCGGCTGAAAGATGTTCAGCGGGTTCTTGTAGGTTCTACGGGTTCAAAGGGCTTGGTGCGGCGCATAAAAAAATAGAAGCGCCGAGGAATTTTGATGGTGCTTCGCACGTATCGTCATCCCGAGCGAAGCCGAGGGATCTTCCTTGCAGAACCATTAGCGCAACAATTGCGCTATTTCAATCATCGCTTGCTTCCAATCCCTAATCCCTAGTCACTCATCCCCGCCCTTCTACTCAGCAAATCCTCGGCAGTCCCTCTCCCCGAAGCGGAAGAATGCGGCGGCGTCCGCCGTAGAGCGTCTCGAGATGCACGCCGCTGCCCATGCTGACACGCCCGATCTCTTCGGCCTCTTTCCCATACGGGAGCGCGCGGAGAATGCGAAGCGCGACCTCTGCCTCGGCGGCGGGGAGCGCGATCAGCATCTTGCCTTCGTTCCCCATCGTCAGCGGGTCAAGCCCAAGGATGCCGGAGAGCGCTTTGATTTCCTCTCTGACCGGCAGCGCCTCTTCGGAGAGCGTGATGGAAACGCCGGAGGCTTCTGCCAGCTCATTGGCAACGGTCGCAAGCCCCCCTCTCGTGATGTCGCGAATACTGTGGACGGGCAGCTTCGCCGCCAAAAGGGCTTCCACCAGATGATTCAGAGGCGCGCAGTCGCTCGTGAGCGTCGTCTTCATCTGCATGCGTTCCGTGAGGATGACGGCGTGATGGTCGCCCAGCGTCCCCGTGACGAGGATCGCATCCCCATCGTGAAGATTTCCTGCAGAAATCTCACAAGCAGGCGCACGATCGCCGAGACCCGCGGTATTGATGTAAAGGCCGCCCTTCCCTTCGATGACCTTTGTATCGCCGGCCACGATCGTGACGCCCGCCTCCTTCGCCGTCTCTGCCATGGAGCGGACGATCGGCTCCAATACATCGGTGGAAAGCCCCGTCTCGAGGATGAAGCCCGCCGTCAGGTAGAGGGGCCTTGCCCCCATCGAAGCCAGATCATTCACCGTCCCGCAGACAGAAAGCCGTCCGATGTCGCCCCCCGGGAAGAAGAGCGGCGACACAACGAAGCTGTCCGTCGTCATGACAGGCACGCCGGAGAGCGGCGGCAGCACCGCGCCGTCTTCCATACGGTCTAAGATGGGATTTGTCAGGTATTTGGCAAAGAGAGAAGAAATCAGCTTCCCCGTCTCCTCGCCGCCGCTCCCGTGGCGAAGTTCGATATTCATAAATAGATGCTCCTTGTTGATTGATCGTTGGTTTGAAATAGGTTTAAGGGTTCAAGGTTAGCCCGCGGGGCGTGCCGCCGTTTGAAAGCCTCGTTTGAAAGCCTCGTTTGAATGAGAAATTAGAAATGAGAAATGGTGGTGCGGCGCATAAAATAATGAAGCGCCGCAGAATTTTGATAGCGCTTCGCGCCATCGTCATTTCGAGCGTAGCCGAGAAATCTCTATAGCAGAACGCTCATTGCCTGATGTGCGGCAGCACCAAGACATCGTTTTCCCCCGGCGCATACACGCTGATTTCCCCAGTGCAGTAGAGATCGAGGGCTACGCTCGGGATGACGATGCTGGAGAATCCTAATCCCTAATCCCTAGTCACTAATCCCTAGTCACCAGTCACGCAATCACTTCTCCCGATAGGTGATGCAGCAGGCACCCTCGGAGGAGACCATACAGGCACCGACGGGATGCTCGGGCGTGCAGGCGCGGCCGAAACAGGGGCATTCTTCACTCGTGATTCGGCCCGTCAGGACATCGCCGCAGCGGCAGCCGGCGGGCATCCTGTCTTCTGAGAGTCCCCAGCTGTCCGCATCGAGCGCGCGGTATTTCTCCCGAAGATAAAACCCGGAGCCTGCGATCGTCCCAAGGCCTCGCCACACGGCATCCCCCCGGGTGAAAACGTCCACAAGAAGAGACAGCGCCTTCGGATTTCCCTCCTCCGTCACGACACTCGGGTACTCATTCCAAAGTCCCTTCTTTTTCTGCGAAGCCGCAAGCACGAGACGCGTCAGCGCACGCAGAAGGCCCACAGGCGAGAAACCGCCGATCACCATGGTCTCTCCTGTTTCTTCTGCGAGCTTTCTGAAGGGACGGCTTCCCGTGATGACGGCGACATGGCCGGGGCAGAGGAAACCATCGATGTGGCTTTCCCTCGAAATCAGCGACATCGCCCCCGGCATCGTTTTGAGCGCCGTCAGGAAACGGACATTCGGGATGTGCTCCTCATAGACCAGGCGGATGAGATCCGCCCAGACAGGTGCCGTCGTCTCAAAACCAACGGCGGCGAGGATGAAGGTCGTCTCGCGATCGGCGGCCGCCTTGGCAAGTACATCTTCCGGATTATAGAAGAAATCAACGCGCCCGCCCCTGTCGCGCGCACCGGAGAGTGACATCCGGCTGCCCGGGACGGCGAGGAGATCACCGAAAGCCATCACCTGATACCCCGGGGTAAGCGCATAGCGGACGAGCTTATCAATGTAGGATGTCGGTGTCACGCACACCGGACAGCCCGGCCCCGAGAGGAAGGTGATCTGCGGCGGGAGCATCTGCCGGATGCCCGAACGGTACAGCGCGGAGGTATGCGTCCCGCACACTTCCATAAGAGTCAGCGGCGGTCCGTCGTAGCGGGCAAGCCAGCGGGCAAGTTTGCGTTCTTCCATAAAAGGCTCCTTTGAGAAATATGGGGGAAGGGTTCAGGGTTCAGGGGTAGCCCATGGGGCGTGCTGCCTCTTGATTGCGTATGAAAGAGGGGGGGAGCGGGTTCTACAGGTTCAGAGGGTTCAGCGAGGGTGGTGCGGCGCATCATCATAGGGAAGCGCCGCGGAGCTTTGCTAGCGCTTCGCGCGCATCGTCATTTCGAGCGTAGCCGAGAAATGTCTATAGCAGAACGCTCATCGCCTGATGTGAGGCAGCACCAGGACATCGTTTTCCCTCAGCGCATACACGCTGATTCCCGCAGTGCAAGAAAGATCCCTCGGCTGCGCTCGGGATGACGATACCAGAGAACCCCAATCACCAGTCCCTAGTCATCAATTCCTTCCCCGATTTCCTTGAACAGTGCGATCCAATTCTTTGCCTCATCCTTCTTCACGATCTGGATCGCCATGCCGGCGTGGACGAGGACGTAGTCACCGAGCTTTGCGGGCACCATGGAGAGGTTCACGCAGACCTCGGAGCCGGAGAAATCGACCATGCCATGCGTGCCTTCGATGGAGACGACGCGGCCGGGATATGCTACACACATAGGGATGCTCCTTTCGAAAATATAGGGTTCAGGTTGATGGGTTCAGGGTTAGCCCGTTCGTTGGGCGGTTCGTCCACTGATTGTGGATGAAAGCTTTGCTCGAATGAGAAATTAGAAATGAAGGTGGCGGCGCAAAAAAATAATGAAGCGGCGTAAAGCATAAATAAGGCGATGCCCCAAGGTATCAGGAAGAACAGGTTTCTCGTTTGGGAATACCAAACATCGACCGCCTGACTGCGAATGACAAAGATTTCTCGCTTCGCTCGAAATGACAGCGCGAGAGAGTCCCAGTCACCAGTCACTACTCATTACCAAATAGTCCATACCATGCCTGTCCGAGCGCGATACCGCCGTCACCGGGCGGGACTTTTTCATTGGTATAGACAGAAAAGCCGCGCTTTTGAAGCGCTTCCCGCGCACGGGCGAGGAGAAGCTGGTTCAGGAAGCAGCCGCCAGAGAGGAGGATACGCGAGAGGCCGAAGTGCTCCGCCGAGGAGAGGATCATCTCAGCGATGGCCTCGTGAAAGGCGAGTGCCTTTTCTTCTATTGTACCATGGGACGCCAGCAGCGCGCGGATGAGCTCGCGGCCATCCCACAGGAGGCGGCCGTCCCGCTCTTTCCCTTCCCAGAAAATCTTCGGAGCGTGCGTGGCTGCCATCGCGGCGGCTTCCAGCGCCATGGGGCACTCGCCTTTGAAATGATTCTCCTCACCAAGCCCCAGCAGCGACGCCGCCGCATCGAAGAGACGACCCATGGAAGAGTTTTCTATCGTATTCACATGATGAGAGAGCGCAGCGCGGACGAGAGGCGCGCGCGGATCCTTCGACGGAAGGTCTGCCGCGGCCAGATAAGAGAGCGCGCTCTTCCACGCCTGTTTCATAGAGGCATCGCCTCCGATCATGGAAACCGGCGCAAGGTGTCCCACGCGCTGCATGGACGTCCCCTCGCAAAAGAGGATTTCTCCGCCCCAGATGCTGCCGTCCTCGCCATAGCCAGTACCGTCAAAGACGAAAGCGAGTGACTTCTCCCGCAGATGATGCTCCGCCATGACAGAGAGCGCATGGGCGTGATGATGCTGGACGGTATAAAAGGGAAGCCCCCTCTCTCTGGCTATTGTTTCTCCCATCATGCGGGACAGGTAGGCAGGGTGCCGGTCGGAAATGACCGCTTGCGGCGAAAGCCCCAGCAGCTCTTCCCAGTCCCGCTCCGTTTCCTGGAAGACCTCCTGCGATCGATCATTTCGGATGTCGCAGGGCACCTCGGCCGGATACAGCGAGCCGCCGCCCGCCAAGGCAAAGCCCGGCGCCATGTCCGCACCTGTCGCAAGGACCATGCCCGAGGGCGCGTCTCTCGCCACCGGTTCGGGGAGAAATCCGCGCGTCCTTCGAAGGAGCTGCGGATCCCTTCCCTGCCGCTGCATGACGCTGTCATCGGCGGGGCGCAGGATCTCCCTGTCATAGAAGAAAAGCCCTGCGATGTCTTCCTGTGCTTCGTAGTACGCCCGCGCTTCCTCGTCCTTACAAATCATCGGCTCGCCGCTCCGGTTCGCACTCGTGACAATGAGCGGCGCGTCTACGCCGCTAGAAAGCTGTGCATAGAATCCGGTCGAGGGCAGACAAATTCCCAGTCGCGGCACGCGAAATGCTACTTCAGGAAGCACCTTGCGCGCGGGCGCTGCCAGCAGGATCGGGCGCACGGGAGAGGTGAGCATTCCGACTTCTTCCTTCGAAAGTTCCGCCCACGCCTTCGCCATGTCGATGTCTTTCATCATCAGCGCGAACGGTTTCCCGCTGCGGTGCTTCATGCGGCGAAGAGAAAGCACCGTTTCCTTCTTGTCCCCGCGACAGACGAGCTGGTACCCACCCATGGCCTTCACCAGAAGGATCGCGCCCTCTTTCGCAAGACGGATCGCTTCTGCCATCGCCGCCTCTTTGGGAAGCGCGCCCTTTCTCGTCCATCCCTTCAGCTGCGGGCCGCAGTGCGCGCACGCGATGCTTTCCGCATGGCATCGGCGGTCAGAAAGGCTTTCGTACTCTTGTTCGCAGTCCTTGCAGAGCGGGAAATCCTTCATCGCCGTCCGCTCACGGTCATAGGGGAGCGCCTCGATCATCGTATAGCGCGGCCCACAGGCGGTGCAGGATGTGTAGGGGTAGCCATAGTGGTGATCCTTTGGATTTCTCATATCCGCCAGACAGTCTTCGCAGATGCCAAGATCCGCCGGAAAAAGCGGCGCGCGTGCCGCGCCGCCGCTTGAGATCGCGCGGAAATCGGGCAAAGTCGCATGGGATATTTCCTCCGCACGCAGTTCCGCGACCTCCACAGGCGGCCTCGCGGCCTGTATATCCCCCATGAAAGAAAGGAGAGCCTCGCGGCTCCCCTGTGCAATGATGGTGACGACGCCGCCTTCATTTCTGACGGTGCCTGTGATATGATGCCTCCCCGCCAGACGGCAGATGAGCGGGCGAAAGCCCACGCCCTGCACACGGCCAAGGGCAGTGATGCGATAAGTCAGCATGGCAGGCTCCTTTCAAATAATGGGTTTAGGGTTAGTCCGTGGGGCGTGCTGCCCTTTGATTGCGTTTGAAAGCTTCGCTTGAATGAGAAATTAGAAATGCGAAATGGTGGTGCGGCGCATAAAAATATAGAAGCGCCGCGGAGTTTTGAAGCTAGCGGTTTTCTCGTATCGCAAACCCAATCCCCAGCCACTAATCCCTAGCTACTATTTACGGGGCGATGCCCGAAGGCCTGCGGATAACAGGTTCCCCGTTTAGAGTTTCCAAACATCGCCCGCCTGACCGCAAATGACAAAGATTCGAGGGCTTCGATCGAAATGACGATACGAGAATCACATTTTCTAATCCAGGCACTCATCCCTAGCTACCAGTCACCAGTCACCAGCCACTAGTCACCAGCCACTAGTCACCAGTCCCTACTCTCCCGCCTTCTCGCAGATCCACTTCGCGGCCTCTTCATACCCTTCTCCGGTCTTTCCGCTGACCTTGAAGACGGGCGCGGTCTTATTCAGATGGCGGATGCCTTTCATGAAGAATTCTTCATCGAAGTCCAGATAGGGCATGAGGTCGACCTTGTTCAAAAGGATCATGTCCGCTTTTTCAAAAGCGAGCGGATACTTGTACGGCTTGTCGCTGCCGTCTGCCACGCTGACGATGAGGAGCTTCATGTGCTCGCCGATATCCAGCTCGGCAGGACAGACAAGATTTCCTACATTTTCGATGAAGAGGACGCCCGGCGCATCGAAATCCATGGTATGTACCGCGTTATGCACGAGCGGTGCGTCCAGATGGCAGGCGCCGAAGGTATTGATCTGCGCCGCCTTCACATGCTGCTTTCTGAGGCGCTCGGTGTCGATGTCGGACTCGATATCGCCTTCGATGACATAGACCTTGCGCGCGATGTACTTCATGAGCTGCTCGAGCGAGGTGGTCTTGCCCGTCCCCGGCGCGCCCATGACATTCACGGCGAAAATATTCCGTTCCGTCAGGTAATGCCGGACATGCTCGGCAATGTGATTGTTATGGGCGTAGATGTTCTCCATCACGCCGGCTTTGACCATATGCATAATTGGTTCTCCATTTTTCTTTACTATTTAATCGGCGAAGCCGCCACCACCATTTCTCATGTCTCATGGTTCTCGATTTCCAAGTCCACGCTCTCTATATAAAACTCTTTCCCGATCTCTGTCGGGGAGCCGTCGCCGCCGCAGCGGGGACAGGTGAAGGAGAAGCGCTTCCGTTCAAAAAGAGCGCCGCAGTGGTCGCAGCGCATCTTCGGCTTGATATCTTGGATCGTCAGGATCGCCCCCTCGCAAAGGGTGCCCTCGGAAATCACATCAAAGTACATCTGGATGGACTCTCCGATGAATCCCGAGTCTTCTCCCACGACGAGATGGATCGCTTTCACAAGACCGCCCTTTTCACGAGCGGTCTTTTCTGCGATGCGGACGATTTCCAGCGTCACCGGATACTCATGCATGGGGCTCATCCTTCTTCACGGGTGGACGCGGACGGACAGGGCGCACCGGAGCCTTCCCGGTGAGCGTAAGCACGAGGGCTTTGTCCTCGCCTTCCTCCCACTCTTCTTTCATCGCGAGGCACTTTGCCGGACAGTTCTCCGCGCATACGCCGCAGGCCACGCATTTCTCGCGGTCGATCGTCCACTTCCGTGTCTTCCGGTCGATCGTGATCGCCTGCATCGGGCAGCTGTGCTCGCAGCGTCCGCAGAAGAGGCATTTCTCGATGTCATTCTTCACATGATGCGGATTCTCCGACTGCGGGACGTCTTCTTTCCGCGCAGGAGCCGGCTTCGGCTGAGGCGCACACGCCGGCTCTCTCTGCGGTGCCGGCGGCGCCGGACGCACGCGAGGGCGGCGGGTCAAGACCTTGCCCTGATAGGTGGTGACAGCGGCTTTATCTTCTTCTCCCCATGTATCTTCAAGGGAGAGGCACTTCGCCGGACAGTCAAGCGCGCAGGCACCGCAGGTGATGCACTTGTTCCGATCGATCGTCCATGTACGGTTTCTGCGGTCGATCGTGATGGCGTCCACAGGACAAGTCTTCTCACACTTGCCGCAGAAGAGGCATTTCTCGATGTCATTTTTCACGTGGTTGTCAGCCACAGACGCTTCCGCAGATGGCGGCAGCGCTTCCTCCATGACAGGCTGCGCCGCCGGTCTTCTTCGGATCTTCGAGACCCCATGAACGGTGATTTCTGTCCGATTGCCCAAGTAGCAGCCGAGCGAGAGGCACTTTCTCGGACAGTTGTCGATACAGGTACCGCAGTTCACGCAGGCTTCGAGGTTGATGCGCCATATACGGTTTCTGCGGTCGACGGTGATGGCACCCGCCGGGCAGTTTCTTTCGCACATGCCGCAGAAAATACACTTCATCACATTATTGACGATATGGCTTCGGTCATCCATGGCGAGCATGGCTGCATTCTGCGCGGCGACGGTCTTCTTGACTTCGCTGACGCCCTCTTTTTTGACGGCGGTCAGAATGATCTCCGTCTTCTCAAGGCCCGGCATCGCATAGTGCGGATCCATGGAGAGGCACTTCTTCGGACACGCCTCCACACACGCGCCGCACTGGATGCAGGCGAAAGGATTGATCTTCCATTCGCCTGTCTTTCTATCGACAGTGAGCGCGCCGGATGGACAACTTCTCTCGCACATGCCGCAGAGAATGCACTGACTGACATCATTCACCACGCGTCCGCGGACGCCTTTGCAGAAAGTCTTCGGCGCAAGCGGATACTCCGAGGTCACCGGAGGCTTGAATAAATTCGCCACGGCCTGTTTGATATATACCAGGTAACTCATAATTGCCTCCTTTGGATGGGTGACTGGGGACTAGTGACTGGTAGCTAGGGATTAGGGATTAGGAGTCTCAAGTGACTAGTGATTTGTGACTAGTGACTGAAATGCCAACTCATGGCATCGCCATTATTTATGCTTCGCGGCGCATTTCGTCATCCTGAGCGGAGTGAAATGTCGGATGTTCGATCATGTAAAGGCAGAACAGTGAGAACTGAGTCGAAGGATCTGGCGCCGCACCACAATTTCTAATTTCTCATTTCTAATTTCTCATTCGAGAAAAACTTTCAAACGTAATCAAGGGGCAGCACGCCCCCCGGGCTAACCCTGAACCCGCCAACCTCCACTATCTTTCGCAGCAGCTGATGCAGGGATCGATGGTCAGGATGATATTCGGCACATCAGCGAGGTCACAGCCCTGCAGCATCTTGACGAGGGCCGCGATGTTGCAGTTCGTCGGGGTACGGAGACGGAAACGCTCGAGATTCTTTGTGCCATTTCCCTTGACATAATAAATGGCTTCGCCGCGCGGCTGTTCGACGCGGGTGAAAAATTCGCCTTTGGGCGGGACGCCGCGGACAGGGGCTGCGATCGCGCCTTCCGGGAGATTTTGAAGCGCACCGAGGATGATGTCGATGGACTGATAGAGTTCGCCGATACGTACCTTTGCACGGGCGAGGCAGTCACCGGCCTGCTCTAAGACCGGATGAAATCCCAGATCCCTGTACGCACCGTCATCGTCGGCCATGCGGTAATCATTCGGGACGCCGCTGGCACGTGCCATCGGACCGACGCAGCCCAGATCCATCGCATCATTCATAGAAAGGATCCCGACGCCTTCCAGACGTGTCTGGATGGTATCGTCATAGAGGAAAACAGACGCCATCTCTTCGATCTCCCGGCGCAGGCCGGTGAGCTTCTCTTCGATGTCCTTCTTCATGGCATCCGTGAGGTCACGGCGCACACCGCCCACCTCGCAGACGGAGAAGATGACGCGGCCGCCGGTCGTTTCTTCGAAAATATCCAAGATCGTTTCGCGAAGACGCCAGCAGTGCATGAAAAGACTTTCAAAGCCCAGCGCGTCCGCGCCAAGCCCGAGCCACAGGAGATGGTTGTGCAGGCGGGAAAGCTCATGCCAGATCGTCCGCAGATAGCTCGCACGGCGCGGCACGTCGATCTCCATCAGCCCTTCGATGGCCTTCGCATAGCCCCAGCCATGCCCGAAGGAGCAGATGCCGCAGACGCGCTCTGCGACATAGATGAACTGCTTGAAATCGCGCTTTTCGACCAGCTTTTCCAGCCCGCGGTGAACGTAGCCGATGGACGGCACAGCGCGGACGACCTTCTCATCCTTCAGCTCCAGATCCAGATGAATCGGCTCCGGCAGGACCGGATGCTGCGGGCCAAAGGAAACCGTAGTGAGTTCAGCCATTGCCATCCTCCTTCTTCACGACAGATGCATCGACGCCCAGACCGCTTCGAAGGTTCACCTTCACGGCCTGCTTCGCGTGGACGGCATTCGACAGGTCATGCCACGGCGTCTTCTGCGCGAGGTGGTAGAAATGCCCGCCATAGTCCACATCAGGTGCAATGAAACGGACATCCAGCCCGAAAAGATCATGGATCTCATTTTCCCACACAAAAGCGTACCAGTACAGGCTCGTGATGCTCATGACGGAGCCATCGAGCGCCGCTGTCAGACGCAAATGATAGAGAAAATAATTTTTATCAAAGGTGTATGTCAGTTCGAATCCCTCCGTGGTACGGGTGCAGAGGATCTGAACCAGACGGCAGCCTTCTTTTTTGAATCGCGCCACACGCTCCAAGAGGTCTTCCGGGCGGATGGTGATGAATTGCTGTTTCATAGATGTTCTCCTTTGGGAGGGGGATAGAAATGGGCTCAGGGTTCAGGATTAGCCCTTAGGGCGGGGCGTCCATGGATGGCAGATGAAAGCTTCGCTCGAATAAAAAATTAGAAATTAGAAATTAGAAATGGTGGTGCGGCGCATAAAAATATAGAAGCGCCGCAGAGGTTTGAAACTAGCGGTTTTCTCATATCGCAAACCTAATCCCTAGCTACTCATCCCTGCTTTCAAACTTCAGGGTGCAGGGTGCAGGCGTTTCCAGCACACTTGCGTGAACGCGGCCACCGATTTCAAACAATGGTTTGCATACCGACTGCGCCCTATCCGCCCTTCGGGCACCTTCCCCTCAAGGGGAAGGCTAAAATCGTGCGGCGCTTTATAAATATTTCGCACCGCACCATAACCTTGAACCCGCCAACCTGAACCCATCAACCTTTTCTCAGTTTCTTCTGCTTCTCTTCCAGCACAGAAAGGCCTTTGACGACGCCATCGATGATGGCTTCCGGGCGCGCGGCGCAGCCGGGGACGTAGACGTCGACGGGGATCGCTTTGTCCATGCCGCCAAGCATATTGTAGCACTCGCGGAAGATGCCGCCGCTGCAGGCGCAGGTGCCGACGGCGATCACCACCTTCGGTTCCGGCATCTGTTCATAGATTTGGCGGACGACAGGCAGGTTCTGCGCGTTCACGCCGCCGGTGACAAGAAAAATATCAGCGTGCTTCGGGTCGCCGGTATTGACGATGCCGAAGCGCTCTACGTCATAGAGCGGCGTCAGGCACGCCAGTACCTCGATATCACAGCCGTTGCAGGACGATCCGTCGTAATGGATCAGCCAGGGAGATTTCTTTTCAAAGCTCATACATGACCTCCGGAATGGAGTGAATTGGGATAGGGTGTTATTGGGTTCAGGGTTAGCCCACGGGACGTGCTGCCCTTTGATTGTGGGTGAAAGCCTCGCGCGCTCTCTAGTGAGGAGTTAGGAGTGGTGGTGGGGCGCATAAAAATATGGGAGCGCCGCGGAGGTTTGAAACTAGCGGTTTTCTCGTATCGCAAACCTAATCCCTA
>OLOW01000566.1_pt1 | contig 25001 bp, 16 predicted proteins | sample 1672801 | NCBI WGS metagenome assembly OLOW01 (sample SAMEA3136725, study PRJEB25190) | human gut metagenome | biome: human gut; feature: human-associated habitat; material: faeces | place: Austria | collected 2013 | reverse complement strand
TTAAAGCGGCACGCGAGCTGGGTTCAGAACGTCGTGAGACAGTTCGGTCCCTATCTGTTGCGGGCGTAAGAGATTTGAAGGGAGCTGTCCTTAGTACGAGAGGACCGGGATGGACGTACCTCTGGTGCACCAGTTGTCCTGCCAAGGGCATAGCTGGGTAGCTATGTACGGACGAGATAAACGCTGAAAGCATCTAAGCGTGAAACTCCCCCTAAGATGAGATCTCTCATCCATTATGGAGTAAGGGCCCAGAAAGACGATCTGGTTGATAGGCCGGAGGTGGAAGTGCAGTAATGTATGGAGCTGACCGGTACTAATAGCCCGAGGGCTTGACCTACGATTATGCAGGCAATCCAAGCCTTACTCACAGTCGCGGTTATGTTGTTCGGTTTTGAGGGTGCAGCGCGATATGCACCATTAGCTCAGTTGGTAGAGCACCTGACTCTTAATCAGGGTGTCCAGGGTTCGAGTCCCTGATGGTGTACCAGGATTTCAGGCAGCGAAAGCTGATTGAGATATAGAGACGGAACATGGCCCGTTGGTCAAGTGGTTAAGACAGAGGCCTCTCACGCCTTTAACATCGGTTCGAATCCGGTACGGGTCACCATTTTTCTCTTGACAGAGAGCGGAAAAGTGAATATAATGGTTGTTACTGCGAAAGCAGCTGCAATATAGTTGGTGCTTATTAGGGCGAGGGTCCACCCGTTCCCATCCCGAACACGGAAGTTAAGCTCGCTTCTGCCCACGATACTTGGCTGGAGACGGCCCGGAAAAATAGGTAGCGCCAACACAAGCGGACATCTTCGGATGTCCGCTTTTTTTCGCGCGTTTATGTAATTTTTTTTCGGATTTCATAATTTGTTCAAAGTTTTTTCACCATTCCCAGAGATGGATCTGTATAATAGATAACTATGAAAAGTGTGCCTATCAGAGCTCTATCAAAACCGGGCATACTGCATCATGAGCGAATACAAATTACCAGACCGCTCAAATAGCGCGGAAAAGGTTGATTTTTTGTGCTGAACCTGCTATAATGAACGGACTTGTCAAAGGATAACCGGAAAAGGATTTTTGTTATGCTGAGAAGATTCAAATCGTCTGTTACCTTTTTAATGAAGCTGCTGGCCTTTCTGCTGTGTGCCGCCTGCTTTTTCGGCCTGTTCGGACTGGAATATTTCTTCCTTCTGCGCCCCAGCCGCACCCTGGGCGTCACGGCGGTGGCCTTTGTGGTGGTCTACATCCTGATGACCAAGGTCTACGGCGGCTTCGACATCGGAAAGCGTAAAAGCAAGCCCATCGTGTTCTCCATGGCCCTGACGCTGCTGCTGACGGACCTGGTGACGCACTTCCTGCTGTGCATCATGAATACCACCGTCATCCACGGGGGACGCTTTGTGTATGAGTGCCCGCTGCTGCTGCTGGCGGTCTATATGCTGCAGGTGGCCCTGGTGATCATCATGGCCTACGGCGGCAACGACCTGTACTTCAAGGTCAACAAGCCCCAGCGCTGCCTGATGGTGGCCCGCCGAGGCGAGTGCATCGAGGACCTGATCAAAAAAGTGGGCCGCTACAAAAAGCAGTACAACATCCAGCAGGTGGCCTGGCTGGACCAGCCGGACCTGCTGACCTGCGTGGACCACGCCGACGCCGTGTTCCTGTATGAGCTTTCCGTCCGGGAGCGCACCGACCTGGTGGAATACTGCTACCAGACCCGCAAGGACCTGTACTACAGCCTGGAGATGTCCGACGTGGTGGCCATGGCCGGGGAGCGGGTCATGTTCGACGACAAGACCATGATGTACTGCCCGGTCCGGGAGCTGCGGTTCGAGGAGCGCATCGTCAAGCGTCTGGGGGATATCCTGGTGTCCGTGGTGGGCCTGGTGCTGACCTCCCCCATCCTGCTGGCAACGGCCCTGGCCATCCGCCTGGAGGACGGCGGCCCGGTGTTCTACCGCCAGAAGCGCGCCACCTACGGCGGCCGGGTGTTCGAGGTGTACAAATTCCGCTCCATGCGGGCCCAGGACGGCAGCATCCACGTCTCCGCCAAGAAGGATGACGACCGCATCACCAAGGTGGGCCACATCATCCGCAAATTCCGCATCGACGAGCTGCCCCAGCTGATCAACGTCCTGAAAAGCGACATGAGCATCGTGGGCCCCCGGCCCGAGATGCTGGAAAACGTGGAAAAATATACCGACGACCTGCCGGAGTTCCGCTATCGCCTGCGGGCGAAGGCGGGGCTCACCGGCCTTGCCCAGATTTACGGCAAATACAACACCTCTCCCCGGGATAAGCTCATCATGGACCTGGCCTATATCCAGCAGTACAGCGTCTGGCTGGACCTGAAGCTGATTCTGCGGACGGCTCTGGTGCTGCTGACGCCGGAGGAGAGCACCGAGGCCTTCGAGGACAAGAAAACGGAGGAAAAAGCGTAATGCATACCACAAAGCGCGCTGTGCTGCTCAGCTGCTCCGACCACTATAACCACCGCCTCTATGTCATCGACGGCTACCTCAGGTCCCTGGGCTACGAGACGGTGTACTACACCAGCGACTTTGACCACACCTCCAAAAAGGTGTTCCGCTGCACGGTCCCCGGCTGCCGCCAGATCCATGTGCGGCCCTATCAGAAAAACCTGTCCCTGTCCCGGATTTTGTCCCATCGGGACTTTGCCCGCCTGGTGTTCCAGGAGCTGGAGCAGGACCCCCCGGATGTGGTGGTGGCCCAGCTGCCCCCCAACTACCTGGCCCATTATGCCGCCCGCTTCAAGGCCCGGTACCCGGAAACCAGGCTGATCTTCGAGATTTTCGACATGTGGCCGGAGACCTTCCCCTCCGGCTCCATGAAGCGCCTGCTGGCCCTGCCCTTTTCCGTGTGGGCCGGTCTGCGGGATAAGAACCTCTCCGCCGCGGACCGGGTGATCCCCGAGTGCAGGCTGTTCTGCCGCAAGCTGGGTCTGCCGGAGGAAAACGCCATCTACCTGGCCTCCCGCCGCGACCCGGACCAGACGCCGGAGGCCCATCTGCGCTCCGACGGGCTGGACCTGTGCTACCTGGGGGCCATCAACAACGTGGTGAACGTCGACGCCATCGCCGATCTGACGGCCCAATTGGCCCGGCTGAAGCCCGTCACCGTCCATGTCATCGGCGACGGCGAGAAGTGCCCTCAGCTGCTCCAGGCCCTGCGTGACGCCGGGGCGGAGGTGGACTGGCTGGGCGTGGTGTTTGACGAGAGCCGGAAGCACGAGGTCATGAGCCGCTGCCACTTCGGCTTCAACCTGATGAAGCCCGACGTGTGCGTGGGCCTGACCATGAAGTCCGTGGACTATTTCCGCCACGACCTGCCCATTCTCAACAACATTCCCGCCGACACCGCCGAGCTGGTGGACCGGGAACAGGTGGGTCTCAACGTGGGGGAGGACACGGCGGCCCGGGTGGCCGCCATGACGGTGGAGGACTGCCTGCGCATGCGTAAGAACGTCCGCCGGGTCTTTGACGAGAATTTTGACCTGCCGGTGGTGCAGGCCCGATATGCCGCCCTGCTGCAGGGCATTGTGTGAGGATACGACCGTGGAAAAACAGATATTGATCCTGCTGGCTGCCTACAAGGGCGGCCGGTTTATCCGGCCCATGGTGGACTCCATCCTGGCGCAGGACGTGGGGGGTTGGAGGCTGATCCTGTCGGACGACGGGGAGGATACCGCCCCCATTTTGCAGGAATACGCCGATAAATATCCGGATAAAATAACGCATTATCGTTCCGGCCGCCGGTTCGGCAGCGCCCAGAAGCACTTCATGCACCTGCTGGAGCAGTTCGGGGGCCAGGCCGACTACATCATGTTCAGCGACCAGGACGACGTGTGGCACCCGGACAAGGTGCGCCTGACCCTCCGGCTCATGGAGCAGGCGGAGACGGACCCGGCCCTGCCGGTGCTGGTCCACACGGACCTGCGGGTGGTGGACGGCCAGCTGCATGAGATGGACCCCTCCTTCCAGCACTATTCCGGCCTGGACGGCCATCGTCTGGCGCTGGAGCAGCTGCTGGTGCAGAACGTGGTCACCGGCTGCACCATGATGATCAACCGCTCCCTGGCCCGGCTTGCCTGCCGCCCGGTGGGGGAGGGGGACATGCTGATGCACGACTGGTGGCTGGCGCTGATCGCCGCCGCCATGGGCCGTGCCGTGTTCCTGGACCGCGCCACCATTGACTACCGCCAGCACGGCGGCAACGTGGTGGGGGCCAAGGATCCCCGCTCGGCGGGCTATGTGCTGCAGAAGCTCAAGGGCGGCGCGGTGCGCCGTTCCCTGGTGGATACGGCCCGGCAGGCCGGGGCCTTCCTCTCCTGCTATCGTCAGGAGCTGACCCCGGACCAGCAGGCCCTGCTGGCGGACTATGCCGCCGCCCCTGAAAAGGGAAAACTGGCCCGGCTGACTCTTTACCGGCGGCGGGGCCTGTGGAAGTACGGCCTGAACCGCCGTATCGGACAAATTCTTTGGTGGTGAATCTTTTGCAAAATCGAATCCGTAACATAACGGAGGAGTTCCGGCGGGGTACCTTTACCCAGCGGTGCAGCCAGCTCTCCTTCGGAATCTTGTGCCTGTTCCTGCTGGAGTGCAGCATCACCGGCGGCGGCCGCTATTGGGAGGTCGGGCCTGTCAGCATCCGCATTCTGCTGGGGGGCCTGGCCGCTGTGCTGGCCCTGCCGGAGCTTTTCCGGCATTTGGGCGCATACCTGAAAAAGCCCGCCGTCTGGCTGACCCTGGCCTTCGTGGCCTGGCTGGCCTTCTGCGCCTGGCGGGGCGTCCGGGCGGAAAACCGCATGGACGTGCTGCTGACGGACATCAAGGGCTTCATGTGGCTGTTCCTGGTGCCTGTGCTGGTGGCCACGGTCCGGTCGCGGCAGCGCCTGCGGGTGCTTTTGAGCTGGGTCCTGGCGGGTGCGCTGATCCAGGCGGCCCTGATCCTGGCGGTGAACGCCGCCGTGGTGCTGATGGACGACCCTGCCCCTCTGTGCCGGTGGCTGAACGAGCACACCGTAGGCATCGTGGACGTGGTGTCGGCGCGGCTGGTCCGTGTGTTCTTTAAAAGCAGCCCCTATATGATCGTGGGCTGTGTGGTGGCCCTGTTCCGTCAGGCCCGGGCCCCCAAGCTCCGCTGGCGCTATGTGCTGGCAGTGGGCCTGCTGTTCAACGCCCTGCTTTTAAGCTATACCCGCTCCCTGTACGGAGCTTTGGGGCTGACGGCCCTGATCAGCATCATCGCGGTGCTGGTGCTGTGCCCGGAGGGCCGCAAGCGGACGCTGGCGTTTCTGCTGGCTGCCGTGGTGTGCTTCGGCGTGCTGGTCACGGTGCAGGAGTTTGCCCTGGAGGGCAGCTATCTGAGCTTTGCCGTGTCCCGCACCATCGGCAGGGAGGTTCCCACCTCCTGGGCCTCCCAGCTGCGGTCCCAGCTTCGGGGCGAGGACCCCGGCGATTCCCCCGACGACGGCGAGATGGACAGCCAGCGCTCCTATATCGAGGTCACCGAGAAGTCCGACCAGCTGCGGCAGGAGACCAAGGACAGCCTGAATGTCTACATTCAGCGCAGTCCCATCATCGGCTGCGGCCTGGGCGCGTCGGCGGCCAACCGCGACAAGGGCGTGGACGAGTATTTCTATCTGGACATGCTGGCCCGGACGGGTGTCGTGGGTCTGCTGCTGTACATGCTGCCTTTTGGCTATGTGGTGGTCTGGTGCCTGCGGCGGCGGGAGCTGCTGCGGGAGTGCCCGGAGGGGGCGGCCGTGGTCTGCGGCCTGTGCACCTTCTGGATCGTCACCTGGTTCAACCCCTGGATGAATGCTGTGCTGGGCATCGCCTGGTACGCCGTCACCCTGTCGGTGCCCACGGCTTTAGAGGAGCACAGCATCTGAATCCCACGCAACAGGAGATGTTTTCCCCATGGCGAATGAATCAAGCGGAAAAAAAGCCCTGAAGGCCGGACTTGGCTACACGGTGGGCAATATGCTGGTGAAGGGCCTGTCCTTCCTGGCCATCCCCCTGTTTGCCCGGCTGATGACGGTGGAGGACTTCGGCATTTACAGCACCTTCAGCTCCTATGTGATGATCATGACGGTGCTGGCGGGCTTCACTCTGCACACCAGCGTCCGCAACGCAAAGCTGGATTATGTGGACCTCACCGGTTCCTACTGCTCCTCCGTGACCCTGCTGGTCATCGGCAACTCCCTGCTGCTGCTGGGCCTGAGCCTGGTGTTTGCCTCACCGCTGGCCCGGTCCCTGAGCCTGGAGCAGCCGTATCTTCCGGCGCTGATCGTGCTGGAGAGCTTCGGCATGGCCATGCTGACCTTCTACAACTCCGTCCTTTCGGTGGACTATAAGTATAAGGAGTACCTGGTACTGAGCCTGGTGTATGCCGTGGCCGGCATCGGCGGCTCCGTGCTGCTGATCCTGACCCTCTGCCGGGGCCAGGGATACCTGGGCCGCATCCTGGGCACCCTGATCCCCGCGGTGCTGGTGGGCATCTATGTGGTGATTCGCCTGTGGCGGAAGGACCGCCCCCGCATCAGCCGGGAATACTGGCGCTACGGCATGGCCATCAGCCTGCCCACGGTGCCCCACGGCCTGAGCCAGCTGCTGCTGAACCAGTTTGACCGCATCATGATCAAGTCCATCATCGGCAGCACCGAGGCCGGGCTTTACAGCTTTGCCTACAACGTGGGCATGATCTTCCAGGTGATCACCAATTCCATGGACACCGCCTGGGCGCCCTGGTTCTTTGAAAAGATGAAGGCCAAGGAGTATCCGGCCATTCGCCGGGCGGCCTCGGCGTATGTGGTGTTTGTGTCCATCGGGGCCATGGCCCTGGCACTGATCTCTCCGGAGGTCATCCTCATTGCCGGCGGCTCCAAATACAGCGACAGCCGCTACGTGACCATGCCCATCGTGCTGTCCATGTACTACGCGTTTTTGTATACCCTGCCCTCCTCGGTGGAGTATTACTATAAGAAAACCAAGCTCATCGCCCTGGGCACCATGCTGGCGGCGGGCATGAACATCCTGCTCAACGCCGTGTTCATTCCGGCCTTCGGCTATGTGGCGGCGGCCTATACCACCGTGGCCTGCTACCTGCTGTATTACCTGCTGCATGTGGCATTTTCCTGGTGGGTCCACAAGGGCATGGTGTATGACATTCTCCAGCAGTTCCTCTGGCTGGGGGTCGTGTCGGTGGTGTCGCTGGTGACGGTGGCCCTGACGGACCTGTTCTGGGTCCGGATGGGACTGCTGGCGGCCCTTCTGGGCGTGTGCGCACTGTGGGCCCTCCGCCACCGGGACCAGGTGGCCCGGACCCTTGCGGTGTTCCGCCGGAAATCGGCCTGAAATCGGGACAAAACCCCGGGTTTTGCGGGACATCCCGCCCTGTCCCGGGACGGAAATATAAGAGAAGTTACGAAATAACGGATAGGAGTGAGATAAGTGGAGGAACTGACGCTTCGGCAAATGCAGGAGGGAGCTCTGAACATTCTCAAGAAATTGGACGGCATCTGCCGGGAGCAGGGACTGCGGTATTTCCTGTTTTACGGCACGCTGATCGGGGCCATCCGCCACAAGGGCTTCATTCCCTGGGATGACGACCTGGACGTGGCCATGCCCCGGCCGGACTTTGATAAGCTGGTGGCATACTGCCGCCGGCACCGGCAGGAGCTTCAGCCCATGCAGCTGATGACCGTGGACGACAACCCCCAGTATGTGTACCCCATCGCCCGGTTCAGCGACACCCGCTACCGGGTGAAGTACCAGGGCATCCGGGATTACGGCCTGGGCCTGTTTGTGGACATTTATCCGCTGGACGGCTGCGGAAACACCGAGGAGGAGGCCAGGGCCTGGGTGCAGCAGCCCATGCGGGACGTGAAATTCATCAACTGCTGCGCCGCCGAAAAGTTCACCCCCAGCCGCCGGGGCTGGCTTCACACCCCCGCCAAGCTGGCGGGCTTTGCCTGGGCCCGGCTCCACGGAAGCGCCCATTACATCCACCGCATCGAGGCCTGGGCCCGGCAGAAGGACTATGAAAACTGCCGGTATGTGGGCTGCACCATGTGGGATACCAACTGGAACATCGTGTACCCGCGGGAGGACCTGGAAAAAACGCTGTACGTCCCCTTTGAGGACGGGGAGTTCCCCATTCCCGCCGGATATGACCGGGTGCTGCGCCATACCTATGGCGATTACATGACGCCCCCGCCGCCGGAACAGCGGATCGGGCAGCATTTTTACACCGTATGGCCCAAGGAACAAGGGCCGTCGGAGGAACATAAGGAAGGAGCCATTTCATGAAAGGTATCGTTTTGGCCGGCGGAGCCGGTACGCGCCTGTATCCCCTGACCATGGTCACCAGCAAGCAGCTGCTGCCGGTGTATGACAAGCCCATGATCTATTACCCCCTGTCCACCCTGATGATGGCGGGGATCCGGGACATTCTCATCATCTCCACCCCCACGGATCTGCCCAATTTCGAGCGTTTGCTGGGGGACGGAAGCCAGTTCGGCATCCGGCTGAGCTATAAGGTGCAGCCCTCCCCCGACGGGCTGGCCCAGGCGTTCCTGCTGGGCGAGGAGTTCATCGGCGACGACTGCTGTGCTATGGTGCTGGGAGACAACATTTTCTACGGCAGCGGCTTCCGGGCCCGCCTGAAGCAGGCGGCGGCGGACGCACAGCAGGGCCGGGCCAGTATTTTCGGCTACTACGTCAACGACCCCGAGCGCTTCGGCATCGTGGAGTTCGACGAAACCGGAAAGGTCATCTCCGTGGAGGAGAAGCCCCAGCATCCCAAGAGCAACTACTGCATCACGGGGCTGTATTTCTACGACAACCGGGTGGTGGACATGGCCAAGCGGGTGAAGCCCAGCGCCCGGGGCGAGCTGGAGATCACCGACCTGAACCGCTTCTATCTGGAGGACGGCACCCTGAACGTGCAGCTGCTGGGGCGGGGCTATGCCTGGCTGGACACCGGCACCATGGACTCCCTGGTGGATGCGGCGGACTTTGTGCGCACCATCGAGACCCGCCAGGGCTCCCAGATCGCGGCCCTGGAGGAGATCGCCTTCAACGAGGGCTGGATCGACCGGGAGACGCTGCTCCAGTCCGCCCAGCGCTATGGCAAGTCCCCCTACGGCCAGCACCTGATGCATGTGGCTGAGGGCAAAATTCGATATTGATAGGTGATTTGCATGAAAATTCTGGACACAAAAATTCCCGAGGTAAAGATCATCGAGCCGGACGTGTTCGGCGATCACCGGGGCTGGTTCATGGAAACCTGGTCCCAGCCCAAGTATGAATCCCTGCATTTTGCGCCCATGCAGGACAACGAGAGCTTCACCGCCAAGAAGGGGACCCTGCGGGGCATCCACTTCCAGCAGGACCCCATGGCCCAGGCCAAGATCGTCCGGGTGGTGCGGGGCGCCGTGATGGACGTGGCGGTGGACCTGCGGAAGGGGTCCCCCACCTATTTGCAGTGGGTATCCGTGGAGCTCAGCGCCGAGAACAAGCGCCAGTTCTACATTCCCCGGGGCTTCGGCCACGGGTTCGTGACCCTGACGGACGACGTGGACTTCTGCTATAAGGCGGACAACCTGTACGACCACCCCAGCGACCGGTCCATCCGCTTCGACGACCCCGCCATCGGCGTGGACTGGGGCGTGACGGACCCCATTCTGTCCGACAAGGACAAGAACGCCCCCCTGCTGGCGGACAGCGACTGCAACTTCGTTTACGGAAAGGGAGAATGAGCCATGACCATTATCGTTACCGGCGGCGCCGGCTTTATCGGCAGCAACTTTGTGTTCCATATGCTCAAGGAGCACCCCGACTACCGCATCGTGTGCCTGGACAAGCTGACCTACGCGGGGAACCTGTCCACCCTGGCCCCTGTGATGGACAACCCCAATTTCCGCTTTGTGAAGGCGGATATCTGCGACCGGGAGGCCGTTTACAAGCTGTTTGAGGAGGAGCATCCGGACATGGTGGTGAACTTCGCCGCCGAGAGCCATGTGGACCGCTCCATCGAAGACCCCGGCGTGTTCCTGCAGACCAACATCATCGGCACCGCCACCATGATGGACGCCTGCCGCAAATACGGCATCCAGCGCTATCACCAGGTGTCCACCGACGAGGTGTACGGCGACCTGCCCCTGGACCGGCCCGACCTGTTCTTCACCGAGGAGACCCCCATCCACACCTCCAGCCCCTACTCCAGCTCCAAGGCTGCCGCCGACCTGCTGGTGCAGGCGTATCACCGGACCTATGGTCTGCCTGTTACCATCAGCCGCTGCTCCAACAACTACGGGCCCTACCACTTCCCCGAGAAGCTGATCCCCCTGATGATCGCCAACGCCCTGAACGACAAGCCCCTGCCGGTGTACGGCGAGGGCCTCAACGTCCGGGACTGGCTGTATGTGGAGGATCACTGCCGGGCCATCGACCTGATCATCCATAAGGGCCGGGTAGGCGAGGTGTACAACGTGGGCGGCCACAACGAGATGCGCAACATCGACATTGTGAAGCTGATCTGCAAGGAGCTGGGCAAGCCCGAGAGCCTCATCGTCCATGTGGCGGACCGGAAGGGCCACGATATGCGCTATGCCATCGACCCCACCAAGATCCACAACGAGCTGGGCTGGCTGCCGGAGACCAAGTTCGCCGACGGCATCAAAAAGACCATCGACTGGTATCTGAATCACCGGGAGTGGTGGGAGACCATCATCTCCGGCGAGTATCAGGACTATTACGAGAAAATGTACGGCAATCGCTGAGCCATGGAGCAGCAGGCAGTAGAAGTCCGGATGGGGCAGACGCACCTGGGCTTTGTGGACGCGGCAAAGGGCCTGGGCATGCTGGCCATCATCTGGGGCCACATGGACTACCTGTGGAGCACCAGCTCCGTATGGTTTTCCTCCTTCAAGATCGCTGTGTTCTATGTGGTGGTGGGCCTGCTGAAGGCATACCGCTATGGGGAGCGGGGCCAGAGGGATTCCTGTGCACAGGTGATGAAAAAACGCTGGTATTCCCTGGTGATCCCCTATGGCGTGTTTTCGGCTCTGGCGATTCTGGCGCACCTGGCTTTTCTCACCATACACGGTGGTAGCAGACTGGCGGCCCTGAAGGGGGACGTGATCCTGACGGTGACGCTGCGGGGTGTTGCCACCCTGTGGTTTCTGCCTACGCTGCTGATCGCCGAGCTGCTGTTTGCGGCGGTGCGGCCGGAGGGCTGGTCTGCCGCCAAGCGCATACTGGTGTGTGTCCTGGCGCCGGCTATCCTGTGCGTCATCGGCTATTTCTATCAGGGAATGGATATTCCCGGGGCGGATCGCCTGTGGGTGCAGGTGGTGCGCAACCTGTTTATTGTTCTGGCCAAGAGCGTCAGCGGCTTTTGGTTCATGCTGTGCGGGTATCTGCTTTACCGGCGGGGGAAGCCGCAGCGGCTGGGAAGGCTGCCGGTGCTGGCGGTCCTGCTGGCGGTGAATCTGGGCCTGTCGCTGCTGAGTCCGGACCTGGATTTCAACTCCTTTAAGCTGGGGTCCTTTGCTCCGGTGTTCTATCTCAACGGTGTGTTGGGTTCCGTGGCCGTTCTGGAGCTGCTGCGCTGGCTGGAGGCCCGCATATCCCTGAGGCCCCTGATCTGGTGCGGCAGGCACTCCATGTTCCTGATGGCCACGCATCTGCCCTGGCAGATCGCGCCGGAGCTGCTGATGCTGGGCAAGCGTTTTTACCTGGCACAGACGCCGATGGCGCCGTATTTCCTGATGATGCTGGCGGAGTTCGCGGTGCTGATGCTTATTGAGGCTGCACTGGTCTGGTGCAAAGAGAAGGTCAAAGCCGCCATGACCGGGCGCTGGGGAAAAGAGCGGCCCATCTGCAAGGCGGTCAAGTATCTGTAACGAGGAGGTTACAAGCAATGAAGGTATTGGTAACGGGCGTGGGCGGTCAGCTGGGCCACGACGTCATGAACGAGCTGGCCCGCCGGGGCCATCAGGGCGTGGGCAGCGACATTGCCCCGGTATACAGCGGCATCGCCGACGGCTCCGCCGTGACGGGGATGCCCTATGTGGCCATGGACATCACCAATGAGCAGCAGGTGCGGCAGGTGATGGACCAGGTGCGGCCCGACGCCGTGATCCACTGCGCCGCCTGGACGGCGGTGGACCTGGCCGAGGACGCCGACAAGCAGCCCAAGGTCCGGGCCATCAACGTGGACGGCACCGCTCATCTGGCGGCGGCGTGCAAGGCCCAGGACTGCAAGATGATGTACATTTCCACGGACTATGTGTTCAATGGGCAGGGCCAGACGCCCTGGCAGCCGGACTGCAAGGACTATCAGCCCCTGAATTTCTACGGCGAGACCAAGCTGGGCGGCGAGCTGGCCGTCAGCTCCCGGCTGGAGAAGTATTTCATCGTGCGGATCGCCTGGGTGTTCGGCCTGAACGGCAAGAACTTCATCAAGACCATGCTCCAGCTGGGCAAGACCCACGACAAGCTGCGGGTGGTGTGCGACCAGATCGGCACGCCCACCTATACCCTGGACCTGGCCCGGCTGCTGGCGGATATGATCGAGTCCGACAAGTACGGGTATTACCACGCCACCAACGAGGGCGGGTATATCTCCTGGTACGACTTCGCCTGCGAGATCTTCCGCCAGGCGGGGCTGCCGGTGCAGGTGGACGCCGTGACCACGGCGGAATACGGCGCGTCCAAGGCGGCCCGGCCCTTCAACAGCCGCCTGGACAAGAGCAAGCTGGCGGAGAACGGCTTCACGCCGCTGCCGGAGTGGAAGGACGCCCTGAGCCGGTATCTCCGGGAGCTGGGCGACAATCAGTAAGCGAAAAAATACCGGCTGCGCAGCAGCCGGTGTTTTTTTGTCCTTTTCAGCGGAAGAAAAATGCGCTATACTGTCAGATGAGAGTTTTTCGGGACAGCGGAGGTGGTATCCTGCTGTCGGAAAGGAGGCGCGGCGAATGCTTCATATATGGGTGGGCCGGGCCGGTTCCGGGAAATCCCGGCGGGTGCTGGAGGCCATGGAAAAGAACCGCCGTCTGCGGCGGCAGGTGCTGCTGGTGCCGGAGCATATCTCCCACGAGGCGGAGGTGGACCTGTGCCGGGCCCTGGGGCCCACGGCGTCCCGGGACGCGGAGGTGCTGAGCTTCCGGAGCCTGTCGTCCCGGGTGCTGGCGGAAACCGGCGGTCTGGCGGAGTTTACCTTGGACAACGGGGGAAAGCTGCTGACCATGCGGCGGGTGCTGCAGGAGCTGGCCCCGGAGCTGCGGGTATTCGGACGGCCCAGCCAGCGGGCGTCGTTCCTGCGGCAGCTGACAGACCTGACGGAGGAGTTCTACGCCTACGAGATCGGCCCCCAGGCCCTGTACCGGCAGGTAGAGAACCTGGACGGGGCCATGGGCGGCAAGCTGCGGGACATCGCCCTGATATACGCCGCCTATGACGCCCGGCTGCGCAGCGGCGATTTCGATGCCCGCTCCCGGCTCCAGAAGCTCCGGGAGCACCTGGAGGGAAGCGGCTATCTCCGGGGCTGCGACGTGTATCTGGACGGTTTTTCATACTTCAACCGCCAGGAGGAGAGCATTCTGGAGCTGGTGCTGCGGCAGGCCGAAAGCGTCACGGTGACGCTGCTGGGAGACCGGAGCAGCGACCGGCTGTTCCAGAACGCCCTGCGCCAGCGGATGCGCCTGGAGCGCATGGCCCGCCGGGCGGGGCAGGAGATGGACGTGCTGTGGTGCGAAAGCCGGGGGCAGGGCCCCCTGGGGCACCTGGAAGCCCACTTTTTCGGCCAGGAGGTCCCCTACGACGGGGAACCGGAGGGCCTGGAGCTGTACCAGGCGGCCACGGCCTTTACCGAGGTGGAATGGGTGTCCCAGCAGCTGCGGCAGCTGGCGGCGGAGGGCTATCGCTGGCGGGACATGGGTGTGTGCGCCCGGAATATGGAGGTCTACGGCCCGCTGCTGGAGAGTGTGTTCCGCCGGGACGGCATCCCGGCCTATATCAGCCGCCGCAGCGACCTGCTGGAAAAGCCCCCCATCACCATGCTGCTGGGGGCACTGGACGCCGTCACCGGCGGCTTCGACCGGGAGGACGTGTTCCGCTGCCTGAAAACCGGCCTGGGCGGCATCACCCCGGACGAGTGCGACATTCTGGAAAATTACGTCATCCTGTGGGACATCCGGGGCAGTTCCATGTGGCTACGGGAGGGGGACTGGACGGCAAGCCCCGACGGATACGGCCGGGAGCCGACGGAGCGCAGCGCCGCCCGGCTGGAGCGAGTCAACGGCATCCGGCGGCGGGTGCGCCTGCTGCTGGAGCCTCTGTACCGGGGGATGCGCACCGCCGGGGCGGCCCGGCAGAAGGCGGAGTGCCTGTATGGGTTTTTGCAGGAGGCCGGTGTGCCGCAGACCCTGGAGGACACGGCGAAAAAGCTCCTGGAGGAGGACCGGCCCCAGCTGGCGGAGGAATATGTCCAGCTGTGGGCGATCTTCTGCGGGGTGCTGGACCAGTTTGCGGAAATCCTGGGGGATACGGAGCTGTCCGGCGAGGAGTTCGCCCGGCTCCTGCGGCTGGTGCTGACCCAGTACAGCGTGGGTACCATCCCGGCCACCCTGGACCAGGTGAAGGTCAGCGAGATCACCCGCAATGACCGGCACCGGGTGAAGTGCCTGTTCCTGCTGGGAGCCAACGACCATGTGCTGCCCATGCCCCCCAGCGGCCACGGCCTGCTGGACCCGGAGGACCGGGCCGCCCTGCAGCAGCGGGAAATTTTGCTGTCGGACGCCAGCTTCGACCCGCTGGACAACGAATTGCAGAATATTTACGCCTGCCTGGCCCAGCCCACGGAGCGGCTCACCGTCAGCTGGCCGGTGGGGGACGTCAACGGCAGCCAGCTGCGCCCCTCCTTTGTGGTGCAGCGGATGGAAAAGCTGTTTCCCCGGCTGCGTGTGACCCGGGAGGACGGCAGCTACCGCCGCAGACTCCCCGCCACGGCCCTGGAGCTGGCGGGAGAGGACCCCGCCCTGCGGCAGTATTTCCGCGGGCGGGGGGACTATGACCGGGTGCTGGACGCCATGGACCGGGGACGGGCCCTGGGCCGGGGACGGCTGTCCGGCCCGGCGGTGGAGGCCCTGTATGGCCGCTCCCTGCATATGTCCGCCTCCCGGATGGACCAGGTAAAGCGGTGCCATTTCGGGTACTTCATGCAGTACGGCCTGCGGGCCAGGGACCGCCGCCCGGCAGGGTTCGAGGCCCCGGAGATCGGCACGTTTATCCACTATCTGCTGGAAAACGTGGCCCGGGAGGTCAAGACCCGGGGCGGCTGGGCCGCGGTGCAGCAGCCGGAGCTGCGGCAGCTGGTCCGGGAATATACGGACCGCTACGCCCGGGAGGAGATCGACGGGTATCAGGAGAAAAGCGCCCGGTTCCGGTATCTGTTTTCCCGGCTGCGGACGGCGGCCTATGCCATTGTGGAGGACATGGCCGGGGAGCTGGCCCAGTCGGACTTTTCCCCGGTGGCCTTTGAGCTGGGCTTTGGCGGAAAGGACGGGCAGCTGCCTGCCGTGACCATCACCGAGGGGGATCAGCGCCTGTCCGTCAGCGGCAAGGTGGACCGGGTGGACGGCTGGCTCCACGACGGCAGGCTGTATCTGCGGGTGGTGGACTACAAAACCGGGAAAAAGTCCTTTGACCTGTCGGACCTGCGGTACGGCCTGGGGATCCAGATGCTGCTGTACCTGTTCACCCTGGAGCAGGAGGGCCGCAGCTATTTCGGCTATCCCATCGTCCCGGCGGGGGTGCTGTACCACCCGGCCCGGGAGGTGATCCTGAAAGCGGACCGGGGCATCCAGCCGGAGAAGCTGCAGCTGGCCCTGCAGAGCGCCCTGCGCCGCAGCGGCATGGTGCTCTCCGACCCCCAGGTGCTGCGGGCCATGGAGCACAGCGCCCTGGAATCGCCCCATTACCTGCCCATCAAGGTGAAAAAGGACGGCTCCATCGCCGACGGCGTCGCCTCGGCGGAGCAGCTGGGCAAGCTGGGCCGCTATGTGGACCGCCTGCTGCACCAGATCGCCCGGGAGATCGGCTCCGGCAGCATCGACGCCGACCCGGTGGCCCACGGCCCCCAGGACCGGGCCTGCCAGCACTGCGACTTTGCCGCCGCCTGCGGATTCCAGGAGGGCCGGGGCGGCGACCGGGTGCGGTACATCAGAAGCGTAGACCCGGGAGAATTCTGGAAATTTGTGGAGGAAGAAAGCCGAGAGGAGGAATCGCCATGCCGCTGACGCCGCAGCAGGAAACGGCCGTATATAACCGGGGCGGAAGCCTGCTGGTGTCCGCCGCCGCAGGCTCCGGCAAAACCAAGGTCCTGGTGGAGCGCCTGTTTTCCTATATGGAGCAGGAGGGCTGCCAGGTGGACGACTTCCTGATCATCACCTATACCAAGGCCGCCGCGGCGGAGCTGCGGGGCAAGATCGCCCAGGAGCTGACCCGCCGGGTGGCGGAGCGCCCCGGGGACGGTCACCTGCGGCGGCAGATGCTGCGGGTGTATCAGGCGGACATCAAAACGGTGGACGCCTTCTGCGCCGGGCTTCTGCGGGAGAACGTCCACCTGCTGCCGCCGGTGGAGGAGCACAGCCTGACCCCGGATTTCCGGGTGCTGGACGAGCAGGAGGCCGCCCTGCTGCGGCGGCGGGTGCTGGACCGGGTATTGGAGGATTTTTACGCCGGCATTGAGGAGGACGAAAACGCCCGCCTGCTGGCGGAGACCCTGGGAGCCGGCCGGGACGACCGGGCCCTGGAGGCCCTGGTGCTGGACCTGCACCAGAAGACCCAGAGCCACCCCCACCCCCTGCGGTGGCTGGAGGAGCTGAAGCGGGACTGGGCCAGAACGCCGGAGCACCTGCCGGACACCGGCTGCGGCCGGTATCTCATGGAGGACGCCCTGCGGAAGGCGGACTTCTGGTCCCGGCGGCTGAACCAGGCCGTGGAGGACATGGAGGACTACCCCGCCGTGTACAAAGCCTACGGCGACCGGTTCCTGGAGGCAGCCCAGGCCCTGGAACACCTGCGGGACAAGGCGGAACAGGGCTGGGACAGCCTGGGACAGGCGGTCCCCGTATTCCGCCGGATGGGAGCCGTCCGGGGCGACGAAAACGCCGCCTGCCGGGACCGGTCCAAGGCGGTGCTGGAGCAGTGCAAAAAGGCATTGAAGGACATCCGGGCCACCTTTTCCGTGCCGGAGGAGGAGCTGCTGGAGGACCTGCGCCAGATGGCCCCGGCCATGCTGGCCCTGCTGAGCCTGACGGCCCGGTTCACCCTGCGCTACCAGGCGGAGAAGGTCCGGCGGAACGTGATGGACTTTTCCGACCAGGAGCACTATGCCATCGACCTGCTGACCGACGGCCAGGGCCAGCCCACGGACCTGGCCCGGCAGGTGGCCTCCCGCTACCGGGAGGTGATGGTGGACGAATATCAGGACAGCAACCAGGTGCAGAACTGCATTTTCCGGGCGCTGTCCGACCGGGAGCGGCGGCTGTTCGCCGTGGGCGACGTGAAGCAGAGCATCTATCGCTTCCGGCTGGCGGACCCCACCATCTTTCTGGAAAAATACCTGTCCTATGTCCCGGCATCGGAAGCGGAGGAGGGCCAGCCCCGGAAGGTGCTGCTGAGCCGGAATTTCCGCTCCCGCCGGGAGGTGCTGGACGGCACCAACTTCGTGTTCCGGTCTGTTATGTCCCGGGAAATGGGAGAAATGGACTACGGCGACGACGAGCAGCTGTACTTCGGCGCGGAGGCGGCGTACCCGCCCCGGCCGGGCATGGAGCCGGAGCTGCACTTCATCAGCGTGGAAAACACCCAGGAGGAGAGCTTCGACCGGACGGAGATGGAGGCCCGGTTCACGGCCCGCCGCATCCGGCAGCTGCTGGACGAGAAATTCCAGGTGCAGGGGGAGGACGGCCGGCCCCGGCCGGTGGAGCCGGAGGACATCGTCATTCTCATGCGCTCCCCCCGGGCCAGGCTGGCGGCCTATACGGCGGCTCTGCGCCGGGAGAACATCCCCTGCACCAGCGGGGAAAGCGAGGCCTTCTTCAGCACCCCGGAGGCGGCGGTGATGGTGTCTTTTCTGCAGATCATCGACAATCCCCGGCAGGATGTGCCGCTGATCGCCGTGCTGCGGTCGCCGCTGTTCGGCTTTTCGGCGGACCGCCTGGCCCTGATCCGGGCGCTGCAGCCGGAGGGGGACTATTACGACGCCCTATGCCTGGACGACGGCGCGGACACGGCGGACTTCCGGCGGCTGCTGGAGGAGCTGCGGCTGGCGGCCCGGGACATGACGGCGGACCGCCTGCTGTGGAAGCTCTATACGGAGTGCCACGCCCTGGCGGTGTTCGGGGCCATGGAGGGCGGAGCCGCCCGGAAGGAGAACCTCATCGCCCTGTATACCTACGCCGGTCAGCAGGCGGCGGCTGGCCGGGGCGGCCTGTTCGACTTTGTGACCCAGCTCCACGACCTGCTGGAGGAGGGGCGGCAGCCCCCCATCACCACCCGGACCGCCGGCAGCGGGGTGCAGATCATGAGCGTGCACCGGTCCAAGGGACTGGAGTTCCCGGTGGTGATCCTGACGGACCTGCACAAGGCCTTCAACGCCGACGACTTCCGCCGTCCGGTGCTGGTGCACCCCCGGCTGGGCCTGGGCACCGAGCGTGTGGACCGGGAAAAGCGCATCCGGTACGACACCGTCACCAAAACCGCCGTGGCGGCGGCCCTGACCCGGGAGAGCAAGTCCGAGGAAATGCGGATCCTGTATGTGGCCCTGACCCGGGCCAAGGAGAAGCTCATCTGCGTGCAGTGCATGGCCCACGGCCGCAAGCGGCTGGCGGACCTGTCGGTGCTGGCGGATATGCCCATGCCGCCGGAGGCGGTGGCCGGGGCCAAATGCCCCGGAGACTGGCTGCTGCTGCCGCTGCTGTGCGCCCCAGAGGGGGAGCCTCTGCGCCGATGGGCGGAGGCGGAGCCCCAGACCCGGGTGGGCCTGGGCGGCGGCTGGCAGGTGCAGGTGTGGGAAAATCCCACGGCCGCGGCGGCCCGGGAGCGGGAGGACGCACCGCAGGAGGTCCCGCCGGAGAGCGCCGTGGAGGTCCAGGAGCTGGACTATCCCCATCAGGCGGCCTGCCGCATCCCCACCAAGGTCACGGCCACCCAGCTGAAGGGCCGGGAGCTGGACGAGGAGATCGCCCAGGGCACGGTCCGGCGGGTGCGGCAGGTGCAGGTGGACACCCCCCGGTTCCTGCTGGGGGAGCGGCCCCTGTCCGCCGCTCAGCGGGGCACGGCCATGCACCTGCTGATGCAGTACCTGGACCTGAACGGCCCGGACCCGGAGGAGCAGGCGGCGTCCCTGACGGCGCGGCATCTGCTGACCCCGGAGCAGGCGGCGTCCCTGGACCTGGAGCAGGTGCGGCGGTTCCTGGCCTCGCCTCTGGCCCAGCGCATCCGCCGGGCGGAGCAGGTGTACCGGGAGTACCGCTTTTCCCTGCTGCTGCCGGCGGCGCTGTATGACCCGGCGGCGGAGCCGGAGGACGAGCTGATGCTCCAGGGCGTGGTGGACTGCGCCTTCCGGACGGAGGAGGGCCTGGTCATCGTGGACTTCAAAACCGACCGCATCAGGCCGGAGGAGGCCCCCGCCCGGGCGGAGCTGTACCGCCCCCAGCTGACGGCGTACAGCCAGGCCCTGAGCCGGGTGCTGGAAACGCCGGTGGCGGAAATGGTGCTGTACTTCTTCGCCCCCGGCTGTCAGGTGACGCTGTAATGGCTTCGCCTCCGCTATTTCCGCCGGTGTGTTCGTGGTGGGCCTGATCCTGGAGCTGTGCCTGCCCAAGGACCCCAAGCGCTACGAGACCCGGTAAAAATTGGAAATTTCTTCCGCCTTTGCGCCGCAGACAGCCGTCTGCGGCGCTTTTTTCGCGTCCGGCGGAAAAGCATCCTTTATTTAGCGGACATGAAACGCCGTCCGGCGGCGCAAAGTAACTCTGTCGCCGGCGACAAAATTCAAAAACAGGGGTGATCGCATGTATGAAACGCAAAAAAAGCGACGCATACGCAGGCCGGCCGCATGGCTGCTGGCCGTGCTGCTCACCGGGGTCCTGTGCTGCCAGGCGGTATGGGCCGATCAGCGCACCTTGATCCCTGTGGGGAAGGCGGTGGGCATCAAGCTCTTTGCCGACGGCGTGCTGGTGGTGTCCACCTCGGAAACGGACCCCTGCCCGGCCCGGGACTGCGGCATCCGGGAGGGGGACCTGATCGTCAGCTGCAACGGCGAAAAGGTCACCTCCACGGAGGACCTGCAGGTCCTGCTGCAGGCCACCGGGGGACAGCCCGCCGCCATCGGCCTGCGGCGTGAGGGCAAGACCCTGGACGTCACCGCCGTGCCGGTGCAGGCGGAGGACGGCTCCTGGCGGCTGGGCGCCTGGACCCGGGACAGCATGGCCGGCGTGGGGACCCTGACCTTCTATGACCCGGACACCGGGGCCTACGGCGCTCTGGGCCACGGCATCACCGACACGGACACGGCCCAGCTGATGCCTCTGGCCAGCGGCTCCATTATGGAGACCTCCGTGAAGGCCGTGAAAAAGGGCGAAAAGGGTGAGCCGGGCCAGCTGAAGGGGGACTTCACGGCCCAGCACGACGTGGGCACCGTGTCCGCCAACACCACCGGCGGCATTTTCGGCACCGTGGCGGAGGGGGACTTCGTCTCCGGCACGGCCCTGCCGGTGGCCCAGCGCAGCCAGGTGACCACGGGCCCTGCTACCATTCTGTCCACCGTCTCCGGAGATGATACCCGGGCCTATCAGGTGGAGATTGTGCGGCTTTGTCCCATGAACCGGGACGGCCGGGACCTGCTGCTGAAGGTCACGGACCCCCAGCTGCTGGAGACCACCGGCGGCATCGTCCAGGGGATGAGCGGCAGCCCCATCATCCAGAACGGGCGCTTTGTGGGGGCTGTGACCCATGTGCTGGTGAACGACCCCTCCCAGGGCTACGGCATCCTGCTGGAGCATATGCTGGAGGCGGTGGGATAACAGAACCGGCCAATTTGATGGCGGTAAAACGCGTATTGCGATTATAGAAAAGAACATGCGTGCCGGGATATCCGAAGAAATGCCTGCATTTCCTCCGGGTATCCCGGTTTTTCGGGGGAAAAACCATATTTTCTTATACAAATTTTGAGTGATGTCCAAATAGCTGCGGCGGCCTGTGGAACGCATGGTCGACTGTCTGAAAGTTCACAATATGAATAACGGAATGCATGAGAGGAAAACATAACAGCACATTGCACAAAAATATACAAATATTTTTCTGTCGCGCCGCATATGCCTGTACAGATTGACGAAGCTGTACAGCCGTGTTAATCTAAAATCAACGATCCAACAGACGGCCCGGCGGCCCCGTCGGACGACCCAAGGACCACCATGGAAAAGAAAGAGAAGAAAAGGAGAAAACTATGCAGCACAAGCACCGGGGCGAACTCGTGGAAGGTGCGCGCCAGACGGTCGTCATCGTGGCAGGCGCCCAGCGTGCCCAGCGCGGCCTTGGCGGCCAGCTTCTTCTCTTCCAGCAGCTTTGCGACGAAAGCGGTGGCAGTGGTGACACCGGCGGTGATCTCGCAGCCCCACTCAGGGTACTTCTGGGTCATGATCTCGGCGTCGTAGCTGTCCAGAACCACGACGGGCAGCTTCGTTTCGTTCAGCGCCTTGGCGCACACTTCGGCCTGCTTACGGACTTCCTCGGTGTAGCCCATCAGGTCGCCCAGCATCACGCCGGAGGCAGGCTCATTGGCAAGAACCTTGGCGGAAACGCCCGCCTTTGCCAGCAGCGCCAGCAGATGCTTCGCCATTTCCGGAACCTTGATGGCGGCGACTTCGCCGATGTACACCAGAACGTCCGTGCCGTCCTGACCGTAGGAGGGCTTCTCCACACCGTAGATGTTGCCGGTGGTCTCCACGTTTTCGATCAGATTCATGACGCTCTCCGGAGCGACCTCGCTGACCACGGCTTCGGTGCGGGCTTCCCGGATGAACAGCGGCGGCTGATAGCCGGTGGCGCAGTCATTGGTGCAGGCGTCGCACAGCAGGCACTCGTACATGGCCTGACCCATATCCTTGTCAAATTCCTGAGCCTTCTTGTTGACCATGCTCAGCAGCAGGCCCTTGGCGCGGGGGGTGTTCAGTTCCTTACCGGTCTGGTGCTGGACAGGGCACAGATGGCGGCACATCCAGCAGAAGCGGCACTTTTCCGCATGATGCAGGGCATTCTGACTAATCATATTGTTACCTCCTATCCTTTCCTTACAGACCCAGCTTGTAGGGGTTCATGATACCGTTGGGGTCAAGCTCCTTCTTCAGCGCCTGCAGCACCTGAATGGCGGGGCCGTACTGCTCTTTCACCAGACGGGACAGCTTCAGGCCGACGCCGTGGTGATCGTTCAGCACGCCGCCGTTGGCCAGCGCCGCGCGGACGCCGCAGTTCCAGACCTGATTGTGCAGGCGGAGGGCTTCCTCGGGGTCCTTGGGGGGATTGTCGATGATGAAGCGGGAGTAGTTCATGGCGCCCCAGTCGTACCAGTGGGAGCTGTGGGAGATGAAGCGGACGCCGTACTCCTTGAAGTTATCCTCCACGGCGGCCTTCATCGCCCGGTAGATCTTCTCGATATTGTCGTGGGTCGCCACGGTATCCAGCGTGTCAGGTCATGCAGATGAACAATGACCGCCGGGCTGAGCTGGAGACCCTGTGGGTCAAGGAGCCGGCGCATCAGGCAACGGCTTCACTGGGCTCTAACTGGGGCTATTATGTTGGTATGCCGGAAATCGAGCGGTTTTATGTGGCAGAGTATACGGAAAAGCTTCAGAAGGCACTGGAAGAAAAATGTGCAGCCAATTCTCAGCTTCAGAATATTCGTGACAGCTTTGGCTATGGCGACCTCATTGCCCATCATGTATCTACCCCCTGCGTGGTGCTGGCAGACGATGGAAAGACGGCCAAGGGCGTATGGTATTCGCTGGGCGTAGAGTGCACTGGCAATCCCGATGGCACCTGCAAGGCCATGTGGTATCCGGAGCGGGTCTGCGCAGACTTTGTAAAGGAAAATGATGGTGAATGGCGGATCTGGCATGTGCTGGTATCCAACGATGTGACCTATGGGGCCGGTACCAATCTGGGTGATGTGGAGACCTTTACCGGAAAGCCTACGTTGGCACAGCAGGAGTTTGGAACCCCCACCCTGCCCTATGTGGTGCATAATCCCGACTATGGCTGGTCGGATGCCTACCCCACCGTTCCCCCAGTGGCCTATGCGTCCTATGATCCGGAAAAGAATTTCGGTGCAGAAGGCCGGCCCCAGTGGCATAAGGGGCATCCCAACTATAGAAAGGAGTATCAGGGCAAATGAAGAAACATCTGACACTTTCTCAGCGGATTCACAATGCGGAGGGAATGCAGGCTGCGGAGTACCTCCATGCCCGCCACACCTATCTGCATGCCACCTCCTACTGAAAGGAGGAGTGGGGTGAATTCTGGGATACCAGCGAAGAGGCCTTTCAACGCTCCAAGAATGACGATATTCCCCTGCGAAATTATCTTCGCACCTGGATTCACATCCCCGATAATGGTTACGCTGGATTCACTTTCGATAACCTGTCCGGAACGCAAAGTTCCTCTGTAAAAATCTCCGGAACCGGTGTTTGCATTCATAAACTGCTGCTGTACTGCCTGATAGTACTCAATCTGCTGTTTCATGACTGCTTCCTGTTCACTGCCATTTTGTACGATGCATAAAATCTGAATCGTCGTATTCTCTGTGATTGCCTCGATAATACGGTTTTCTTCCTCTTCCGAAAGCTTCCTTCCCTCAAAAGAAATGGCTAATTCAGCATTTTTAAAGAATTTTTCCGATGCCTTGAACTTCTCAATAACATCCTTTAATAATTCCACAAACGGTATATTCGGATCCAGCACCAGATTAATACCATATTTGTTGCTTTTAATCATTACAGATTGTGACATGTAATTCTCCCTGCTTTTTGGAAAAACTGTTTCCGGAATTATTTTCCCAGTCCGTTTTTCCTGAAATTCATTCCAAAGCTGGAATGTACCAACTGTAATTATACCCGATTGGAGCAAATATGCAATGTTTTTTCACAATTATTCCATGTCTTTCTTTTCTGAATACAATAGAATTCCAACTTCACGGAATTTTCATTACTATGAGCAAAAAAAGTTCAGACCTTTTCCACCGTTTTCGGATCATATGAACTCTATCTGGCTTTCCGAAAACCGATGCATCCGGTCTGAACGATTTTAAATTCAAAAATTATTACGCTTCGTCGATTGCTTTTCCGATGTCATGACGCATGTATTTGTTGGCGAAATTTACCCACTCGTTTGCCTCGTAGGCTTTTTTTCTCGCCTCTTTTAAATCGGCTCCCGTCGCTGTGATTCCAAGAACACGTCCGCCGTTGGTCACAATTTTTCCTGCCTCATTGAATTTTGTTCCGGCATGGAAACAGAAGTAATCCTCTTTTCCCTCAAACTTCTCAAGTCCGGTGATCTCAAATCCTTTTTCATAAGCCACCGGATAACCGTCAGATGCAAGCACAACGCAGACTGCCGCATTATCTTCAAACTGAAGATCGATCGCATCTAATTTGCCATCTACACAGGCTTCCATCACATCAATGATGTCATTTTTCATTCTTGGAAGAACAACCTGTGCTTCCGGATCGCCAAATCTGGCATTATACTCTAACACTCTCGGTCCGTCTGCCGTCAGCATCAGACCAAAGAAAATAACACCAGTAAATGGCCTTCCTTCTGCCGCCATCGCATCGACTGTTGCCTGATAAATGTATTTTTTACAGAACTCATCCACTTCTTTTGTATAGAAAGGACTTGGAGAAAAGGTTCCCATTC
>OLOW01000565.1_pt1 | contig 25014 bp, 17 predicted proteins | sample 1672801 | NCBI WGS metagenome assembly OLOW01 (sample SAMEA3136725, study PRJEB25190) | human gut metagenome | biome: human gut; feature: human-associated habitat; material: faeces | place: Austria | collected 2013 | reverse complement strand
TGCTCCTTCCGCGTGCAGCTTTTTGGCGCTTCGCCTAAGCCCTTGTTTGCTCCCCAACTTTCCGTGAAGAACCAAAATTGAGCCGCTGCACGTCCCTTTGTGCAGCGGCTCTTGCCGTATCGGTTTACTTTTCTCCCCCGTCAATCGTCAAGTGGTGGCCGAACATGCCGTCCATGGCGGGCGAACGCATCCGCATGTCGTAACCCGCGTTGCATTCGAGGAAGTCCGCGAAAGTCTGCGTACCGTAGACGATACGGGTCAGCACGGCAATGGGCAGCTGAATGTCCCAGTCGCGGTTCGCTTCGACAATCGTCTTTTCGCCGTCCTGACAGGTGATGAGCCAGCGCGCGTTGTTCGCGGGAATCTGCTCATCCACCACTTCCAGAACGAACGCGCCGTCGCGCTTGCCGGCGGGCATCTGCCGCAGAATCGCTTCCGCGTTGATGATGCGCACCATCGGCACGGTTTTGGCGCGGCGCGGGATAATTTCGCCATCCAACGTGATGACGTAGCCCAAATCGGTCATGTCAATCACCTTGCGCGTGTGGATGACGGAGACTGTCGCACCCTGATGATACAGCGCATTCACGCTGTCTGCCACCAGCTGACGGGACGAGCGCATCCGCCCGTAGAGGATGCCCAGCAGTACCCCCGCGCCCGCCGAGCAGCCCTGCACCAGCAGCGCCAGCCAGCGAAGCCGCAGGATTTCCGGCGTGCGCAGCTCCTGCATCACCGCCGTGTCCTGCCATACGTTCCAGAATGCCTTTGCAATATCCTTCCACTCCACCAGCACCGTCGGAATCCACTCCGGGAAGGTGTATACCGGCTGAATGATGTAGTTCATCAGCAGCGCCGCGAAAATCGCCGATACCCCGTAGCCGAGGATGAACAGCAGCACCGCGCCTGTCAGCTCCGGCATCAAGCTGATGGCATACTTTTCTTGCAGCCGCTGCCGATAGCGCTTGCCGTAGTGCTTCACGCGCCCATTCAGGAACGCAATGAACCGCAGCAGCACCGTCATGCCGATAAGGAACAGCAGCACGCGCAGCCAGAGCGTCGCGCTCATGCCCTCTTTGCCGAGGTCGAACATGCTGCCGCCACTCTGCCAGCCCGTCACAGCGGACTTGAACGATACGCTTGCGCCCGTCCCCGGCTTCGGGATTGCCTCCACCAAAAGGGCATCGACGGTTGTGGACGTTTCAATCACACTGTTCAGCGGAATATACGCCGTATACGCCTGATATTCCCCGACGCGCATGGAATGCCGCGCGATGCCGATGACCTCGTAACTTTCACCGCCGATGAACACCTTGCGCCCCAGCGGATCGGCGACGCGAAACAGCTTCAGCGCCAAGTCCTCGTCCAGCACAGCGACTTTCCGCCCGCTCTTCAGTTCCTCTTCATACGGCAGCCGTCCGTAGCGCAGGAGCTTTTGCCGCACCTGAAAGCCATATTTTCCGACCAGCTCCACGCGCGTATCCGACGAGATGTCTCCGCCGGATATCGACGTTTTTTCAATCACACCGCCGATTGTCCAGCGCAGCATCGTCGTCGTATCCCATTCATCGGCTGCGTTCTCCAGCGCCTTCACCTGATCGGCAATCGGCTGATTCGGCGCGGTCTTGCTGTTCTCGTCCTCGCCGGAATTGTCCTCCGTCTGCTGGGCGGGCGCGGGCACCAGGTATTGCAGATGGTCGCCTACCTGCTTTGCCTGAACCGCCCCAAACACCAGCGCGGCAGCAAAGGCGGCCAGCAGCGCCCATTGCCACCATTTCCCCAGCTTTTTCACTGCACATACTCCATGACCGTCGCGCCGTCCTCCAGTGCACGGTCTTCACGGTCGGCGATGGAGCGATAGCTCAAATCCTCCTGAATGGAGACCGTGCTGTCGCTGCGCTCGATGACGGTCACGCTGGTCTTTTTGACCTTCATCGTGTTCTGGGAGAGGAAGCCGCCGCCGGAATACTCAACGACGTACACATAGTTCGATTCGCCGTCAGAGCGGACGCAGCTGGGCGCAAGCAGGGTTGTGGCGCTCTTTGCTCGGTAGGTGATTTTCACGTCCACGCCACCGTCCTGCATGAAGCGGCGAATCGCGGTGGAATCGCTGCTCAGGTACGTTTCCGGCATCGGCATTTGCAGATACTTCGTGCCATCTGAAGCGATGGTGGTCTTTTCCACGTTGGTGCGCTCGCTGCCGTAGTTGTCGCTGCTGATTTCGGCGCGTGTCCCGTCGGCAATCGTGCGCGTGGAGTTGCTGTCCAGCGGCGCGCGCAGCACCGGCACGCAGTCCTCCTTGTTCATCACATACGCAACCTTCGTGCCATCGTAGGTGTCGCCTTCCGCCACTTTCAGTTCGATGATGTAGCCATCGCGCGGCGCAACAACTGCCTTCAGGCTCGTTTCCAGCACCGTCAGCGTCACCATCTTCTGGTTCAAATCCTCGATTTCCTCCATCAGCCCGTTGCGCTTGGTGATGTACTGGAACACGTCGTCTGACACCTTCAGCTTCTTGTTGTCCAGCACCGCGAAGTACGCTGCGCGCGCTTCTTCGTAGGCAGCCTGTGCCGTCCGCGCTTTGTTGACGGCGGCTTTGAGATCGTCGGACACCTCACCGGACAATGCAAGCTGGCTCTGCCACGTTGAAACATCCCCCGTCAGCACAACGGATTCCTTCGCCGCGGCATAGCGCGCCTCATACGTCGCTTCGCTGAGCGTATCCTGCGCGTCAAGCAGCTGCTGGTACATGGTGTTCTGGTAGCTTTCCTTGCTCAGTTTGCGGTTCTGCACGTCCAGCTCCAGCAGTTCCTTGTTCTTCGCATCGTAATCTTCGCGAACCTTCTTGATTTCTTCCTCGTAAGAGGGCGTTTTCGCCGTGAAGATGATGTCGCCCTTCTTGACGTAGTTGCCCGCGCGAACATAGAGCTTATCCACGGTGATGTTCATGTCCTTGGCTTCCTCGACGGTGAACTCTTCCGTCTCCGCGAAATACACCTGCGCGCGGAAGGTCATTTTGTCCTCGAAGCGCCCGGAGGTGCTTTGCACGAGCTGTACCTTCGGCGTCGTGATGGTCTGCACCGTCCGCGCGAAGAACATGCACAGCGCCACCGCCACGAACAGCACAATCAGCCCGCGCAGGGCGAATCGTTTAAGCTTCATACGTTCCTTTTCCTCCGTCACTTGAGTTCGCTAAGCTGAATGCCCGCGACGATGTCCTCTTGGAAATACAGATAAATCAGCAGCGTCGGCAGAATGTACAGCGCGCTGCCCGCAAAGGCGACATCCGCCCGGTCGGTGCTGATCTGGTTGAACATAACCGACAGCGGCTGCAAGTTGGTGTGGTTCGCCAAATAAATCAGCGGCTGTTCGACCATGTTCCAGCAGTCCGCGAACGACAGCGCCGCCGCCGCGCCCAGAATCGGCTTGCACACCGGCAGAATCACATGCACAAACCCGCGTACCGGGCCTACGCCGTCCACCATGCCCGCCTCCAGCAGTTCATTCGGGATGCCCACCATGAACTGACGCAGGAGGAAGATGTAGAAGGGCGAAAAGCACATCGGCAGGATGACCGCCCACGGCGTTTCCATGATGCCCAGCCATCGCAGGACCGTGACGCTTGGCGCCATCGTGACCTGAAACGGAAGAATCATCAAAACCAGAATGCAGAAGAAGAGCAAATCGCGCCCGTGGAACCGGAAGCGGCTCAGGCAGTACGCCGTCAGCGGCACAATGAGCGCCTGCCCGACCAGAATCGCGCCGGTGTACATCATGCTGTTGCAGAACAGCTTCAAATACGACGGTTCTTCGATGAAAATCTTGTAGTACTGCCGGAGCGAGAACATCGCGGGTGAATACAGCACATCCAGCCACTTCGTCGTGTCGTAGCTGCCGCGCCCTTTCAGGTACGCCGTAATTTCCGACTGCGGGAAGAACGAATACAAGAACGTAAATACAATCGGGATAAGGATGACTGCCGACAGGATGGTCAGCAGCACAAACGCCAGCTTTCCGCCGAAGGACAGGCGGTTGTGGCGATGATGAATTTTCTTCTTGCGCGCCATCATACTGCCTCCTGTCCTCAGTTATTGGGCGAGCGAACCGCTTTGCTCAGGTACATCAGCGCGAACAGCACCATCACGCCCACGGCGAAGATGTACGCCGCCGTCGTCACATCCTGATATTCCAGACGGGCGAACTTGTTGTTCATGAAGTGCTGCAAGGTATAAATCGCGTTGGACGGATACGCGCCGCCGATGAAGTAGACTTCCTTGAAGATTTTGAACGCATTCACCCACGCCAGCACGAACACAAGGAACGCCGTCGGCATAATCTGCGGGAGGGTGATGCGGAACGACTGTGTCCACCAGCCCGCGCCTTCCAGTGCGGCGTATTCATATAGCGAGGGATGCACCGCCGACAGCGCCGACGCGAACAGCACAACCGAGAACCCGACGTTCTTCCAAATATACAGCAGCACAATCGGCACGCGGAGTGCGTCACCCTCCAGCCACAGCACGCGCTCCATCCCCAGCGCCGTCACCATGCGGTTGATGACGCCGCCGTAGTCGAACATCAGCGTCCAAATCAGCAGCATGGCAGAGGACGGCATCAGGTATGGCAGCAGCAGAATGTTTCGGAATGCCGTTGAGCGGTCTTTGAGCGTTTTGAGCATTGCCGCCAGCAGGAACGCCAGCAGCCAAATCACCGGCGCGCACAGCAGTGACAATTCCCATGTGTTCTTCAGTCCCAGCTGGAACATGCTGTTCTGCAGCGTCCGCTCATAATTCGCCAGCCCGACGAACTGGTTCTCGAACGACCCGTCCATCAGCGACGAATAGATGCCCCCGAAAAACGGGACGACATAAAACAGCATCAGTCCCGCCAGCCCCGGCAGCAGCAGCAGCCACACGACCTTTTTCTTCCGAAACATGTTTCCTCCTGAACCACGCACAGGCAGGCGGTCTTTTCCACCTGCCCATACGGTGTGAAATAAAGGGGAACCCAAGGGGCTTTGCCCCTTGACCCCACAAGGGAGTTCCTCCCTTGACCCTTTCGCGCGATTGAGCTGCACGCACTTGCATACAGGTTCCGCGTGTTTATCCGAGAAACGGACACAAGGGAGTTCCTCCCTTGACCCTTTCGCGCGATTGAACTGCGCGCACTTGCATACAGGTTCCGCGTGTTTATCCGGGAAACGGACAAATCAAGCCGCGTGAAGTCCCAAAAGTGGCGGCGCCGAAGGGGTGGAGGGGGCGATCGGAAAGCCCCCTCCTCGCGCCCGCAGGCGCGAATCCCCTGCGCTTTACTGATTTTCCAGCTGAATCATCCGCAGCTTTCCATCCGCCTCGCGAATGAACTGGTCAAGCGTAATCTGCCCATCAATGTACCGCTGCACCAGCGTTTTCAGCCCCGATGTGTTGTCCGTGCTGTCCAAAACCGTCGGTTTGCCGATGTACAGCGCCGGCAGAATTACATCCTGATACCGCTGAATGTACGCCGGCGATACTGTATAACGATCGCTTTCCGCGCTTTGTTCCATGTACCGCTTAAATTCGTCCAGCTGTTCCTTGTAAGCGTTCTTTTCTTCCGCCGACGCTTCGTCGTACGCCTTCTGATACATCACGAGGTCTGCTTCGTCCTGCTTCCGCTGTTCCTCGTACCACGGATTTTCAATCGGCGTCGTGCAGCCTGCCACCAGCTCCACCTTCTGTTCGTCGCGGATGTTCTTGATGACGTATTCCAGCATCGTGCCGATTTCGTCGCTGTCCGTCGTGCGCGGATTGACGAACATCAATTCTATCTCAATGCCTTGACCGAGGTAGAAGGCCGTGTCCTTCGTCAGCGTCATCTGAATGAGCTTGGGCGTCTTGTCCTTGCCGAAGGTCACGTCGCCGTCGTAGTAGGAATTCAGCATCCAAGTGCCAGTGAAGATGAGCGGCTGCTTGTAGTCGCTTTCTTCGTCACTCGTTTTCTTGTTGCTTTCCTCAATGCGGTCGCAGCGCATGGCGTCAATCGCCGCCACCATCTCGCGGAAAATCGGGTCGTCGAAGTGCAAGTTCTGATTCGTCGCCTGACAGTATCCCTTCCACTCGCGCAGTGCCAAGCGGAACATGCGGTCTTTGTACTTTTCGGTCGAGTCCAGCGGCGCAAAGTTCGGGTAATCCTCCACAAACTCGTCATTCCAGCGCGTCACAAAAGCGCACAGGTCGATGAAGTTCGTCGGAATGTCGTCCATCGTCAGTCCCATTTCCTCAAACACCTTCGGGTTGATGGTGAACGCGTACGCGCCGCCGACGCTGATGGGCAGGGCGAAAATCTTGCCGTTTTGATCGGTCACAAAGTCGCGGAAAACGGGATTCAGGCTCTCAACATACGCCTTCACCGCCGGGTACACGGACAAGTCCTTGCAGTATCCCTGCTGATTCAGGCGCTCAATCGCCAATCCGCCCGCCGCGTCGCGTGACGTGTACGAATTGACATACGCACTCACAATATCCGGCGCATCGTCGCCCGAAGCGAATGCGCGCGCGACCTCTTCCGCGCTGGCACTGTCAATGTCCGAATCCGAGACAACCGCCACTTCCGGGTAGTCCACCGCGTAAACGCGGATGCCGCCCCAGACGCTCGTGCCGGACAGGTGGATGACGTGGTTCGGCTGATAGTTTTCCGTCAGCGTGCGCGCGAAGATGCCGGAGCTGTAATCCGCCGAAACGATCGTATCACCCACGATTGCAACGTGATAGCCCTCCACCGGGAGGTACGCATACAGCGTCGCCTTCTGGAAGTTCGTCGTGCCCATGATCTGCGTGCTGTCACAGTACAGCACTGCATCCAGCGCTTCGCTGTACACCAGCTGCTGATAAGAGAAATCATCTCTCACGCCAATGCTGCTGGACAGCATCGTCGTCGTATCCGTCGCCGGGTCATAGACCATTGCCATCTGCGGGATGCGATTGCCGTTTTCGTCCCAGTCTTCCTTCTTCTGCGAGGCAATCACGAGAAATTTGCCGTCCTTGTAGGCGCAGACGTTGCGTACGTTCTCCACATTCGCCTTGCGGACGCTGCCGTCCGTCAAGCTAAGTGCGTAAAGGTTTATCACTCGACCCTTGTCGTCCCATCTGTTCATCAGCATCAGCACGGTATCGCCCGATGCCGCCACCGTGTCCGGAAGAAGGGCATAGCTGTAATCTTCCTCCTCTTGGATGAAGATTTTCGTGTCCTGCACCGTTGCAACATCGGTGTACACGGCCTTGCCGTTTTCGCCGCTGATGGTGAAGATGCCGCCGGTCAAGTGATTGATGCCGTACACCTTTTCGCCGTCCGTGACGAGCATGGAGAAGCAATGCGCCGCGTCCGGCAATTCCGTGCCCGCGAGAGCGTCCTCTTTCAGGTTTTCCAGCCGTTCTTGCAGGTCTTTCAGCTGCGCATAGCCTCCCGCTCGGTACATATTCGACGCAACAAGCGCCATTTCCTGCTGACCGGGCTGCCAAGTGTAGAGCGAATACAGGCGCGAGGTGTCATCTTGCACAAGAATCGCCGCGCGGTCATTCAGCGAAAGCAGCCCCGCCGGAGAAAAGCTTTCCGCGCGTTCCTCCACCGGCAGCGTTTCATTCGCCATGGTTTCTTCTTCGCTCAGCTTCTTGAAAATCGTCCGATTCTCCGCCGCCGCGCAGCCAATCAGCAGGCTTGCCGCCAGCAGCACACTCGCCATTTTTCTGAACTTCATGCTCCTTGAAACCTCCTTCACGTTCCACCCTTTGCAGGGGACATATCATTTATTTCCATCCGTGCGAACCATCCGGCAGCGCTTTTCCGTTCAGCCCACACATATTAGACGTTTGAAAATCCCTTTTCGTTTCCTCTTTTACAAATTTTCTTCAAGGGGCATTGCCCCTTGACCCTTTCGCGCGATTGAGTTGACTGCTCTTTCCTACTTCTTCCGCGTGTTTATGCAGGGAGAAAAAGCCTTATTGCTCCAATCCTTCTATCAGCTTATCCGCTTTCTCCACAAACTCCTCCAGCGAAATTTCCCCCTGATGCACCTGCGACACCAGCGCACTGAACGCATCCGAATCCGCCAAAATCCCCGGACGGCGCAGGTAGCTCATCGGCAGAATCGTCTGCTGATAGAGTTCAATCGTCTTGGGCGCAATCGTCCACCTCTCCCGCACGGTGTATCGCTGCAAACTCGCCTCTTCCTCGTTGATGCGCTCCTGAATCCCCTGTTTCTTCCAAACAGGTGCATTTTCCTGCTGCCTGCGCAGCTCCGTCAGCGTTTTCTCGTAGTCGTTCACCATTATCAAGTAGTAGGAATCCTCTATCGGCTCGTCGTAATCCGCCAGCAGCACGCACTTTGCCGTTGCTTCCTGGTCAGCGATTACCTGCGCAAGCATCTTGCCGACTAAATCCGCATTCGTCGTCCGCGGATTCACCACCAGCACAGTCATGTAGCCGATGCCGTAATGCGTGGTCACGTCCGGCGTCAGCGCCATCGGCAGGAAAATCCGGCTGCCAAAAGCATCCGCGTAGTTTGCGAAATTCCCAACCGCCTGCGCATCCGTCCAGATCAGGCATTCGCGGTAGTCGCTGATTTCTTCGTTGACCTGCTGATTCGCCTGCTCGATTTTGTCCGTGCGCATGGCATCCAGCGCCGCCATCATCTCCCGGAAAACGGGATGATCAAAGCGCAGGGGAATGTTCTCCGCCTGACAGTAGCCAATCCAGTCGCGCACCATCAGGTCAAAGACGCGCTCGCGGTATGATTCCGTCTCTTCCAGCGGCGTGTAGGCGGCATACGCGCCCGTAAGGTTGTCGTTCCATTTCGTGATGAACGCACAAAGGTCAATGAGATTCGTTGGAATGTCACTTTCCTGCAAGCCGAGCTTTTCCATCACGTTTCGGCTGATGAAGTAGCCGTAACTCCATGCGTAGATGGGCAGAGCGTAGATTTTGCCGTCGCGCGTCACCGCGTCGCGGTAAATCCCGTTCAGCCGGGACACATAGTCCGATACCTCCGGGTAGACTGACAAGTCCATGCACCAGCCCTTGTCCATCAGCACGTCCAGCGGCCAGCTGCCGTCCGCTTCAGGCGTATCCGGCGTCAGCCCCAGGCGCAGGATGTCCGGCGCATCGGCAGAGGCACTCATGCGCGCCGCCAAGCTCGCCGCATTCATAGCGCTCTTCGCCAGCGTCTCCTGCGCCAGAATCACCTCCGGATTTTCCTCCGCGAAGTGCTGCAGGGCGGTGTTGCTTGCGCCGTTGCTGCTTTGGATGCGCAGCACGGTCATATCGCCGTTTTCCTTCGAGCGGACGTAAACGCTGCTCAGGTTCACACCGACGATGCTGTCTTTTGTGACCGCAATATTCACGTTCGCTGCCGGGAAGGTTACCACAGGGTCTTCCTGCACGAAATCCGTCGTCCGCACAATTTGGCGTGTTCTCACGTCGTAGTAGCTGCCGCTGTACGGGTCATACGCGCCGCATTCACTGCGTTTTTTATACGGCACACCCGTGCTGAGCAGGGTTTCCTCCCCCGTCGCCACGCTATAACGCGACAGTGCATACGTTCCGCTGCTGCGGCTGATTTCGTTGGGCGACCCCTCCAGCCGCCACAGCAGCAATTCGCCATCTGCCCACTCGTACATAGCTTCCAGCGATTCATCCGCAATTTCGCGAATGGCGCCGTCTGTCAAGTCCACCAGCACAACCTTGATGCCGTTTTCCTGCATCACGCTGATTGCCAGCACTGAACCGCAGACATACATCCGCGTCAGCGACGCCGGATAGGTGTATACTTTGTCTGTCTCCAAGTCCCGATAGCTGACGTTCAGGCAGGACAGATTCTCCATTGTGCAAACGTCTTCTGTCTGCAAACCGTCCTTCGTCTCCGAAATTTTGAAAATCAGCCCATTTATGCGGTTGAGGGCATAGAGCGTTTCGCCGTCGGAGGTCAGTTCGCTGATGGCGTGGGTCAAATCGGGCATCCGGTAGTTCGGCACGCGGCTCATGGAGTATTCGCAGGATTCCTGCGCCGTCTCCATCGTATCGCTGCTCATCACCCAGTAGAACCCGCCGCCGAGCTTGCGCATTTCCGTCATGCCGTCCTGCCAGAAGTACAGCGACAAGCCGTCATAATTATCATCATTTGCCAGCACCACCACGCCGCCCATGGCGCGGGTCACGCTGCAAATGGACAGCTCCGTCGGGCGCAGCTGGAATGGCATGGCTTCATCCACATTGTTCGGACGAGTGTAGAGGGTCAGCCGCTCCGCCTGTGCCTGCGGGAGCAGCAGGAGCATCATCAAGAGGATAAGCAGGCGTCGGGCACGCATGGCAATTCGCTTCCTTTCCGTTCTTCATGGGTTCGTCATCCAATTAGACGGCGCATTTCGCGCTTTTTTTCGGGAATTTTCAGAATTTTTCGCTGCAAAAAAGGCACTGCCGCGCGTGCAGTGCCTTTCGCGTTTTATAGTCCTGACAGTGCCGCCGAAAGTTCCTGCAGTGCCGCAGAAAGGTTCGTCTGCTCCTCCATCGTGCTCATACCGGTGATAAGCTGGTTGGAATAGGCGTCGAGGATGGTGTAAATCCTTGAAATCAGTTCCGTGCTGACGTAGGCGTGGTTCGTGCCGTCCTGCAGCATCTTCATTTGGTTGATAACGTCAATTGCGTGCACATCGGCGCGGATTTTGCCCACTGTGGCTGCCGAGGACGAGCTGGCTGTCCGGCTAAGCGTTGTCGACAGCGCCACCGCGTCCCGGCACTGTTCCTGCATCATGGCGATATTGCGGCTGTTGACGCTGGAAAGCTTCGCAACGGTCGTCACGCTGACAGCCGCCAGCGCCACAACCAGCGCCAGCAGGATCAGCATCACAATGCCCCGTCCGCGCGGCGCAGGAACACCCGTCCCGACGCTCAATCGCTTCTGGTTGGCCATATAGCGGCCCTTCATCCATTTTTCCATATGTGTTTCCTGTTCCTCCATTCTGCGCGGAAGTTCCGTCAAAATCATCAAGGGACAGCGGCGCAGCACTGTCCGTATGGTTTATCTTATCACACTTTTGCCTTTCCGTAAAGCGAACACCCAAAAGATTTACGGCAATACCGCACAAATGAATTGGTGCGATGGCGAATGCATTTTTTGTCAGATGCGATTGCAGGAATCGAAGGTTTACTGGAGGTAAATCGAGATTTCTGCAAGAAGCAGATGGCAGAAAAGACATCGCCAGCGCTGCCGACGAATTGTGCGGTAGTGCCTTACATTCCCGTATACTCTCTGACGCTTTTGGGAATATTGACGGTATCATCAGCGGAGGTGAACCCATTATGAAACGAACACTTCCTGCCCTGCTGCTCTGCGGGGTGCTGCTGTTTTCCGTCCCCGCGCTGACGGAGGATACCCTGCTTCGTTCGCTCTTCGGCTGGACGGCGTATTTCGCGCGCATCCCGGCGGATGCCGCCGAAACACCCGATACCCTCGAATGGGACTGGACGTGGGGCGGCTTCTGGCGCGCGCTGTTCGGATATTCCGCATAAGAAGGAGGAGAAATCCGCATGATTTATGTGCAGCTGCGCGCCCGCGTGAAGCTCGCGCAGGGCGAAACCCTCCATGTCGCGGATGCCGCCAATGTACTGGGCAGCGAAAAAGCCGGGCATTGCTCCCTCTTCTGCCCAACCGCCCCCGGCGTCTACACGCTGGATGCCATCGCCGTTGCCAAGGCGCTCAAAAAAGTTTTTCCACAGGAGGACATTTCCCTCATCGGCGCGGATGTCTGCTACGTCCACCGCATCAAGGCGCGCGGCAAGGATTTTCTGCGCCCTGTGCGGACGGCGGCGGCGCTGCTGATTCTGCTGCTCGGCAGCGCTTTGGGGCTGACGTGGTTTCACGCCGACGTGAACATGCCGCAGGCGCAGGCGGATGTTTACGCCGCCATCACCGGCGCGCCGCCGGACGACGTGCGTCTCATCACCATCCCCTACTGCGTCGGCGTTGCGCTGGGCGTATGCGTGTTCTACGCGATTCCCTTCCCGCATCAAACAACGCCCTTGGAGGTCAAGCTGACCGAGTATCAGGAGGACATGGAGAAAGCAGAGGGGAAGCCGATTGAATAGCGTGCTTGCCATCCTCATCGGGTTGATGAGCGGCGCGGCGATGTCGGTGGCGGTCAGCAGCGTATGGTGCGTGCTGCACTTGCCCGCGCGGATTCAGCACCTGCTGCACGCCGCGTCGCCGCGGATGATGGGGCTGGCGCTGCTTAGCGGATTGATGCTGGCGGCGCTGCATAATGCGCTTCGGTGGACGCTGGGTCTGCCGGGGGTGTTCGGGGTGGTGGCGATGGTTGTCGGCGGGATGTTTGTGGGGATGGTTGCGTCAGCGCTGGGGGAGATTTTGGAGGTTGCGCCGGTGCTGATGAGAAGGTTTCGATTGGGGGATGTGTCGGGGGCGGTGCTTTCATATCGAGTCACACTGGGATCGTGAATCATATCGCGCACGAGCTTGTCCACGACCGTAGTCAGAGAACTCGTGAAGGGAATCCAGGTGTCAATGCAGGCGTTCCCGGAGCGAAAAACATTAGGACTCGCAAGATAATGATCCGAGGCATAAGAGGCCGATACGGATTTCAGCGGATAACCGGGATAGCAAATGATATCTGCCGTCATAGATTCACAGGCTTTAGGCGCAGAGTCCTCGTTTGTGGTGAGGTAATGCGAAGGTGCCTTAACCGTCACCTTGAGGTGCATAGTCTCGCCGGTTTTTGCCTGAACCCTCTGAATCGTCACATACCTAGGATTGTATTTCCGAACGATCTCCTGATAATCGTTCTTCAAAGCCTCGGCAGAGTCTTCCTCGGTGATGGAAACTTCTCTCGTATGACCGTATTCATCGGTATAGTTGGTTGAATAACTCATGTTGAACCTCCTTTTAGAGCTTATGGATTTCGTGCATTTTCAGATGATCCTCATCGAACGCAAAGGTCGTCCTGGTAATCTTTTCAGCGTCTAAGAAATCAAGAGCTCCGTTTCGCTGAACCACCTCGATATGTGCTCCGAGAGGATAGCCCAAGTCGTAGAATGTCATTGCTTGGACTTCTTCGTTGCAGTTGAGGTCAAAGGCGTGCAAAATTGTGCCATGAGAGAAGTCCGCGCTATAATGAGCGTGTTTTCCCTGAGCACTACATTCCTCACACAGAAGATCGTCAAGAAAAACACGGCCCTCATGCTTCATTACCTTAATGGGAGTACCACACGAATGGCACACATCATCCACGATAAAGCCAGCATGGACGATCTTCCTGTAATTCAGGCGATGAACGGACATCTCAAAATCCGTCGTACCAAGGATAGCAACAATCTGCTCCATCGCCCCTCTCAGTGTAATATCCATGACACTGCCATGCAGCCACTCAATCTTTGCGGGCGGGTGAATCGCACATCCGGGACAATTACGCTTCCGCAGGGGATGGGCAACGCTCAACTCCAGATGAGGGTAGGCCGTATAGGTCAGTCTGCGATTCATCACGCTGTCATGTCCGATGACGCTGGCTCTGAGCTGTTCGGCACTAAGATGCGCAGCCATGGAGCTTGCAAGGTTTGAGGTGCGAACAATCTCACTGACACCGTCAATCTGCCTGACCTGAGGTCCTGTGCAGGATGTCCTGATACTACTGTCCTTCATCCAGGTTGGTTAACACTAGTAGTTGGTTCAACTACATTAACACTCTCAGGAGTCGGCATTGTCAAGAATCACGCTCTGGGCCATCTCATCATGTGTTCCATCCATGAGGACAATCGGTCGCCGTTCTTCAGGAAGCTGTCGGATTAACTCGTTCAGAAGCACTTTGGCATTGAAATTATCCACTGCCGCGACAACATAACTGTAATCAGCAAATGCCTCCGGACCGAGCTTGCAGAGATCGCTGTCGATGCCATTGGAAGTACAGCCATCGTCCAGCAGCGGCTGAACTCGATTGGACGCGCATTCCGCCTTGTTTCGTCCGGCATCTTCCGGCGTGCGGATCAGACAGCCGTGCTTGGCTGCATTTTCAAGCGTAAAGCAATCGAAATCCATTGCGTCAGGAGAAAGTCCCATTTTGGCGAACTTCTCCATAAGGTGCGTTCCAACCGCCCCGGCTCCGATGACCAGCACGCGTAGGTCATGGAACAGCGGGCGATATTCCGAAAGCTTCAAGGGGTTATAAACCACTTTGTTCATGTAGATCATCCTTTCGTTCTGGGCTGTTACAGCAACTTCCCATTGCTCTTGAACCGGTGACCTCTGGAGCAGCGGTAACAGTTTTCTCCGCTGTCCCAGAAGATCACCTGCCGTTCACCGGGAATGTTCCGCAGCTTATCGAAGGGGCAGCATGGGAAGTGGCCCGGCGTCACGCCCCGTGGCCCATAACCGGCCCCTGCCGTCCTTCGGGCTGCATTAGCGATTGCCGACGCGGAAGAACGACGGGGCGGCAGCGCCCTTGCAACGGAAGATTTGCTTGTTCTGGTTCGAGCATGGCTGACTGTTGGTGAGGGTATGCCTACATTGACCCGAGGCGGGAGCGGCGGAGGTGCGTTGGCAGTTTTTTCTTTGCGCCCTTTTTTCGTAATGCAAGCGATGATGACTCCGCAGCCAATCAATCCCAAACCGACAAGAATGCATATTGTCACCATCATGTCAGCCCCCTTTTGCTTATGCTACGCCGTCGCAGTACTCACAGACGGCCAGTACATCACCTTCCTGAAGCCCAAGGCCATCGACGGTTTTATTGACATCAGTGGTGAATACGCCGGTGCGCTTGTTTTCATAGATATTCTTGCCGTCGTTGCGTCTCACCCCAAGATCTGCAGCATATTCACAGAGAATCTGCTCGATCGTGTTCGTGCCATACACGGCAACCTGAGGATAAGCCGTACCAGTTACCTTGTTGAGCAAATCGATCTCAAAGGCCTCCTCATCAGCAGCCACGCCAGCGTTATCGCTGACAGCCAGCACATCACCTTCCCGGAGCCCAAGGCCTTCGATGGTTTCATTGGTGTCACTGGTAGATGCCCCGGTGCGCTTGTTCTCGAAGAGAATTTTGCTGTCATTGGGATTCACGCCAATGTCAACTGCATATTCCTGGAGAACCTGTCCGAGTGTGTTCGTGCCATACACGGCAGCCTGAGGATAAGTAGTGCCGGTCACCTTGTTGAGCAGATCGATCTCAAAGGCACCTTCGGTGGCGGCAAGAGCGCTGTCAATAGGGTAGTTCGTCATAGCATTCGTCTCCTTTTGTAATATTTTGTGGCTTCCCACGACTACAGCAGCGTTGATTGCTACTGCAGTTTCGGCCAGTTGCCATCCGGCTCTCATTCAGGTGGGGCAAGATAAGTATTATTCATTGATTGCGACAGCAAGAGATTTCAGCTTCCCGAAGACTTCGACCTTTTCCTCCCTGCTAAGTGCGCCAGTAGCGTACTTGACAATTTTCTTGTAGTTGATATCGGGGGTAATAAGGCAACAGTCAAGATAGTTGTCGAACATCTTGTCGTTGAATTCCTGACCAGCGATAGAGAACGTAAGTCGATAGGTGATTTCCCCATCGTCCTCATCAAGCCTAAAAGCTCCATAACGAAGAGTCTCGTTGAGCCGGCTCAGTTTGCTGTCCATCAGAAAGCGATACTCGCTCAAGCATGAGATAGGGAGTGTCGCGTTAATGGTTGCGCTCTCTGCTTCTGCATCGACGCGAACCATCACCTTAAAAGCGGCGTTTTTCATGGAAAAGCCCATCACAATCACTCTGTTTTCCTTGTCGACAATAGATGCAGGCCACTCGTTCTTATCGATAAAGGATTTAATGCCTTCATAATAGGCGTCGGCCTGTTTAACCTTCTCTTCGTCGGTATCCTCATCACTGAAGAGCCTACGAATGAGATCGCTTCCAGCACCGCGAAGTTTTTCCAACAGCTCGGGTGGAACATTTTCATCCTTCTCAAGCATTTCCATGAATCCTTTTGCTCTGGGATCGAGATCAGCACCTGTAACCTGTTCAGGCAGTGCACCATTACGCGTATCAGTCATTTTGTTCACGCTCACTTTCTTTGTTATTTGACGATTATCTCGTCTGTGATTCTATTGTCTCACATCTCATTTGCATCTTCAGTTACACACTAGCAACATGAAATCAGTATCGTGTAACATTCTACGAAGATCTGTGTTACAACAGGCTTCTCGCGACCAGCTTTCGCTGGTTTCGGCCAATTGCCATTTGGCTCTCATCAGGCGAGCAGTAATGTAGATACATAGACACCATCCAACTGGATACCTTTCATAGTTTTTCATACTATCCCCCTTTTCTAATCATCCTGTCAGGAACTTTACGCCAAAAGAGTTTACTCATCCTCTTTCTTTGACCATCAATATTCACTCAACAACTCATAACCACATGATCAAGCCGGCCTTATCAGGTTCGCGACTTCTGATATGATGCGCCTTGCCCAGGGGTCAAAGCTGTGCAGAAACCTCTGCAACACTCACTGATATTATTAAAAAGCCTCCAACTACAACAATTACAATTAATAATGGATATCGATGATTTGTTTGCCTTTTAGCAAGTGAGCCAATCAGTCTGTTATACCTACAGCAGCTTTCTGTAGTTCAAGGCAAAAAGTTTGTGGTATCATCAACTGCATCAATTACCACGTTGATATCAGTGACGAGTTCTCCCAGACTGATTGCAGTTTTTGATGGGGCGGGATTAATTCCTTGCGTTTGATGTATTAGAGGCATTCCTATTTGTCTGACCTCTGAGTACATTGTACCGTCGTACCCTTTTACTTGCCGTAATATCAACCGGACATAAAATGGTGCACAAGTAACAAAACTGCATAAAAAAAGTGACGCACAGAAAACCGTGCGTCACAAGGAGCAATTCTATTATATGTATTGTTTTAGCTCCTCAATTGGCTTATGAGGAATGTCATTAACTAGCCCCAGCTCCACTAACCATGCAAGCACAATATAGCCCTCTGGGTCTCCCGACTTAGCAAGTTCGTCCCACCATGAATACACGCTGTAGATCTGACTCTGTGTTGCTCCAACTATCCGATTAATAATTGACATTCCATGTTCATAGTCATAATTCGACTTGCGCTTTGATTCATTCAGAGCATAATTAACAACGGAAAACGGTTCGTTTTCGGAGACACCTTCGGCAAGCAATTCTGAAACGCTATGTGCTTTTCCTTCAATTCTCACCTCACTTATTTCGCCTCTGCGAAGCATATATGCCAAGTTGTTCTTAACTGCAGTGGTGCCTTTCCTGTAAGCAAGAATGAGCGCGGCTTTTGCAGAGCTATACTCCTTGATACTATAGTAGTACATTCCTGCAGAAAACGGATCGGACAAATCAGAAATCTGTTTCCGTAATATTGAAAGCCTTTTTCTTGCTTCATCATTCGAATCCTTCTTGTTCTGCTCATAGTAACCCTCTAAGTCTGTAAACTCATTGAGCAGTTCATCGGAGGCAACATCCCAACACCCCAGCAATGCGCAAACTGCAAATAGAAACACTGTTTCCTCAGCTTTTTTCGGATCACGGAAACATACTCTATACTTCTCGAGATATTCGGTTTTTAGGTCTTCAACATCATTGTTACCAGCGAATGAAAGTGTTAAGAAGCTGATCGGAAAAACCGAAAGCACCTTTTCTGCGGAATTTCGTATTTTTTCATTAGGGTCGGTAAGATAGCAGATCGAACTCTTAAAAACGTCCTCATCAAATTGCTTATAGTCTACGATGTATTCTGCCAAAATGATATCTTTAATCACCGTCGCTACATCATTATAACAATCAGATTTTACCTTCAAGAGTTGTGTAATTTTCCTAAGAAAAGCATCCGAGAGAATTATATCCTGGCCAAAAAAATCGCTTTTGATATTGCAGTATTTACACCAGCCCAAGACAGTAAAAACATATAGATTTGCAACAAAATCGGTACCATTTTGGGTAAGCACCTGTTTCTCCGCCTCTTCAAGTGGGTTCTTATTATTCTTCAGATACTCATATGCCTTAATTGTTGCTAAAGCGAACGAATAGTTACTATCACCCAATGCAAGGCTCTGCTCGAACATTTTCGTAACATAACCGACAAAATCCTCAGATTGAATATCCTCTAAAAATTTGCATATACTATTAATTTGATTGTCAGTGATGTGTTCTTTGAACAACAGGTCATATATTGCGTGCCTTTTCTCTAACTTGTTGATTACTCCGTTTGTAATTAATTCAAACAGAAGATTGGTTGCATAGTAATTATCATCGGTCGTTTTGGCCTCGTGAATTAGATAATCAATCAATTGATTTCGTTCTGAACGATTCACAAGCATTATCGTAAGAACAATCACTTCACGCCATGAGTTTTTGTTATAGTATTTCGCGACCAGTTCTCGTGGCGTGTTCAAATCTTCGGAACAACATTTAGCTATTGCGTATGCAGTTAAGTATTCCTGAAATTGAAGATGGGTAAACTGGTAATAGTCTTCTCCAAGTAGTTTTCGAATACTCTTTAACAGGCACGTTCTCTCCTCTAGTTCATTGATAAATGTATCAACATTGTTTTCGTCCAGCGGTGTACGGAATTCCCCGTCCAGATCAACCGAGCATTTTAATAATGCTTGGATCAACATACCTCTAGAAAAGCGAATTAGCCCGCGCTTCATCATATAATAAGCGACGTAAGCAAGCTGGGTTTTAATTTCATCTGCTTCGAGATTCCCCGTCGCATGCCAATTCAAAGAAACACCTATGTATTCTTCGTACAATTGGACCTTGTTGGTTGGTATTCTGTTCGTTACTCGTGCAACAAATAGAATATTTGAAAGGTGTAGCGGCACGGATGTCATCGTCCTAAGATATGCAAAAGCCGGCAATTTCAATTGGGCAATTATACTGTCAGCCGTCTTTTTCTTCTCAGGATCAAATGGAAATAGAGCTTGATGCCACTTTCTAATAAATACTTCTTTGCTTTCTTCGTCTAGTTCTTTTATTATATTTCGACGTATGCCAGGAATAGACATTATATAATTAATGCTTTCTTTATCAGCATAGTCGTCTTTTATAAAAGATACTATTCTTGATGTGAGTAGAAGGTGAACATTGTCGGCTTCAGACAGGTAGTCATGGAGAAGCTTTGAAAAGCGTCTCTGATTGTTTCGCGAAAACAGTTCATCGTAACCGTCTATTATTAATAGCAGATCACCTGATGCAGCATGAAAATCAAGCATTTCTTTGAATGTGCTAAATTCGTCGGAAATGCAGTCAAATTGTTTTTTTGCTATTCTATACGCGATATCGCAAAACGAGTCTTCTTCACTTATATCATAATCATTCAAGGATCTACAATAAAGAAGTAATGGGAATAGATTTCCTGGCCACAATTCGCCCAAGGCATATTTGTCTTTATCAGCGTAAGCTAACGCAATCCTCTTTGCATATGTTGTCTTTCCATATCCGGGGTTTGATAAGATAATCTTTCTTGAAGGAACTCCAGCAAAAATTGGTCCAACAGGCTTTTTATCATATTTTAATACTTCCTCATGGATTAAGCTTCGTTGCTCAATGTTCTCGTGTAGCTCACGTTTGACCGAATCTTGATGAATTAATAAAGCACCGCTATTATCAATAGCCTCAGCAAATTCCAACGGGTTGTCAGCATCACTGATTCCATTTAAGGCATCTGGCTTTGTATCATTCGACAACGCTGATATTTGTTCATCAAGCAGCCAAATAAAAGAATCAATCTCACTTTTCCGTGAAACAGGTTTATTAATTTGTGCATCTAAAAAAGCTATAAAGCTGCTATACGATGAATCAGCTTCATCAAGAGAATCGCACATTGGGAAAAGGCGATCATCTTGAGCAATTGTAACTTCATTAATCCTTCCCGAGGTTCTTTGTTCAGCATTATCGCTGGCAAAGTTAGATATAGTTGCCCCTGTTTTCAAACGTTCTTCCGACTCATCACTTCCAAACAGTTTCAGACTTATATATATATCTTCTAGGGTAATTTTTTGATAGAAAGCTTCCCCCGCTGAAGGTAACCCGTCAGGTCGAAAATGTGAGCAGTGAGCAATTAGTTCTTGGATATATCTTTTTTCCGTAATGCTGAACACGGCATTTCCCCCTTATTGGCTTAGAGCAATGGCAAATTGCTTGATTTTTCTAAACCAATCCTTCTTTTCTTCATCGCTGAATTTTCCGTTTGCTATTCTGCTGAGCTCTCTATAATTCCTATCAGTTGTAACTGTACATGCATCAATATATCCCTCAAAAGAATCCGCACTAAAGGGCAAATCTTTATAGGAGACCGAATAACGATAAGTGACTTCGCCATCTTCCTTGTCGATATGGAATGCTCCGTAACGCAAGGGGTGATTCAGTCCCGTGATATATTCGCTCATTGCAAGGCGATATTCTTCCAGACAAGTAAATAGTTGAATATTAAATCTGATACACTCAGCATCTTCCGCAACTATAATTTGAAGTCGAACAGTTGAATTTCTCATTTTGAAACCCAACAGCATAACGCGCCCCTTCGAATCTAATGTAGTATAGTGCCATCCTTTTCCTTCAAAGAAAGCGTGAATGTTATCGGCGTATTCATTCGCAACAGCTTCTTTTCGCGCTGCTTCTTCTTTATTGTCCCTAACGAGAGCATCCAGATCCGGATCTTCTGACATCCTCTTTAACAGCTCCAAGAGCCCCTCCGGTGCGTCTTTATCACCGGAAACTTGCTCGATAAGCTGTTTTAATCTTTCCGCAGAGGGTTCACTTAAAAGGTCATCATTTTTCTCAAATTCATTACTCATTAGTGTAATCCTCCTAATTTATAATCTTATTTTCCTTCAAAAACTCATAGGCATCGATGAATTCCGGCGTTGTCTTCCATGAATCGCCTATAATATGAGAATTATTATAGAGAAATTTTGCGATCTGTCGGCGGACTTGCCTTCCACTCTCATAGGCATCATTTGTAATATGATTCTTGCCGAAAGCGTTCCGAACAACATTTACAAACACATTTCCGATTACTATAATTTCTTTTGTATTCATCGTTTCGGCGGTTTTCAATAGTAATAACTTCAGTAGAGCGGGAATTAACTTATCAAGTCTCCCCCTAATGTAATTCTTGTCGGGAGAGAACATCATGATTAGTATATCCTCCCAGCATTCATCGATGGTATCACAAATAACATCCTGTAATTTATGAAGGACATAGAACTCAGAGTTGTGTTCTTGGCTCCAACTATTGCTGTAGCTTGATACTATCCATTCAGATGCCAAGTAGTGCTCAATCACATCATTCTGAAAGACATAATCTATATCCTCCAATACAATTAGGCCAGAACGAGCAGTCATTTCTTTCACGACTTGGCTCCAAGTATTACAATCGATCTCCTCTTCAGCAATTTCTTCGGAAGCTCTACAAAACCATGAAACAATGCCGTTTGATGGAATTACGTGCTCGTTTTCATATGCCATATTCCATGCAATATATGCTAAAACCTCTCGCATATACTTTGGAGTAATGCCGAATTCCTTGTACTTTTCAGCTGGCCATCTTTTTATGATCAAATTATCAATAACATGAGATATGATTTCTTGCGGCGTTGCATTAACGTGATAGGCCTGATAGCGTAGCGCATGACTAAGCATATACGGGTTTGGCGCCAGCCTGGACAAATACTTGTTTTCAAGAAAATATCGGTATTTTTTTTCAATATCTGCATCTTTAGCTAATGAAATATCACATTGTATCCATTTGGAAATCAGTTCTTTTATTTCCTCTTCGCCAAATTGGCCCAAAGAGATTCTAATATGATTATCGTAGAAGGTGCATCCGTGAAAGTCTCTAAAGTCAATAGGCCTACTTGTAAGAATGACATTTACTGCATGATGTTCGCTTATGAACTTTTCAATCATTTTTCCGAAAAGATCCTTGCGACTACTGCCATCTATTTCATCTAATGCATCAACTAAAAGAAGCACTTTCCCGGCGCACTGTTGAGTGACGATATATTCAATCCATTTTTTGAAAGACTCACATTCAGAACCAACTGCGAAGTCGAGAAGACTGTTTACCCGTAGGTTCTCAAGCTCAACATGGTTTATACTATCTGCTTTTACTAAGATAGGGAAATAGTCCCCTGAAAATCCTAATTTTTCATATATCAATTTATATCTGCTCATGGCCTCTTCTGCAAGAGACGCAATTTGTAGGGCGGCAACCTTCTCATAAATATTTGCTGTGATAATTGCTTGGAGAAAGGTGCTTTTACCGCAGCCGGTATTTGCTACGACTAAATAAGAAAACAGAGAACGATCATCTATAGGGTGATCGACAACCTCGCCATCCCTTAAAAACGGAGGAATGATATACAGATTTGATATTTGTGCATTTTTGCTGATACTTGACAATTGCGCACCGCTAACCATGTCTCTAATATCGAGCGTTTTGCTGACATTCCAAAGATGGGTATAGTATTCTTTCTGAAATCCTGATATCTTCACGTCGTTAGAAACGCGAAGTAAAGAATTAAAATGGCTATCCAACCAAAATGCTATATCAAAACTAGGCCTGTCACCATCAGTTTGCCATTTTCGGCAATAGAATAAACTGGAAAGTAAAAAGGGAAGTAAGTACTGCACTTCCGTTTTAACTTTCTCTATATAAAATGAATTGCTGTAATTCGTGGCTTCACAAAGCCAAGCGATCAACTCATTGTTATTGAAAGATTTGTTTTCAAATCGCTCATCTGTTTCTGCAAAAGCATCCTGCGCTGTCGATATCAAGCATAAGATCAAAGTTGTGCCGATGAGCATGTTTTCTTTAATCGTGGATGCCCCGTCAATTTGCCCCATTCTTCGATACCTATACCATCCTTGGCGGGCCACATCAGGATTGTTATCATAACGATTTGTTTTATTAAGTCCAGGAAAATCGGGGTCAAGTGTTCCGGTTATTCCAAGTGATAAAGCTAGGCCATTGCTCATGATATGTTTTGCATTGTTAGTTAGTGAATCCAATTCACTTCCGATCTTGCTCTCGTGTTTTGCGTGAAAGGTGTCAAAGCAGAATTCGAAAAAATCATTATTAGTCACTCCTAAAAACGCACAACAGGAGTTCAGCATTATCTCAAAAAACTCACCAAATGGTTTCATTTTTCACCTACTCCCTTCGCGATTCTGTTTGTGTTAGATGGTTCGGTAAAATCTAGTATATCGTTTGTCGTGCAATTCAAAGCCTCACATATTCTTTCAAGGATGTCTACAGTCACGTTCTCGCCGCGGTTTAATTTACTAATCGTATAATTACTAATACCTGCTAGTGACTGCAAATCCTTCTTTTTCATATCTTTATCTATTAGAAGCTTCCAAAGCTTTTTATAGCTAGCTGCCATCGTCGCATAACTCCTCCCCATAATAGAATGTCTTTGATATTTATTATAGCAGATAATATCAGAATTATCAAGCAGTTTCATAGCGTTCGCTTTATTATTTGTCGAGAAATTACGTTAAAGCCTATTGTTTTGGAGAGTTCTCAAATTTGAGAGAATGCAGAAAAGCTGATAAAAAATACATCAGGCATTTGTGAATAGATATCAAAATACAAGACCACAATTATCAATCGGCAAAGGTCTGTGCTTGTAGCTTTCAGAATACACTCACAACATTTTGGCGTTTATACTGAACTAAGTATTCGCATGGATTTCGCACCTTTACGGTATATGCCGTCCTCCTATTATCTTTACCCAGATAATAAGATGCACGCGTTGCTGTGATTGACTAGATGTCGTGTTGCTGATATTTTGAGAGATATGGCTCAATAGTCTATCAAACAAAAAAATGCAGGGCACCAAGCTAAGAAAGTAGCTTGGTGCCCTGCTGTCTTTAATACGCCGGAATTCCATACCCCAGGATTTCGTAGTAGCCTACAGCATAATGGTTTTCACGGCAGCTATCGCCGGAGTTTCCTTCGACGGTGTAGACAATGCCGTCTTCAACCCGCTCAACGATTCCAGTATGCTCGGATTCGCCGTCCTGCGGGCCGGAACTGCCCTTGTTATCCCAATCGAAGAAGATAATCATGCCGGGTGCCGGTTCAATGTCGTTGTCCGCCCACTGGCCACGATCTTTGAACCAGTTGACGCCGTTGACGCAGCCTGCGTATTTGGGAATGACGCCAGTCTCGATATACCCGCACTGATCGGCGCACCACGATACAAAGCAGGCGCACCACTCAACGCGAGAGCCGAAACCGTACCAGCTCCAGTAGGGCTCACCGCCCACATTACCAAGCTGAGACAGCGCAACCGCAACAATCTGATCGTCTGCTCCGTAGATGCCGTAGAGAACAGATGCCCACATACTGCTGTCCTGTGCGAGCAGCTCGGCAACCTGGACTTTTTGATCCTCAGTGAAGCCGTACTGAGCCATCATTTCTTCTACGGTCTTATGACTTACAGTGATATACAGATATACCGTTGTTTCTTCGATTTCCTCTTCTACGATGTTGCCTTCTCCATCATCTGTTTCAACTATGACCGTTTCTGTCTGTTCCTCGGTTTCATAGGAAATCTCATTCATTTCCCAGAAGATATCCTTCAGAAGCTGTTTCTTTTCGTCGGTCATGGATGCCACTTCCTGCGGGTTATCCGGGTCGTTGGTGGTCTTTACAGCGTAGATGGAAAGGACCTCCGGCCAGACTGCACGGGAGCCTGACATTTCAAGCTCGTCGTGGGTGTTGGAGTTCTTGATCTCATCAAGTTTGTTCTGATAGTCCTGGTTGATTTCCTGGACGACCTGCTGCATGGTCTGCGTAGAGCCGGTATCCTCAGAAGAGAAAAAGATCCCAAAACAGGATGCCACGATAAGACCGATCAAGCAGATAACGATAATCACTACGACTGCTACCCAGCCTCCGGCGGCAATGGCAGCGATTAGTTCTTTGATGGCTGCGGCAATCGCCGCAGCCATCAAA
>OLOW01000561.1_pt1 | contig 25116 bp, 20 predicted proteins | sample 1672801 | NCBI WGS metagenome assembly OLOW01 (sample SAMEA3136725, study PRJEB25190) | human gut metagenome | biome: human gut; feature: human-associated habitat; material: faeces | place: Austria | collected 2013 | reverse complement strand
CTGAACTTAATAGCTTGGATAGATTCTCTGCTATAAACAAATAAGAAAATACGAGGGTGGCACCGGGTTCGACCGAGAGCTGGAAATGTCCCTGCGCATCGGTCGTCGTGCCGGTAGTGGTGTTCTTGACCATGACGGTCACTCCTACCAGAGGTTCGCCCGACTCATCGGTAACGGTACCCGAAACGGGCTGCTTGGCTTGCTGGGCGGATAACGGGGCCGCTCCGAGATGGCCGCTCTCCGCAGCATAGGCTCCGTTCGGAGCCGACGCCAGCAGAGCGAGTGCGGCGAATATCCTCGCTCCGGCTCGGGTGCCGCTCGTTGCTGTCATCCATGTCCATACGCTGAGTAGAGGTTTGTTCATAGATAGAAATTTTAGGTTAAAAATTAAGTTTTAGGATTATTCCTGGTGTGATAGTAAAGCAAAAACTTCCGTAAATATAAAAGTTTTATTATTTAAAAAGAACGTAAAGGAATATTTTTTTGCATTTAACCGGTTAAATTTCATGTGTTTTGGCCTTTTTTTTGAAATCCTGGAATGATTTTCCACCTTTTTAATAACAAAAATCGGCAGGATATGCCATGTAAAGTCGGGGGCGGATGCGAATGGTTTGATTTTCAAAGCGGCATAATGCTTGGGTCGGTGGGCTGATGTATTGCGTCCCGTTGGGCTATAAGGTTGAAATGAAGGTGGACAGGCGATTTAGGCCTTCGTCCAGATCTTTGTCGGAAACGCAGTAGCTGAGGCGGATGTGGCCTTCGGTGCCGAAGCAGTCGCCCGGGACTAGGGCTACGTTGGCTTCTTTGATGGCTTTGATGCAGAAGTCTTCGCTTGTTAGGCCGAATTGTTTGATGCTCGGGAAAGCGTAGAAGGCTCCTGCCGGTTCCACTACGTCGAGGCCCATGGCGTCTAAGGCTGCGAGCACGCGTTCGCGACGGGCTCGGTAGACTTTGAGCATGGGGGTTGGGTCGACGGTCAGGGCTCGCGCTGCGGCGTCCATCTCAAAGGAGACGGCACTCGATACTAAGTATTGGTGGGCCTTTGCGATCTCGGCGATGACGGGGGCTGCGGCTGCGAGCCAGCCCAAGCGCCAGCCGGTCATGGCCCAGGGCTTGGAGAAGCTCTCGATAACGACCGTCTGCTCGCGCAGCTCCGGGTGGCGCTGGGCAAATCGCTCGTAGCCGTCCACGTAGACCAGGCGGTTATATACGTCGTCGCAGACCACGTAGATGCCCGCCTGCTCCGCTACGCGCGCCACGGCGTCGAGCGATGCCGCGCTGAGGATGCAGCCCGTAGGATTGTTGGGCGTGCAGATGACGATGGCCTTGGTCGCCGGCGTTACGCAGGCACGAAGTGCGCCCTCGTCAATCTGGAATTGCGCAGGCTCCGTATCCAAAAAGACCGCTTTGGCGTGGTTGGCCACGACGATGTTCTCGTATAGGCCAAAGGCCGGCGTGGGGATGATGACCTCGTCGCCGGGGTTGAGCATAGCCATGAATGCTGCCGACAGGGCCTCGGTCGCGCCGTCGGTCAGGATGACCTCGTCGGCCGAAAACGCCAGGCCCGCGTTCCCCATGTAGGCAGACAGCGCCTCGCGCAGGGCGGGGCGACCGTTGTTGGGCGGATAGTGCGTGTCGCCGCGGCCCAGCGCGGCGGTCACCTCGGCGCTAATCACATCGGGCGTGGGAAAATCGGGCTCGCCAAGCGCAAGCGCGATGCACCCTGGGTGCTGGGCAGCGAGCGCGTTAATCCGACGGATGCCGGAGGGCTTAAGCGTGGCAAGCGAGGTATTCATGGGCAGACGCATGGCATTCCTTTCGTAAGGGTTGCACTAGGATAGCGCGGCGGGGCGCCGTCAGACGGTGTAACCTAAACGGAAACCAACCGGAAAGGAGGCGGCATGGAGACGATCGCGCGCGGCGATGTACCAAAAACGTTGCAGACCATTGCGTATATCAGCATTCCCAATAGCGCCGATCTTGAGTTTTTGCTCTGGGACCTGCAGGATGCCATCGCGGCCTATGCCCGGCTTTCCGGCACCGCGCTCCCCCGCCCGGTCGATTTGGAGGCGGATGATGCCGGTGCAGTCGATGGCATCGTGCTGGCCATTGAAGATATGGCTGACGATGAGACGTTGACAGCTATCGAGCAGGCGCTTGAACGCTTTGGCGGTACGGGAACGCGCGTCTATGCCGCGATTCGAGCCGCACAAGAGGGCGCTAAGCAGGCGCGCGGGACCGCCGTTCGTCTGCACAAGGCATGTGAGCGCCATGACCAATTGTGGTGTGGCGGCGTTGTCGTCTGTGCCGGCAGCGGTATTGCGGCGCTTCGCCACTCCCCGCGTATGGGCCTCTTGCGCCGGCCATTTTCCGAAGCGATGGATAAGCTTGTGGGCGCTGTGCGCATGGGCTGCTCCGTCGAGCATGCGCAGCGACTTGGCGGCGGCAATGCCGTCAACGTCAACGTCGACGGCATGGTTTGCGCCGAGCCAGCCGTGCCCGCGCCAATCTGGCGAGGCGTTCTGAAACGCCTCGGCGCCCGCGCCCAATCAGATATCTAAATTAGAGAGCGGCCCAGTCAACGGCTTCGTGCCAACGCTCAACAAGACGCTCCAGACGCCAGGCGGCATTGGCGGGACTCGTCGAGGGCAGGACGATGGCGGGCAGCCCGGTGCGTTCTTGTAGATAGCGCTTGTAGAGCCGGCCAGCTGTACCTCCGTTGCATACCACCTGCTCAATAGGCGCATTGCCCGCAATGCGCTCGATATGTGCCGGCACAACGTTGCGAATGCTCGCGTCACTCGAGCCCTTAATGTCACAGCTCTCGATCACGTCCCACAGGGCCACGCCGCCGTTCAGCAGCATGGAGCGCTTGGCGACAATCGAGGCGTCGAGCGTCGCAGGCTCACCGCTTGCCAAAGGGTCGCCCTCGTTGGGCGGCACGGGCACACCGAGGCATGCGGCCATCACGCGCCAAAAGCGATTCTGAGGGTTACCGTAATAAAAGGCATTGGCACGCGAAAGCACCGAGGGAAACGACCCGAGCACCAAAACGCGCGAGTGCTCGTCAAACACGGGTTCAAACCCATGCTCAATATGTTGATAGCCCTCGTCCGGCGCGGCCACGAGCTAGGCCCTCAGCAGATAGCGCACCTCGTAGGGTGCAAGTTCAAGGGAGCCCGACAGCTCGACCGTGGGTGTATCGTCGGCAAGCAGGTCGACGAAGGAGCCGTTGAGTTCGCCGGCTCCAAAGGTGTAGGGCTCGTTCACGGCATTGACCGCCACGAGCACCGTCGCGTCGTCGCAGGCGCGCTCGAACAGCAGCTGCTTGTTCTGGATCACCACGTTGCGATAGGCGCCATAGTTGAGGGCACGGGCCGCCGCACCGTCTGTCGAGTGCAGGTGCGTGAGCTGCTTGATGAAGGCCGTCAGTTCGTTGGGCGCAGGCTCATCGAGCGCAGGACGCAGCGCCCAATCGCCATCGGGGCCGCCCTTTTCGCCGGCAATCCCCCACTCGCTGCCATAGTAGACGCATGGGATGCCCGGCATGCCAAAGAGCATGCCATAGGCGGGGTGCAGGCAGGACTTGTCCGTCAGGATGCTCGACAGGCGCGGCACGTCGTGGTTGTCGACAAACGACAGCAGATGCTTGCCGCGATAAATGCACCACGGGTCGCCGCCAAACTGACGGTGTAACGAATGGGCGATCTCGAACATGTTGACTGAGTTAAAGCTAGAGTACAGACCCTTGTAGCACTCGTAGTTGGTGCAGGAGTCGAGCATCTCGTCGTTGACGATCTGGTTGTAGTCGCCGTGGAGCGTCTCACCGATCAGCACAAAGTCGGGCTTGAGCTCACGGGTAAAGGCGTGCAGGCGGCGCATGAAGTCGCGGTCGAGCATATAGGCGACGTCCAAGCGCAGGCCGTCGACGCCAAAGACCTCGGCCCAGCGACGCACGGACTCAAGCAGGTAATCGACCACGGCGGGGTTTTGCAGGTTGAGCTTCACAAGCTCAAAATGGCCCTCCCAGCCCTCGTACCAAAAGCCGTCGCCGTAGCACGAGTCACCGTCGAAGCTGATGTGGAACCAGTCCTTGTATGGCGAGTCCCACTTGCGCTCCTGCACGTCGCGGAAGGCCCAAAAACCGCGGCCGACGTGGTTGAAGACGGCATCGAGCACCACGCGGATGCCATGGGCATGCAGCGTGTCGCATACGGCGGCAAAGTCGGCGTCCCCACCCAGGCGGCGGTCGATGTGGCGCAGGCTGCGCGTATCGTAACCGTGGCTATCAGATTCGAGCGGCGGGTTGATGAGCACAGCACCAACGCCGAGATCCTGCAGGTAGTCGGCCCATTGGGCGATCTTCATAATGGGCGCATCGGGGTTTGGCGCGGCGTTGACAGCCTGGGCGAGCTCATCCTCGGCAACGGGCGCGGCGTTTTCGCGCGGAGCTCCGCAAAAGCCCAGCGGATAGATCTGATAGAACGTCGTCTCGTATGCCCACATAAGCAACCTCCCGGTAAGCTCAACACAACGACATCCATTGTATGCCCAGCTTGTATCCTCTCCCCCAAAATAAGTTGCGGTGGAATAGTTCCTGTTTGGGCCTTCAGAGGCCTTAAACAGGAACTATTCCACCGCAACTGATGAGGGAACGTGATTAGGCGACGGGCTTTGCGCGGCGTATGGCTGGGAACATCACCGTGATGGCGAGGATGACGCCCACGACGGCAATCGCCCCGCCCGCGAAGCCGATCCAAGCGATACCGGGACCCGAAACCACGGCGCCGCCGATTGCGGTGCCCGTGCCAATACCGAGGTTAAACAGGCCCGAGAAGATCGACATGGCGACAGCCGACGAATCCGCCGGCGTGTACTTGATGAGCTCGGCCTGGAACGCCACATTGAAGGCCGTGGCGCAGCAGCCCCATAGCGCGCAGACGGCAAGCACCAACACGAGCGCCGAGGCTGCAGGAGCCATAAGCAGCAGAGCCGCCGGCACGCCGGAGAGCGTAATAGCCAAGAACGGGAAGCGATGCCCATCGAACAGGCGGCCAAACAGCCAGCTTCCGAGCAAACCAGAGCAGCCAAACGCCGTCAGCGTCATGGTAATGGCGCCCGCATCGACGTGCGCGACCTGCGCCAGGAAGGGCTCGATATAGCTGTAGCTTGCGTAATAGCCGGTCGCCATGAAGACCGTGACTGCGTAGAGCGCGATGAGGAGCGGGTTCTTGAGCAGCTCGGGCAGCTGTTTGACGGTAAAGCGCTCACCCGCCGGCATGGCCGGGAACACCGCTGCCTGGTAGACGGCCGCGATGGCTGAGAGGCCCCCGACCACGGCAAACGTCATGCGCCAGCCCACGGCCAAGCCAATGGCGCGACCGAGAGGCAGGCCAAAGATCTGCGCGATGGACGAGCCCGTAGCGATCATGCTGATGGCGAGCGCGCCGTGGCGAGTGTCGACCAGGCGCGAGGCCATAATCGAGGCGACTGACCAGAACACGGCATGTGCGCAAGCGACCACCAGGCGCGCGCAGACCAGGATGGGATAGGTCGGCGCCACAGCGGACAGGAACTGACCGAGCGAGAACACGGCCAGCACGCCCAGCAGCATCCGCTTAAACTCGAAACGCGAGGCAAACACCATGAGTGGTAACGACAACAGCATGACGCCCCAGGCGTAGACCGAGATCATGATGCCCGCCTGGGCCTCGGTGAGCGAGAACGACGCGGCGATATCAGTCAAAAGGCCGATGGGCATAAACTCCGACGTGTTGAACACGAACGCACAGCAGGTGAGCCCGACGAGCGGGAGCCACTGCCTGAGCGTGATGCCGTCTTGCCTTGCCTGACTCATATATAACGTCTCCAATCATTTTGAGCGGAGGCGATTATATAGCAACGGCCCCGCATCTGTCAGCAACAGATGCGGGGCCGAAAACAATTCGATACACAGAGGTTGCGCCGTCAATAAATAACTAAGCCAGCCCCAGCAATATGCCCGCCGAATGCACGACAAACGCCACGATCCAGGCGACCGTCACCTGAAACGCGAACACGGCAACGGCGTAGCGCGCGCCCAGCTCGCTCTTGACGGCGCCGATGGCAGCCACGCAGGGCGGATACAGCAGCGTGAAGACCAAAAACACGTAGGCGGTGAACGGCGAAAACATGGTCGACAACACCGCAGGCGAGGTCGCGCCCAAAAGCACCGTGAGGGTCGAGATGACACTCTCCTTGGCGATAAGTCCGGTGACGAGCGCCGTGGATGCACGCCAGTCGCCAAAGCCAAGCGGCGCCAGCGCCGGCGCGATAATGCTACCCAGACCGGCAAGCAGACTCTGCGACTGATCGGCGACCACATTAAAGCGGATGTCGAACGTCTGAAGGAACCAGATGACCACGGTCGCGGCAAAGATAATGGTAAAGGCCTTGGTAATAAAGTCCTTGGCCTTATCCCATGCCAGCATCACCGTCGTCTTGACACTCGGCAAGCGGTAGTTGGGAAGCTCCATGATAAACGGCACCGGGTCGCCCTTAAATGCCGTGCGGTTGAGCACCAGAGCGGCAATGCAGCCGACCGCAATGCCAATCAGATAGAGCGAGACCATGGCGGGGACCGTCGCCTGCGGGAAGAATGCTCCGCACAGCAAGCCGTAAACCGGCAGCTTGGCCGAGCAGCTCATGAACGGCGTGAGCATGACGGTCATCTTGCGGTCGTGCTCGGATGGGAGCGTACGGGTCGACATGATAGCCGGCACGGTGCAGCCAAACCCGACGAGCATGGGCACAAAGCTGCGGCCCGAAAGGCCAAAGCGGCGCAGCACCTTATCCATGACAAAGGCAACACGCGCCATGTAGCCCGAGTCCTCCAGAATGGAGAGGAACAAAAAGAGCACGACGATAATCGGCAGGAAGGTCAGCACGCTGCCCACACCCGTAAGCACGCCGTCGACAGCCAGCGAGCGCACTACGTCGTTGGTGCCGAACGCCTTGAGACCCGCATCGGCCGAGGCGATGATGGCAGCGATGCCGTCCTCCATAAGTCCCTGCAACGCCGCGCCGATCACGCCAAACGTCAGCCAAAAGACGAGACCCATGATCACCAGGAACGCCGGGATGGCCGTGTAACGACCCGTCAGGATGCGGTCAATCTTGACGGAGCGTACGTGCTCGCGGCTCTCGTGCGGCTTGACGACGCAACGCCCGCACACGTCGCCGATAAAGCCGAAGCGCATGTCAGCCAGCGCAGATAGACGGTCGGTGCCGGCCTCGCCCTCCATTTGGCTAATGATGTGCTCGATGGCGTCGAGCTCGTTGCGGTCCAGGTGAAGCGCCTCGGTCACCAGCTCGTCGCCCTCAACCAGCTTGGTCGCCGCAAAACGCACGGGAATGTGCGCCGTCGCGGCATGGTCCTCGATAAGGTTGGCGATGCCGTGAATGCAGCGATGCAGCGCGCCGCCGTCCGGACCATCGGGCGCGCAGAAGTCCAGGCGACCGGGGCGCTCGCGGAACCGCGCCACGTGCAAGGCATGATCCACCAACTCGCCAATGCCCTCGTTGCGGGCAGCACTAATGGGAACAACAGGCACGCCCAGCAGGCTCTCGAGCAGGTTGACGTCCACGGCGCCGCCGTTGGCCGTCACCTCGTCCATCATGTTGAGCGCGATGACCATGGGTCGATCGAGCTCCATAAGCTGCAGCGTCAGGTACAGGTTACGTTCGATGTTAGTGGCGTCGATGATATCGATGATGGCGTCGGGGTGCTCGTCCAGGATAAACTGGCGGCTTACGATCTCCTCGCCCGTGTACGGCGACAGAGAATAAATGCCGGGCAGGTCGGTAACGCTTGCCTCGGGGTGGTTGCGGATGGTGCCATCTTTGCGGTCGACCGTCACGCCAGGAAAGTTACCGACATGCTGGTTGGAGCCCGTCAGCTGGTTGAACAGCGTGGTCTTGCCGCAGTTTTGGTTGCCGGCGAGCGCAAAGGTGATAGGTGCGCCCTTGGGCAGGGGCTTGCCAAGATTGCGGATGTAGTCGTCGCCTGTCGCGCTCACCTCGCCGATGCCGGGATGCGCGGACGCGCGGGGCAACGGTTCGACGGGAACGGGCGTCTTGGGAAGGGACTCCACGGGCTCAATCAGGGCGAAGCGGGCGTCGTCGAGGCGCAGCGTCAGCTCGTAGCCGCGCAGCTCGATCTGGATGGGGTCGCCCATTGGAGCGACTTTGCGCACGCGCACCCCGATGCCGGGCGTAAGCCCCATGTCGAGCAGATGGCGGCGCAGCTCGCCGTGGCCGCGCACCGCTTTGATGATCGCGCACTGCCCCGCCTTCAGGGAATCGAGCGTGGGCCCATCATTCGAATCATGCTTGCGACCTGCGGGTTCACCACCTGCGAGCGAATCGCCCGAAGATGAGTCTTCTCCAGACGAACCGCCTTCCAGGAGCGCTCCCCCGTCCCCCGAATCGACTCTCGCCGCATCGTTTTTTTCCTGCGTCATGCAAACCTCGCCCCCCGCGCTAACTTTCAACTGCTTATCGTTGCGCGTAACGGACGCGAGCGCAAGAACATCTTCCCGAACGGCCGAGAAATATCCATGCCCTACGAGTTGCCAAGCGGGAAGCCGCTCGTGCCAAGCGGGAAGTTCCTCGCCCCGCGAGCTATCGAGCAGAAAGCTCCTCGAGCATGCGGCGCAGCTCCTTCTGCACGCTGTGCTCGGTGTTGGGACCGATGACCTTGCGCGCGATCTGCTTGATGGCCGAGCGCCCGTTCTCCATCGCGATGGGCATACCGACCATGCGCAGAATCTCGTAGTCGTTCATGGAGTCGCCGAACGCCGCGACCTCGTCGGCCGAGACACCGTGCGCCTGCATGACCTGGCGAATTCCCGTCGCCTTGTTCACGCCGCGCTGCATGACGTCGATCCACTTGCGGCCCGATGGCGCGAACACGAAGTCCTCCCCCAGCTCGCGGGTGAGCGCATAGGACATGTCCATGACGGTGCCGTCGCTCACATACACCGACGCCTTGATGATGCTCGCCTCCGGGGAAGGTACCTCGTAGGCGCGCACGGGATTCGGGAGGTTCTTGTCGATCTCGCGCTCGAAAACGGCCTCGTCGTCGAGGAGGAAGCTGTTCGTCCGATCGAATAGGGCCAGGTGAAGCACGTCGAACATGGTGACCGCGCGATAGAGACGGCACACGGCGGCATGAGAGAAGACCTCGCGGTCAACCAGCTTGCCGCCGACAACAACCTGCGCGCCGTTCGACGCGACGAAGTCCATGAAGTCGACCACGGGCGCGAACTGCTCGGAAAGCGTGTCGAAGCGGCGTCCCGAAGACGCGACAAAGTGGACTCCACAGCGGCGAAGCCCGCTGATGAGCTCGAACGTTTCAGGCGGAACGTTGCCCTCCACGTCGAGCAGCGTGCCATCCATGTCGCTTGCGATAAGCTTGATCATGCAGGTTCTCCTTCTTGCCGGCCCCTTCGCCAGCCTGTTCCCTTCGCGTTTCCAACGCCTGCATTGTAGCGGGCGCGTATAAAGAAACGGTTAAGGGAACGTCACGAACCGTCTGCGGGCGGCCTCGGGGCAAAAGGCGAATGAGCTAGTCGGAGAGCCCCGCGTCCTCGAGCGCGGCGACTATCGTGCGCAGGGCTTTCACGCGCGCGTAGCGCTTGTCGTCGGACTCGAGGATGATCCAGGGCGCGAACGAGGTCGACGTCAGGCGGAACATGTCCTCGATAGCTTCCTTGTACTGGGGATACTTCTCCCGGTTGCGCCAGTCGTCGTCAGTGATCTTCCACTGCTTGGCGGGGTTGGACTGTCGCTCCTCGAAACGGCGGAGCTGCTCGTCGGGGCTGACCTCCACCCAGAATTTCAGAAGGATGGCACCCCAATCGACCAGGTCTTTCTCGAATGCGTTGATTTCGTCGTACGCCTGGGTGAGGCGCTCGGGCGAGGCGTAGCCCTCCACCCGCTCCACAAGCACGCGACCGTACCAGCTGCGATCGTAGATGCCCACATGGCCCGCCTTCGGCAGGCGCGTCCAGTAACGCCACAGGTGCGGGTGCGCGAGCTCGGGCGCCGTGGGGGCGGGGCTCGGGAAGATCGTGTAGGCGCGCGCGTCGAGCGATTGTGCCACACGCTTGATATTGCCGCCCTTGCCCGCGGCGTCCCAGCCCTCATACATCACCATGAGCGGGATGCGGGCCTGGTACATGTTGTTCTCCAGTCGGAACAGTCGCTTCTGCAGGCTCTTGAGCTCGTCTTTGTACTCCTCGGGCGAGAGCGAAAGCGAATGGTCGACGCCCGCAAGCGTCGGTGCGTCATCGATAAGGTGGAAGCGGGAAGTCGCGGGGGCGGCAAAGCGCGGGGGCTGCTTCGCGGCGCCGTCCGCGGGAGCCGAGGCGTCTGCGGGGGTCGAGGCGTCCACGGCATGCGCCGAGTCCACGGCACTTGTGACCTTCGCCGAATTCGCGGCCTCCTTGCGCGCGAGCGCAGACTCGAGCGAGCGCACGAGCGTCTGCGCGATGACGATGTTCGCACGGCGCTTGTCCTCCCCGTTCACAAGCGTCCAAGGCGCGAACGCGAAATTGCTGCCCTCGAGCATGAGGTCGTAGATGCTGTAGGCGTACTCGTAGTTCCCAATGCGCTCGAGACGCTTCTTGTCGACACGCCACGCCGTGGTGGGGTCGGCAGCCAGGCGTTCGAGGCGCTCCCTCTGGCCTTCGGCGGACACGTGAATGAAAAACTTCACGACCTCGTAGCCGTCGTCGACAAGGCCGCGCTCGAACTCGCGTATAGACGCGAGGCACACCCCGGCCTCCTTGCGCGCCGCAAGCTGGTCACCTCGGACAGTGTCCTTCTTGCCTTCCTTGCGCTTCGGGTTAAGCCCGCCGAATGCGCGGCACATCGCGCGCTCAGCGGCCACGGAATACCAGCCGCGATCGTAGAACGTGATCGCCCCGCGTGGCCCGAGCGCCTGCCAGAACTGCTGCATGAAAGGCCAGTACCCGGTGACATTATGTCCGGCATCCGAGAACGCCCGCGCCTCGTCCACGTCGAAATCGCCCGTCACGTGAACGCTCGTCGCGCGCGCATCCAGGTTGAACATAAGGTCGGAGATGCGGCTTCCCTTGCCCGCGCCGTTCCATCCCTCGAAGAGCACCACAAGCCCTACGCCCTGAAGGCGTGCCTTCTGCTGCAACGTCACGAGCCGCTCGATGAGCGCGTCGTGGGTTTCCTTGTACGTGCCCTTATCGATATCTGGTTGATTCAGATTGACCTGGTCGAGCATGGAAAACCTCTTTTCACGTAAGGTTTGGTGCGGCGTCGGGCGCCGAAGAGTCGGCTTGCCCGGGCACCGCGAAGGGCGCATCGTAGGGGTCGCTCTCGATAATCGGACACTGTCCGCGCACAAGTTCCGTGAGGGCCGTCTCGAAGGGCTTCTGCGTGCCGTCGAGCATGCGGAACGTGAGGGCGACCTGTGCCGCAAAATCGGCGTCGACGGTCTGGGCGCCATGTTGGCTGGCAAGGCGTTGAGCCTGCTCGTAAAGGGAATACGGGACCTCGATCAGCACGTCGATGCATCGCGAGATACGCATGACTTCCGCCGCGGCGATGCCAGCCTGCGTCGCCTGCGTATAGGCGCGCACGAGCCCTCCCGTGCCAAGCAGGATCCCGCCGAAATACCGTGTGACAACCACGGCGACGTCGGTCAGGCCCGCATGCTGGATAGCCTCGAGCGTCGGCATGCCCGCCGTTTTCTGGGGCTCGCCGTCGTCGGAGTAGCGCACGCGACCGTTCTCACGCAACACGTAGGCGTACACGTTGTGGCGCGCCATGCGGTGCTCGCTGCGGATCTCGTCGAGGAACGCAAGCGTCTCTTCCTCGGTTTCGACATGCTGGACGGTGGCGATGAAGCGACTCTTCTTCTCGACGATCTCGGCGCGCGCACGACCCTGAGTTGTGCAATACGAGGCCATGCGGCTCCTTTCGTCTTCGGGAAAACTCAACTTTGCCCCATCATAGCGCATGCGCGCAAACAGGCGGGCGCGGGGCGCGGACGATGCTAAACTGTCACTCATCAAGAGAAAGGGCGGAAAATGGCCGAGAAGTCGACGATCGATCAGATTCTGGAGCACAATGCGCGCTTCGTGGAAGAACGCGAATACGAGCAGTTCAAGACTGACAAATACCCCGACAAGAAACTCGCTGTGGTCTCGTGCATGGACACGCGTCTGACAGCGCTGCTCATGGCGGCGCTCGGGCTGAAGAACGGCGACGCGAAAATCATCAAAGTTGCAGGTGCCGAAGTGTCGCACCCCTTCGGCAGCGTCATGAGATCGCTGCTCATCGCCGTGTGCGAGCTTGGCGTCGAGGACATCATGATCGTCGCTCACACGAACTGCGGCGCTCAGCACATGAGCGGCGAGGGCATGGTTTCCGACATGCTGCGCCTTGGCGTGAGCGCCGACCATATCAAGATGGCGCACCATTGCGGCATCGACTTCGACCAGTGGCTCGCGGGTTTCGGCGACACCGAGGAGGCGGTGCGCAAAAGCGTCGACGTGGTACGCAACCACCCGGTCATGCCGCCGCACGTGCGCGTCGCCGGCTTCATCATGAATTCCGAGACCGGCGAGCTCTTACGCGTCGCGGACTAGCGTCCACCAAGAGCGCCGGAGCCTCGCAGACAGACGGCGGGCGTGGGCCCGACAGACCTTCCCCCTTCGGCGTTTTGGGCGGGCAAGCCGCTCCCTTCGACTTATGGGGGAAGAGGCGCCGGGTCCGCGTTCCTATTTCTTCTTGCGCGGGCGCTGGAGTGCTGCCGCCGTCCTCGCCACGAAACCGCGCGGGGCAAGGCGCGTTGCGAACACGATCGTCTTCGCGAGCGTTCCCGGCACGCAGAGGGCCTTGTTGCGGCAAAGCGCGTTGAATCCCTCGCTCGCAACGAAGGGGGCATCGAGTGCGATGCGCGAAATCGGCGTGTGGGCTGCATCGGCATTTTCCCAAAACGCCGTGCGCACGGGTCCTGGGCACAGCGTGCTCACGTGCACGCCAGCACGCCGCAACTCGACATGGATGGCCTGGGAAAACGATTGGACGAAGGCCTTCGAGGCGTAGTAGGTCGCCATGCCGGGGCCGGGCATGAAGCCCGCCACGGACGCAACGTTTAAGATGCCTCCGCATTTACGCTCGGCCATGTCAGGGGCGAACTCGCCCACAAGCTCGACGAGCGCGAGGTCGTTTGTCAGGATAAGTTCTCGTTGGCGGGCCATGTCGCTTTCCGCAAAGCGCGCATCGTAGCCGAAGCCTGCGTTGTTCACGAGCACATCGACGACAAGCCCCATCTCGCGCACGCTGGCGGAAACCTTCGCCGCCGCGCCCACTTTCGCGAGATCGCACACGATGACGTGGGCCTTTATGTTGTGCTCGAACTCCAGCTGTGCCGCCGCCTCGACGAGACGCTTCTCGTTGCGGCCGACGAGCACCACGTCCATCCCGCGCGCCGCGCACTGCCGCGCAAGTTCGAATCCCAAACCGCCCGCGCCCCCTGTGACAAGCGCCGTTTTCCAATCCTTGGTCCCCATAGCTCACAACCTTTCAGTCCGTCACGTTTACGGCCGTCGGCAATGTAGCATCATTGTATGACGCGCGAGGCGAATGCGAGAATAGGCTTCACCACATCTGAGGAATAATTCCTCTTGGGCAATATGGCCAGCATCGAGGGAGAGACTGCAAGGAGCTGGCCGAATCGCTGCAGACGCCAAGCGACGCAACTCCTTAAGTTACCTTGGATATCACGTCATCACGGTCGGGCGCCAGAAAGCGAAGGGCCTCGCCGTCGAACAGTCTCCGAGAGAGGAGGCGATTCGACAAGCGAGGCCCTTCGAGCGCGGCGAACGAAACTGCTAACTTAAGATGAACATGGCCAAAAACGCGATTGCAGCCACCCACATGAGGGGCTTGACCTCGCGCGCCTTGCCGGTGACCAGCATGATCACGCAGTAGGAAATGAAGCCGAAGCCGATACCGTTGGTGATCGAGTAGGTCATCGGGATGCCCATGATGGTCGCGAACGCCGGGAATGCGAACTCGATGCGCGTCCAGTCGATGTTGATGACGTCGGAAAGCATGAGATAGCCAACGACGACGAGCGCGCCGCAGGTCGCGGAGCTCGACACCATGCCGATGATGGGCGATGCGAACGCGAAGATCACGAACAGGATGCCGACCACCAGGTTCGAGAGGCCCGTGCGCGCACCGGCGGCAGCGCCCGAAGTGGACTCAACGAAGCTCGTGACCGAGCTTGCGCCCACGAAACCGCCGACGGCGGCTGCGGCGGAGTCAACCATGAGAATCGGCTGAATGTCCTTCACGTCACCGTTCTCGTCGACGAAATCAGCCTGTTCACCAACGGCGACGACCGTGCCCATGGTATCGAAGAAGTCACTCATGAGCAGGGAGAACACGAACAGCAGCAGCGCGGGTTGCAGGAAGACCTGCGCGATAGCCATCGTGTCGGTGCCGGGAATCGTCTGAAACGGTGCCGCGAAGGCCGAGAAATCGAGCCCGAAGCTCCACGACGAGGGAAGCGGGGTAACGCCCAGGGGAATGCCCGCGATGGTGGCAACAATGATGGAGATGAGCAGGCCGCCCTTCACATTGAGAACCTGGAGCACCACGGCAACCGCGATCGCGATCAGCGACACGATCGCAACCGGCGCCGACAGGTCGCCAAGCCCCAAGATGGTCGACTCGTTGGCGACGATGATGCCGCCGCCCTTAAGACCGATGAATGCGATGAACAAACCGATGCCAATGCCGATTGCATGGCGCAAGCTCACGGGAATCGCGTCCATGACCGCCTTGCGCAAACCGCAGGCAACCAGGATAAGGATTACGATACCTTCCAGAAAGACGATGGCCATCGCCACGCGCCAGTCGACGGCAGCGCCGCCAAGGCAGAGCGTGTACGCCACGATTGCGTTGATGCCCATGCCAGACGCAAGTGCGATCGGCCTGTTCGCGATAAGACCCATCGCGATGGTCATGATCGCCGCTCCGAAGCACGTCGCCGTGAGCGCCGCATCGAACGGAACACCTGCGACCACCAGCATATTCGGGTTCACTGCGATGATGTATGCCATCGCGAGAAACGTCGTCAAGCCGCCGATGATCTCGTTTCCGATCGTGCTCTTGCGCTCCGAAATCTTAAAAAACGAGTCCACTTTCCTCCCTTTCCCTTGCGCCCGCGCGAAAGCGATCAGGTAAGCCCGCACCTCAAGACCCAGCCGCCGAGGCGAACCCAAACTGGTCCCTTTCGCGTGAAAGCATTTTCACAACGGAAGGATTCTAGCATGCTAAAGCGCACACAAGACGCACATAAATGGAAAGCGCCTTCGATGGCGACTACGTCGCACGGTGCGGAAAACGAGGTCATGCCAGCGGTCGCCTGCCCCTACCTCAGCTTATCAGCCGCGCACATCTCCTGGTACAAGCTCGTTCGCGAAATGCCATGTATCGGCCCCTTGAAAGCCCTCAACGCGCGCCCTGCCTAATCTTTATCGATGACCGCAACGGTAAACCAGGCGCGTTCGTAAGGACGGTAGCGGGTGCCCGATTCCCGCAGCTCGAACCCGTCGCGCTTTGAGAGGTCCTCAACGTCGCGCGACATGACGCCGTTTTGGGTCTGCCCCAAAACGACAATCGGGCCATGGTAGCCATCAAGAATCTCTTCCCAGGAGTTTTTGCAGGTGAGAGTAGGAGAATACGCCTCATACGCCAAGTTCCAGTTGCCTTTCTGCCAATCCATGTACGTTTGGGGAACGTCGGGGTAGGCAAGCGTAGTCAGGCTGATGTACCCGATGTCGGACGAGACGACAAGCGGCGTCTTCCCGTCGTTTTCCTGCGTCACGCGATCGACCGTTTGGCGCACTTCGTCGAGCGCCTCCTGGTTGTCGGAGCTGTAGAAGTCGCCGACGAGCAGCGTCATGTTGAGGGCGGAGACGGAAAGAAGGATAGCGCATGCCGCACCGACGAGTACACGCGAGCGAATGCGGGAAAGAAGCATTACCGCCGCAAAAAGGAGCGGACCGATTGCCACCCCGAGGTAGCGGTAGTACACGATAAGCGAGTCCATCAGGATGGAAGCCGAGAAGGAAATCGCGAAAACGCCCAGGTAGATCGCGAGCGCACAAAGCACGGGGACAACCGAGTCGCGCGAGGCCCAAAGGGCAAAGCGCCGAGAAAGCGAATCGCTCTGGGCGCAGGGGCTTTCGGGCTCGGAGGCGAAATTCGCAGGAAGCTCGCCGTCCTCGTCAGGCGCATTCGCGGAACACGAGCTGACTTCGTCCGCAGAGCCAACGGCGATCCGCCCTCTGAAGTCCTCACGTCCCGCAGCCTTCCCCGTCGCAGCGCGCGAGCCGCCTTCCGCACGTTCGCCTGCAAGAACATGCGGCTTCACCAGACGCACGAGAGACCAGATGGCCCACGCGCAAAGCCACACGAGCGTCGCTGCCAGAAGAACCCGCCCCACCACCTGGGGCACGGCGCCGTAACTTCCCTCCAACGCGAAATGCACGAAGCTCGTTCGCACCGGGTACGTCGCGAACTCGATGTAAGTGACGGGAAACACCATGTTCGCCCAGTACGTGTTCGACACGACGCCCATCTGGCGCACAAGCACCAGAAGCCACGGCACGTAGAGCGCAACCTGGATGGCAGCGCTCGCCACGAGCACCCCCAAAGCCGCCGCGCCACGCCGACGGGCGGCTCGGTTAATGCAGAAGACGAGCAGCAGCAGGTTCACCATGAAGGCGGACATGGCGCCAAAGTAGTGCAGGTATGCGCTGACCAGGCTCGATACAGCGAAGACAACCCACCACGAAAGCGGCGCGCCCGCAAGAGGCCTCTTCCCCTGCGCGCGTTTCTGGACACAGGCCACAGAGCCTTCGCGCGCCGGCTCGCGCAAAGCACACGCGATGCGCCACGCGGTGAGCGCGCACAGCATGACGGAAAACGTCGCCCACGAGTACATGCGAATCTCGGTTGCCATAATGGCGGTATAGGGGATGAACAGGACGAATGCGGTGAACAGCACGCCTGGCTTCCAGCCGAAATCGCGACGGACATGGGTATATCCAAGGCTCGCAAGGGCGACCGACCCCAAAACCGTGAACAGGCGATATGCAAGGATGTTCTGCCCGAAAACCAGGTTGAGGGCATGCAGCGCCCAGTAGAAAAGCACGGGGTGCACATCGCCCGAGCCGATGCGCCAAATCTCGGAGAACGAATGGTTTGCTATGGCAACCGAATAGCTCTCATCGAACCAGATATAGCCATGGAAAGCCCCCACAAGCACAAACGCCGATCCCAGCGCAAGAACGACAAGATGGAACCAACGAGACGAAAGTACCCCCTGCGCCACTGCTCCGCTCGCACGCTTCATGAACCCTCCCGAACAATCGATCCCCAATAACGCACCCGCATGAGAGTACTATTATTCCGTTTGTCTCGCTTGTCTTCAAAAAGATAGCGTTTTGTAGACAGACACTGTGCATGAACACGAAAGGGGGGCTTGTGGCGCTCATCATTCACGCAGATGACTTTGGGATTACCGTCGAGCAATCGAAGGCCATCCTCGAGCTTTCGGACGCATGCGGCGGCCATGGAGCCCTGTCGAGCATGAGCATGTTCGCGAACAGCCCTGCATTCAAGGAATGCGCCGAGCTTGTCCGTCCCTTTGTCGACGCGGGGAAGATAAAGCTTGGCCTGCACCTCAATATCGTGGAAGGGCATCCCGTCTCTAACCCTGACGACGTACCGCTGCTGGTAAACGAGCGCGGAACCTTCTCCCATTCCTTTATGGGATACCTGATGGCATCGACGCTGCGCACCGGCGACCGTGACGGCATTCGCGAGCAGCTTGCCCGCGAATTCAGCGAGCAAATCAAGCGCTATCTCGAGGCCTTCCCCGACCAGCGTCGCAATCTCCGCGTCGACACGCATCAACACACGCACATGGTGCCCCTCGTGCACGATGCGCTCCTGGCTGCTTGCCGGCGCACCGATTGCCTGGTCACGACCGCACGCCTTCCCGTGGAGCCGATCGGCCCGCACCTTAAGAGCCCGCGACGCATCGCGGCGATTTCGCCTGTCAACCTCGTGAAAGACGCACTGCTCGCCCTCCTTGCCCCGCACTGCCGCGAGGATTTGGAGGAAGGGAGCCACGTCGCCGATTTTTCCGGCATCGTTCTCTCGGGACGCATGCAAAAAACCACGCCCGACCTGATTGCCGACATGGAGGCGCAGGCCGCCGAACAGGGACGCGACCTCGAAGTGCTCTTCCACCCGATCAGCGTGCCGATCGAGCAGTGCCTCGACCCCGAAAACCTGCCGTTCGCCCAGGCGTGCGCCTCGCCCAACCGCGATGCCGAGGCGGAGCTGATCGCGAGCCTTTCGACACGCGCATAAGGAAAGCACCTGGCGGAACGGCAAACCGCGGGGCTTAAGCGGCGCTGCCCGTGTGAGTAGTCAGGAACCGAAGGAGTGTTCGCGACGTGCGATTTCCCCTCGCAAGGAGGCTACCGCCGCGAGCGCGCGAGGGCCTACACGCCGAAAGACGCAAGGCACGTGCGGGCCGCAAATAGCACGCAGGCTGCACGCCGAAAGCGCCTACTCGCCGAGAGCCTCCGCGGCCTCCATCCACTCCTCCTCGAGCGCCTCGATCTGCGCTTCAATCTCCTTGATTTCCTTCTGCATGTCACCGAGTTTCACGTAATCGGAAGGATCGACCTCGGTCATGGCCTGATGGATGCCCTCTATCTTGCCATGCAGCGTGTCCATCTTGCGCTCAGCCGACGCCATAGACTTACGAAACGCGCGGATCTCGCCACCCGAGAGCTTCGACGCCGCGCCTGCCGCCTGCTCGCCCGCCGACGTTGAAGGCTGTTTGGAGGCAGAGGCCTTCCCACTTGAAGAGGCAACCACCCCGCCGCGCTCGTCGGTGGTGCGCCCCACAAGTTCCAAGTACTCGTCAACACCGCGCGGCAGATGGCGAATCTTGCCGTTGATCAGCGCATACTGGTTGTCGGTCACGCGCTCCATGAGATAGCGGTCGTGCGTGACCAAAAGCAGCGTGCCGGGCCATCCGTCGAGCAGGTCTTCCACCTGCGCGAGCATGTCGGTGTCCAGATCGTTGCCCGGCTCGTCCAAGATGAGCACATTCGGCTCGTCGAGCAAGATGAGCATCAACGCAAGGCGTCGCTTCTGCCCGCCCGACAGGTCGCACACTGGCTCGTTCAGGTCATCGCGGGTGAAGCCGAGGCGCTCGAGCAGCTGCGCGGGCGTGGCCTCCTTGCCGTCAAGCATCACGCGGCGCGTGTAGCGGCCGATGACCTCGCGCACGCGGTCGCTTCCCAGTTTCACCAGGTTATCGAGGTGCTGCGACAACACCGCGAACTTCACGGTCTTACCGATCTTCACGCGGCCCGCGCTCGGAGCGAGCGCGCCCTCAATCACCCGCAGAAGCGTGGTCTTGCCCGCGCCGTTCTCGCCGACGATGCCGAAGCGGTCGCCAGGGCCGATAATCCACGACACGTCGTCGAGCACGGTCTTTCCACCGAGGCGCACAGACACATCGGTCAAGTCGACCACCTGCTTGCCCAATCGCGCGACGGCCATCCGCTTGAGCTCGAGCGTGTTGCGCAGCGGCGGCACGTCGGCAATCAGCTCGCGGGCAGCGTCGATGCGGAACTTCGGCTTGGTCGAGCGCGCTTGCGCCCCGCGAGCAAGCCAGGCGAGCTCGCGGCGCAGCTGGTTTTGGCGGCGTTGCTCGGCCACCTGCGCCTGACGGTCGCGCTCGACGCGCTGCTGGATATAGGCGGAGAAACCACCCTCGAACGGGTCAATCGTACGGTCGTGCACTTCCCACATCGAAAGGCACACCTCATCGAGGAACCAGCGGTCGTGTGTGACTACCAAAAGCGCGCCCGTCCCATGTTTCCAGCGTGCCTTCAGATGATGTGCGAGCCAGGTGATGGCGCGCATGTCGAGATGGTTGGTAGGCTCGTCGAGCATGAGCACGTCCCAGTCACCGATGAGCAAGCGGGCCAAGTCAACGCGGCGGCGCTGTCCGCCCGACAGGTCGCCTACGCGCCCCTGCCAGGGGATATCGGCAGCAAGCCCGGAGATGATATCGCGGACGCGGGCATCTCCTGCCCACTCGTATTCGGGGGTATCGCCCACCACGGCATGTTCCACCGTATCGTCGTCGGAAAGCGCATCCGCCTGCCCGAGCACACCCACGCGAACGCCGCGCGTGCGAATCACGCGGCCCCCATCAGGCTCGATAATGCCCGCAAGCAAAGAGAGCAACGTGGATTTCCCGTCACCGTTCTTGCCGACGACGCCGATGCGGTCACCCTCGTCAAGTCCGAGGGAGACATCCTCGAACACCGTTTTCGTGGGGAACTCAACCCGCGCCTTCTCACAACCAAGCAGAAACGCCATACCATTCGTCCTTCGTTCACGAGACACCATACCGGGCACCCCGCCGCATTCAACCTGCACGCGGCTTCATCCGCCGTGCGTTTTTTCATCATGAGAGGATACCGCAAGCGGGCGAGATTCCCAAATGGCGAGGGCGCCCGCGTAAGGCGCCCTCGAACGAAGTTCTCTTGTGTTTCAGCCGCTACAACGCGCTACTTCCTGAGGTAGCAGCCCACGATGCCATCGCCCCAGTCGAGCTTGACCACCTTGTCGCCGTCATAGTAGAAGTCGTAAATGAAGTGGCCGCCCTCAGCGTTCTCGTAATCGTAAGACTTGAAGAAAATGGTGATGCGGTCGACCGCCGTCACCTCCCATTTTTCGAAATTGCTGCATTTGGGGCCGGCATCGACCGTGCCGTCGGCGTTCAGCGTGAAGTAGTTGTTGTCGGGATCGTCCTTGTCGGCCCAGGAAGTGTCCGCGACCAGCTTCTCGTACTTGGCAACATCGCCGTCGCCGCGCAGGTACCACGTCTCGGTCACATAGTCGTAGCAGGTCATCGCGTCGTTGAACACAATGTCGTAATCACGGACGTCGGTGCTTTCGGGGCGCAGGTGCTTGTCCTCGACCTTCGAGCTGCCGGGCTCGGTGATCGTACCGTCGGCATCGACGAACACGGCCTGGGGGTAATAGAAGTTTTCGAAGAACAGACCGCCCTTCGACTTATCGCCGTCCACGTACCACATGTCGTTCGAGCCGCTCGGATCGCCGAAGTCGTTCGGGCCGCACGTCTCGAGTATCCGAGGATGCTCGTTCGCAGCGGGTTCCTTCTTCGCCACCGCGCCGCCTCCGCCATTTCCGCCGCAGCCTGCAAGGGAAAAGGCGAGCACCGCCACGCAACACGCGACGAGCAGAGCCGTCAGGGCCTTCGATCCATGCCAACCGATATGTCGTCGAGTGACTTTCATGAGGTTCCTTTCCGCAGTGGCCATTCCTCCTCGTACAGCATCTGCGAAAAGAGCCGCGACATAAAGCACCCGAAGGCCCAAATTTGCGAAGGTCCCTCCCCTGCAAGTCCAAAGCCGCAGGAAGGCGGGCGCACGTGGCGGGAATGCGGCCGCCGGCGGAGCAAGGCGAGAAGCGAGAAGGGCAACGCAGGACGAGCGTCGGACCCGCGATCGCCTAGCGAGGGGAACGAGGCCGCGGCCGCCCGCCGTGACCAGCGAATCCCCGCTCGCCTAGCGTACCTTCGCGATCACCACGGCAAGCACGCAGGCAGCGAGCACAGCCGAGATGCCGAACGCCGCCTGATAGGCGAACGACATGCCCATCGCACCTGACTGCGCAGTCGCAGAAAGCGACGTGATCGCAAGCACCATAATCGCCGTACCAAGCGACGCGCACGCCTGGCGAACCGCCGCGAAGAACGCGCTCGCGTCCATCATGATTTCGCGCGGGAGCCCGCTCATTCCCCACGAGTTCAAAGGCCCGATCAGCGCACTCACCCCCATGCCGCGAACCGTCTGCATGAGCGTCGTCATCCAAAGCGGCGTGTTCTCATCCATGAACGCCATGGACACGGCGCCCACCGTGAGGAGCGCCGCCGCGACAATCACCACCGGCCGCGCGCCCACCTTGTCGGAGAGAATGCCCGCAAGGGGGTTCACCACCACGGCCAGGATAGTCGCGGGGATGAACACGATCCCAGCTTCGACGGCGCTGCCCCCGCAGAGCCCCTGCACGTACAACGGTACAATCAGCGTGATTCCCATGAACGACGCGAACAGGCAATTCTGCGCGATAAAGCTAATGCGGAAGTGGGACGACTCGAAGATGCGCATGCTGATGAGCGGGTGCTCGATCCGCTTTTGGCGCGCCACAAAAAGCACGAGGCACGCAATGCCCACGACCGCAGGCACCCACACGAGCGGACTTTGCACGCCCAGGCTTGCCGCGTTGGAGAAAGCGAGCAGAAGCCCGCCGAAGCCAAGCGCGGAATACAGGAAGGACACACCTTCGAAGCGCGCGTCGCGCATCGGGGCGTCTTCGCGCGCGATCAGGAGGAACGCCGCAAGAATCAAAAGGACGACGATGGCGATGAACAGCCAGAAGAAGCTGCGCCATCCCCACGAATCGACGAGCGCGCCCCCGATGAGCGGGCCAATGTTCGGGGCGAACCCCATGGCGATACCCGCGATACCCATCGCCGTACCGTTTTGCCCTTTGGGGAAGCGCGTCATCGCGATCGACTGCAGGACGGGAAGCGTGATGCCCGCACCGACGGCCTGAAGCACGCGCCCGAAAACGAGCACCCCAAACGTCGGGGCGAGCATATCAACGATACCTCCGACCAGGAACAATCCCAATGCGAGGAAAACGACGTTGCGAAGGGAAAGGCGCTGTGACAAAAACGTCACAGCAGGAACAGTGATGCCGAGCACGAGCATGTAGATCGTCGTGAGCCACTGCCCGACGCTCGCGTTCACACCGAAGTCAGCCTCCACGCCGCCGAGCATGGAATTCATCACCGTTTGCGTGAGCGACCCAAGCGCGCACGCCAAAACGACAATCGCAAAGAGCACGTAAGTGCGCCCTTTTTCGGACAACGACATGATGCCCCACTTCCTGTGCTCCGGGGCGCTACGCACCTATCTTACTGCTCAAGTAGGAACGTTTCGCGCCGGAGCCCCGCCCGACGCGCAAGCAGCGCCCATTATACCCTTCAATCAGGAAGGGGGACAAAGAACACGTCTCTGTGTCGGCAGGAGGAGGGACGAGAAAAGGCCCGACTCCCAAGATTGGAAATCGGGCCAATCGAGATAACGTTTGGGCGCTAGCGGAATTCTGCCCCTTGAGCACCTGATAGACGCTCAGCGATATCTGGCAACCTTATCGGGCCAGCGCCATCGCAACGCGCTAGTTGAATTTCTGCTGCGTCTTTTCCAACCCATGCTCGATGAGGAACAGTGCCGCCTCGCATCCCAAGTCGGTCGCCTGCGCGAAGTCGTCCGCCGCGTCTTTCTTGGGAAGGGACAACACGTAGTCGGCCACCGGCATGCGTCCCGGCGGGCGCCCGATTCCGCAGCGCACGCGGAACCAGTCGCGCGTGCCAAGCTTGTCGCAGATCGAGCGCAGGCCGTTGTGGCCCGCATGCCCGCCGCCGAACTTCACGCGAATCGTGCCCGGGTCGATATCGAGCTCGTCGTGGATGACGACAAGGCAATCAGGCGACACGCCGTAGGCGTTCATGAGCTGCTTCACCGGACCGCCCGATGTGTTCATGTAGCTTTGCGGCTTGGCGAGCACCACATCGATGTCGTGGTAGGCCCCTTTGCCAGTCAGCGCGCCGCACTCGTTCTTCCAGTAGCGCACGCCGATTTCCGACGCGATCTTATCGACCGTGTCAAACCCGGCGTTATGGCGTGTATGCTCGTATTCCTCCCCGGGATTCCCCAGGCCAACAATGAGAAACATATATTTCGTACCCTATTCGAACAGCGAAGCGACCGAGCCGTTGCTGTAGACGTTTTTGATGGTCTGCGCGAACAGCGGGGCAAGCGTGAGGACCTTGATCTTGCCGGTCTGGCGCTCAAGCGGCACGGGAACAGCGTCGGTCACGACGACTTCCTCGATGCAGCTGTTCTCGATGCGATCGTACGCCGGGCCGCTGAACAGGCCGTGCGTTGCACAGGCGAACACCTTCTTCGCACCCTTCGCCTTCAGCGTGGTCGCCGCGGCAACGAGGGAACCAGCGGTGTCGATCATGTCGTCGTTCAGGATGCAGACCTTGCCCTCAACGTTGCCGATAAGCGCCGTGATCTCAGCCTGGTTGTGCTTGGGGCGGTCCTTGTGCATGATCGCGATGTCGCAATCGAGCAACGTGGAAAACTTCTTCGCTGCCTTCGCGCGGCCCACGTCGGGGGACACGCTGGCCTTCTCGCAGATGACCGCGTCGGGACGGCTGATGGGGCAGGATCTGCTGCAGATGATCAATGCCGGATTCAATCCGCTGTCGGAAATTTCCCGCAAGACAGGAAAATCCATCGGCGTGTTGAAAGAGGAGATGGAGAAAGGCAAGATCTCGGCCGAGATGGTGACACAAGCATTCTATTCGGCGACGCAGGCCGGGGGCCAGTTCCACGGCATGACCGAAAAGATGGGACAGACGGCCGCGGGCAAGTGGTCCACGCTTCTCGGACTGGCGGGCGACCTGCTGTTCCGCCTCTACGGGATCATCGAGCCGCTGGTAATTCCTGCCATGACCGCGCTGGAGTGGATCGTCGGACTTGCCGGAAAAGGCATCGACGCCTTGGGGGCAGCTATCGGATGGGTCTCGGAGTTCATGCAGCGGCACGCGACGGTCGTTGCGGTATTGGGCACAGCGCTCGGCATACTGGCGACGTCCATGTTCCTCGTTACGCTCCAGTCCAAGGCGATGGCCGCCTGGGCGGGGATCGTCACCACGGCGAAATGGGCATGGGCCGCAGCGCAGAACGGGTTGAACCTTGCCCTGCTGGCGTGTCCCGTGACGTGGATCATCGCCGCAGTCATCGGACTGATCGCCGTAATCGGCTATGTCTGCTACAAGGTGCAGGGCTGGGGTACGCTGTGGGACGGCACGGT
>OLOW01000551.1_pt1 | contig 25293 bp, 16 predicted proteins | sample 1672801 | NCBI WGS metagenome assembly OLOW01 (sample SAMEA3136725, study PRJEB25190) | human gut metagenome | biome: human gut; feature: human-associated habitat; material: faeces | place: Austria | collected 2013 | reverse complement strand
ACGCCGGGTTTCCGTCTCCGGAATGTTGAAATTTTTAGGTGTCTCTCGCTCAGGATATCTTGCATGGCTCCACCACGTACCTTCTGATACAGAAAAACGTCGTGAAGCTGTAAAAGCAAAAATACAGGATATTTATGATGATTCCAAGCAGAACTACGGTGCTCCGAAAATCACTGTAGAACTTCGAAAAACTGGTGAAGTCATTTCGGAAAGAACCGTTGGTACATATATGCGCCAAATGGGGATCCGTGCTCAGTGGAGCAAACCATGGACAATCACCACAAAAGATTCCGATTTCAGCACTGAATTACAAAATATCCTTGATGAGCAATTTAATCCTGATCGTCCGAATGCAGTCTGGTGTTCGGATATTACCTACATCTGGACAATAGATGGATTTGTCTATCTGACCAGTGTTATGGATTTATTTTCTAGAAAAATCATAGCCTGGACGCTTTCAGAAACACTGGAAGTATCTTGCGTGATTGATACTATAAACAAAGCCAAAGCTCGCCGAAATATCGATCAACCATTAATTATCCATTCAGATCGTGGCAGCCAATATGTTGCAAAGGAATATAAAAAAGCAACCGAGAATATGCAACGCAGTTATTCGAAGAAAGCTTTTCCGTGGGATAATGCATGCATTGAATCCTTTCATTCTATTATCAAACGCGAATGGCTCAATCGCTTTAAAATTCGCGATTATAAGCAGGCATACCAGTTGATTTTTGAATATCTGGAAGCTTTCTACAATACGAAACGAATTCATAGCCATTGCAACTATATGTCGCCAAACGAATTCGAACGAGTGTATGAAAGAACGAACACTGAGGCTGAGCTTCTGGCAGGTTAAAATGGGGAGAAATTTCTCATTTTAACTTGTACTAAATCTTGACATAGGACCAGGTACAGAAAGCCGCCATTGTAAAAATGAAAACTGTACAGCAACAACAGATCAAAGAAGTATTGCTGCCTTGGGGCATAGCTGGAAAGATAATAAAGATGAAACAGCAATGTGTACTCGAGATGGATGTAATGCAAAGCATACTCATGAATGGGATGCGGGAACAATAACTGCAGAGCCAACTTGTACGACGGATGGAGAACGAATATATCATTGTAACTATGAAGAAAATGGAGCTTGTACAGCCACAAAAACAGAAGCTATAAAAAAACTTGAGCATAAGTATATCTTGACAAAAAGAGATGCACCAACTTGTGAAAGTGATGGCGTTCTCCACGGTAAATGTAAGTATTGTTCAAAAACAATAACTAAGCAAGATTCCAAAAATCCAGCGTTGGGACATTCTTGGACAGACAATGGAGATGGAACAGCAACCTGTAGCAGGGAAGGTTGTGGAAATAAGCATATCCATGAGTTTGATTCAGGAACAATATCAATACCTCCAACTTGTACAACAAACGGAGAAAAAGAATATTGCTGCACTTATATGAACTGTCCTTATAAAAAAACGGAACCTTTAAAAGCAACCGGTCATAAGAACAAAGAAACCAGAAATGCAAAAAAACCAACCTGCAAAGAAGAGGGTTATACCGGAGACGTCTATTGCAAAGACTGCGGGACACAACTTTCTTCTGGAAAAGTAACTAAGAAATTTGAGCATGACTGGAATAGTGGTACAGTTACAAAAGAGGCAACCTGTACGGAAGAAGGAATCGTGACCTACACATGTGAAAGCTGTGGTGATACCGAAACAATTAACATTCCAAGGACTGCACATAATTACGTAAAAGAGCAACAACAGGATGCCACCTGCACAGAAAATGGATATTCCATTTCTGTTTGTCGAACCTGTAATGATAAGAAAAAAGAAGAAATTCCGGCGACAGGCCATGTTAAAAGTACTCTTAATGAAAAGAAGCCAACCTGTAAAGAAGAAGGATATACAGGTGATATTTACTGTCAGAATTGTGGTAAACTTTTAGAAGAAGGTCAGGTAATTTCCAAAACAGATCATGTATGGAATAAGGGCGGGGTTACAACATCATCCACCTGTACTACCAAAGGTATCAAGACATATACCTGTACTTCTTGTGGAATAACTAAAACAGAAGCAATCCCAGCAACGGGTCATGGAGCAACAGAGATCAGAAATAAAAAAGCTGCAACTACCACATCTGAAGGTTACACAGGAGATACTTACTGTAAAATCTGTAATCAGAAGATAAGTTCAGGTAATACGATTGCAAAACTCACACCGCAAACTGTAACTCCTGGAAAAATGGTAAAGGATCAATCAACCAATGGTGTTTACAAAGTCCTGAAGGATGGAGCAAGTGTTGAGTTTACAAAACCTGTTTATAAGAAAGCATCTGTAAGAATTCCAGATACGGTCAAAGTAAATGGAATCACCTGCAAAGTAACTGGAATATCAGCAAATGCGTTTAAAAATAATAAGTCTCTTAAGTCTGTCACCATAGGAAGAAATGTTACTACGATAGGAACAAACGCATTTTATGGTTGCAAGAAGCTGAGCAAGGTAAGTGGTGGAAATGGAATCGTAAAGATTGGCCACAGAGCATTTGCAAATTGCATTAGCCTAAGTAAAATAACAATTCCTGGAACTGTCAGAAGTATTGGAAAACAGGCATTCTGTAATTGTAAGAAACTCAGGAGTATTACAATTAAGACAAGCACACTGTCAGGCAAGACTGTAGGTTCAAAAGCTTTTGCAGGAACCTATAAAAAGCCAACTGTCAAAGTTCCGGCAAAACAGCTGAAAGCATATAAGAAGCTTTTAAAAGCGCGCGGAATGAGTTCAAAGGCAGTTTATAGAAAGTAAAGAAAATGCAGGCAGCTGGTTGAACGGTTGCCTGCAGAAAGCCTTTTTCAAACACGCTCTAGAGTTTGCCAATGGTGTTCGCCCAGCATTATGGTTAAAGCTGGAAGTCTAACTGCAACCGGAAGAAAAAGGCTTTTACATAAACAAGAAAAATTCCGTAAAACAAAGGAGAGAGAAGATGAAAAAATTATGTTCTATTATGCTTGCCGCCACTCTGTGTGCAGCGCCTTTTACCGTCATGGCAGATGACTATGACGCTTACGATTATGACTATGATCCGGAATATGACGGTGATTATGACGACAGTTATGATTATGACGACAGTTATGATTATGACGACAGTTATGATTATGACGATTCTTACGATTATGAGGATGAAACTTATTACGACGATTATGACAATTCCGGCTACGACAACAGCAATAATAACAGCTACGAAGAAACCATTATTCCGGCTTACCCAAATGGAAATACCGGGGAAAGTACCCAGGCTGTGACTCCTTCTACAGGCTCATCAGTAGGTGCTGACACTGACTGGAATTCCCTGTTCCAGATTCCTTCTGATGAGGAAATCGCCGCTTACCAGAACCCCAATAATGCTCAGTCTCCTTATGTTATGGGTTGGATGACCATTCCGGAAAACACAAGATATACGGAATTTTCCATTGATTTTAAAGCTGATTATCTGCCCCAGGGAACCTACTGCGCTCTTGGAAGCTGGAAGATGGATTATTCTTCACTGGAGAGCCAGTATGCAAGCGTAAGTGTAGAATCTACGATCCATGGCTATGCAGGTTTTCAGAGAAGAGAAGGAAACGAGATGGTAGGAATTCTGTCCTTCTGGGACGTACACTGCACAGATGCAAGTGGCAATCAGACCACGATCCGTGCTACCAGGGTTTATCCGGAAACCACGGATAGTACGGAAGAATTCGGCGGAGAGGGTACAGGTGCCCACAGCTTAGTGCCTTACCAGTGGGAAGCAGGGCATTGGTATCGGATGCATCTGGTTTGCGGCACTTCTTCAGAAACCGGAAATACGACAGTAGAGCAGTGGGTAGAAGATTTGGAAACAAATGAATCCACCTTGTTAAGTAAATACGATGTAGGTGTGCAAAACTCTTGCTTTAAAGGCTCCACTGCCTTTTTCCTGGAGGATTATCTGTCCCAATATGCAGGAGAGGTTCGTTCCATGGAGGTTCGCAATGCAAAATATCTGGACGAGTCTACCGGCCAGTGGCAGGACATTACCCAGGCTTACATGGCATTGAACGGAGGTCTGCCAACTTATGAAGGAAGCTATAATTTCGGTGCTTCCGGAGATCATTTCTGGATGATTACCAGCGGTGTTGGCGGTGACTGGTATGGAAATGGGACTGGAAAACAGGCAATGTATGTAGATTTGCAGTAATAAAATGAAAGCCTTCACCTGACGGCGATGTTAATAGGATCCGTCAGGTGAGGGCTTTTATATCAGTTAAACATTTCCGGCTCTATATACTTTTGGGGGGAATAGCTGTATCCATTCTGATATTTCACCGTAAGATACAAGGTTTTATTTCCGTCTGCGATTTTCACATAGCATACTTTATCCTCATTGAATTTGTCCGTGATCTCAATGCTTTGATTGTGGTAATAAACCCACACACTTCCATCTTCTTCATATTCCACTTCCGGGGAATCAATTTCTGCAAGAAGTTCCGCTTCTGTGAGTGGACGAGTTGTTCCATCAGCGTCCATGGCAATGCCACCGCCGCCGCTTTGGGAAAGATTTCCGTCTTCATCATAATATTCCATGGTGTAAGTGCCGTCATCTGAGACATTTAGGGTAGCAGTGGTCTGATCACCATGGATCCAAAGCTGAATGGTACGCTGGATTCCTCCCACATTGGCTGCATAGGCAGTTCCTGTGCCACCGATGAGAATACATCCTGTCACAATTGCTGCTGCTGTTTTTATTCTTGTTTTTTTCTGTAATCTTGCCATATTATCTACCTCCTGAAATGAGATTTCGGAGGGCTTTAATACGGAAAATGCCCGTTTATATTTTTCTTTATTCATCATTTTCCCATTCCTCCTTCAATGAATTCCGAAGCAAAGCCCGTCCACGGGAAAGTCGTGTTTTCACATTGCTTTCTGAGAGCTTCAGAATATCTGCAATTTCCCGCACGGAATAGTCTTCATAATAAAATAAGTGAATGACTATACGAAACTTGTCTGGAAGCTTCATTACTTCTTCAAACAGATCTCTGGACTGGGAATCAGGAAAAGAAAGGGTTTCCATATAATCTTCCAGAGAGCATCTGTTTTTTTTCCAGAAAGTCCGATTGATATTTTTAGCCTTATTGATGACCACCCGGAGGAGCCACGCCCGGATATGCTGCTCATTTTCAAATTCTTTTTTATTGGTGTAATACTGAACAAATGTCTCCTGAACCATATCTTCTGCGTCCATCTGATTCTGGCAGGTATTAAATGCTGCCGCATAAAGACTGTTCTGGTAACATTCGATCAGCTGCTGTACTGGTAGTCTCATGAGAACTCCTTCAGTTGTTGGATTTTCGGTACCTTCATTAATAATACAAACGAAAGGGGAAAAAGGTTACAGGAAATTGAAAATAATTTTTAAAAGGAGAGTGTTGCTGATATGGGGAAAGTATACTATATTATACATAGTGTGAACAGTAATTAACGAAAATGGGGGGCAATATGAGTGTTTTAAAACGCAAAATGTGCGGCAGAAAACCCAAACAAAACCTGAATACCATTTACATATCCAAGCGTCTCCAGGATTGTCTCTCCCCTATCTCCCAAGCTGCCCTGACTACGGTCACTGCGCCTATGGGCTATGGAAAAACAACTGCGGTGAACTGGTACCTTACGGAGCAGAGTAAAAGCGAGCAAGGGGTACAGATAAGGATCAGTATTTATTCAGATAATTTATCTATTTTCTGGAAAGGCGTGCAGAATGCCTTTTCCTTTGCAGGAATAGAGATACTGTCAGATTATGAATGTCCGCAGGACGGTGCTTCTGCCGGATTTCTGGTGGAAAGGCTATGTCATTCACTGACCGGGGCTGTGCCATATTATATTTTTATCGATGATTTTCATTTGCTGAAAGATCGACGCGCCGTCGGATTTTTATGCATGCTTGCCCGAAAACTGCCGGAAAATGTACATCTGATCGCTGCCAGCCGGAACCAGCTTCTGTCCGGGGAAGAGATTTTGCAGCTTGGCAGCAGGCTATATCAGGTCGAAATGTCAGATCTGTGCCTGAACCCACCGGAGCTGGCAATTTATGCGCATAAATGTGGGACAAAGCTGGATGAAAAGCAGTTGGAAGAATTGTATCATTTCAGCGAGGGTTGGTTCTCGGCCGTGTATCTGAATCTTTGTGCCTATGTAAAAAGAGGACAGCTCTGGCAGGACAGCTCCGATATTCATGAAATGTTTACCAGAGCCATGATAGACCCACTTCCGGAAAAAAGACGGGAATTTCTGATCATGATGGGACTTGCTGATGAATTTACTTTGGAAATGGCAATGGCAGTTACAGGGGATGATGATGCAGCGCAGCTTTTGCAGGCTCTGACACAGGAAAATGCATTTGTCACTCGGCTTTCTGATGGCAAAACTTATCGGTTCCATCACATGATGAAGGATTGTGCCAGAAAGGCATTTTTTACTTTAGATAAAGAAAAACAGAGCATTTGCCAGAATCGGTATGGAGACTGGTATGAAAGACAAAAAATGTATATTCATGCATTATCTTCATATCAGGCTGGGAAAAATTATGATGGAATGCTTCGGGTGATCCAAAAAGATGCCGGTATCCTTCTGTCAGCTCTAAAGCCCGAGGAAGTGCTGGAGTGGATCGACCAGTGTCCGGCTTCTGTTTTGAGAGAATATCCCCTGTCAGTCCTGGTTTTGATGAGAAGTATGTTTAACTGGAAAAAGATTCCCAAAATGCTGGAATTAAAGGAATTACTTCTCACTGCTGTTGCAGAGAATACAGCCTTGTCCAAGGAGGAACGCGGCAATCTTCTGGGAGAATGTGACCTGATCATGAGTTTTCTCATGTACAACGATATTGAGAAAATGAGTCGTTTTCACCGCAGTGCCAGCGCACAGATGTCCCGTCCGGCAATCAGCATTCAAAAGCAAGGCGGCTGGACCTTTGGCTCGCCATCTGTATTGATGATGTTTCACCGTACCCCTGGGAATCTGGAAAAAGAACGGAAAGAAATGGACGAATGTATGCCCCATTATTACAAGATTACCAATGGTCACGGTCAGGGGGCGGAGCGTGTAATGCGTGCAGAGGCTGAATTTATGCAGGGGAACTTTGTTGATGCCCAGATCCGATTGGAGGGTGCTTATGAACACATTGCCCAAAATGGGCAGGAAAGCATCGCTTTGTGCTGTGATTTTCTGGCACTTCGTCTTTCTCTTTGCGCGAAATTTAGTCCGAGAAAAACAATTTTACAGAGAAGAGAAGAGCTGCTGCAGAAGCATAATACTGCCTGGCTGAATATTTTTGACAGTATTTGCGCATATTATTATGCGCTGATTGGTCAGGAGATTTTGATTCCGGCTGTGTTTCGGGAACACAGGCTTGGAGATGTGAATTTTCTGGCACCGGGAAAACCCATGATGGAGCTCATCGAAAACCAGGTCTATCTTGAGCAAAAAGAGTATGTAAAGGTGATCGGAAGAAGTGAGAGTCTGCTTGTTTTGTGTGAAAATATGCATTATGCGTTGGTAGCTCTTCATATCCGTGTTCAGACAGCAGCTGCTTATGAGAAACTGGGGAAAACCAGGGAAGCCCGTGAGCTGTTGAAACTGTCTTTGGAAGCGGCTGTGCAAGATGACTTTCTGATGCCCTTTGTAGAAAATTACAGATATTTGTCTGAAGTATATGCAAGCCTTCTGATTGGCGGCAAGAATGAATTCCTGACCAGGATCACAGAGCTTGGAAAACACTGGGAAGAGCAAGGAAGAGCGCTGTGCTGCGAAAAAAAATATCCAGATGTATTTCAGACACTGACCAGGCGGGAACTGGAAATCACAGAACTGATGGCACAGCATCTGAGTAACAGAGAAATTGCAGCAAAGCTTTTCTTATCTGAGGGAACAGTAAAGCAGTATATAAATCAGATTTATTCCAAACTGCAGATTGCAGGGGATACCCGGACAAAGCGAAAACTGCTTTTGGAGTATCTGAGAGAAGAAAATTACCTTTTGACCTTTTGATCCTGATATCATCAATATAGAAAGCTATGAAAGGAATTACATCCAAATGGAATATTTAGGAACCATTAACGAAGCCTCATACCTTTCCGTTCCCAATGCACCGGTATACCGCAAGATCATGCGCTGCTTTTACCGGGAATATGAAAAGATGAATTTTCAGCTCTACAAAGAGGATATCTACCGTCTTTTGAAGCAGGACGAGATGTTTGCCGATTATTCCATAGAGCAGCTGGTCCTGGATCTGGAAGCCCTTGTGAAATGGAAGAATCTCACACCCATCCAGGATCCGGGAAGAGTATACACCATTTCCGATTATAAGAATAAGCAGTATCAGTATACCATGTCCGAGTATGCGGTAGAGATCGAGCGTATGACGGTACGCCTGGAGAATCTTTTCCTGGAATCCGGAAGTCTGTCCACCAATTTCTTTGTACGGCTGGAAAGAAGCCTGGAAGAAGCAGAGCAGATGGAGCTGGCATCTTTAAAAGAGGTGAATGAATGGTGGAATCTTTTGCAGGAGGACTTTAAGCGCCTGAACCAGAATTATCAGGATTATCTCAGGGATTTCTATTCTGGAAAGACGGAACAGCTGATGAAGTCTGTGGAATTTATTGTCCATAAGGACAAATTTATCAAATATCTCAATGAATTTGTGCAGGAACTGCAGCGCCATTCCAGGAGGATCGAGCAGATCCTGGTGAAAAATATCCCCATTATGGAAAATGTTATTTTGGAAAAAGTCGTGCAAAGCGAGCTGGATATTCCACACGCCCTTCTGGAAATCCATGGAAATGCAGAACCCAGCATTCGTGAAAATGTAAATGGAAAATGGAATTCCCTGAAAAATTGGTTTGTGGATTCGCCGGGAAGAGATTGCGAGTGCAAAAAGGTTTTGAGGATCACCAATGATGTAATTCGAAATATCATACAGAATGCAGCTCTGATCGTCCAGATCCAGAACTGGGGAATCAGCAGAAAGGATGATTACCGGAAGTTCCTGGAGCTGTTTCTGAAATGTGAAAGCCTGGAAGAAGCCCAGAAGCTTTCTGCTCATGTATTTGGCATACAAAGGATTGAGCATTTCCGTACTTTGGAGCCCAGAGAGGCAGACTCCATCAACCGGAGTGTTTACGAGGAAGAACCTGCAACGTTTCTTCTGAAGCCCCACACCAGAACTTACAGGGAAAAGAAGGACCGACGAGGTTTTGCAGACAGGACCATGGAAAAGCTGATCCAGCGGGAGAATTATCTGCGCCAGGCAAGAAGACAGAAGGAAATTGTCCTTCACTATATAAAAGATAACAAAATTAACTTTTCTGAAATCGAAGAGACTGTATCAGAGGAGACCAGAAAGATCTTTTTACTGTGGATCAGTCAGGCGAATATGAATTCTCAGAAAAATGGCCGCACGGAATACGGACAGGAGTATCGTCTTATCCGGAAAAAGGGAGAACGCATCTTGAAATGTGAGGAGGGAGACCTGTCCATGCCTGCTTATATATTGGAGTTTAAAAATCATGAGTGAAGTCAGAACCTTATTCGAAAATTTCTGGATCTGCAAAGATACAGATAAGGAAACCTATTATAAAGTGAAAAGAGATATTCCCCAGTTTCAGCGTTTTGTGAGAGAACAGCTGGGCTGGAAGCTGGTGCATACCGAGAATCTTCTAAAGCTGGAAAAGCGCCCTGCACATGCGGAAGCATTTATGGGAATCGGAGAATTTACGGACATTCGGGATTACTGCATTTTGTGTGTGGCCCTGATGTATCTGGAAGATATGCCGGAACAGGAGCAGTTTCTTTTATCTGAACTGATCGATTATGTGGAAACACAGCTAAAAGGTTATATGTCCATTGACTGGACTTCCTTTTCCCAGAGAAAATCCCTGGTCAGGGTTTTGCAGTATATGGAAAAGCTGCAGATGCTCCGTGTTTATGAGGGGCACAGCGAGTCTTTTGGAATGGAGGCAGGACAGGAAGTCCTGTATGAGAACACCGGTTATTCCAAGTATTTTGCCACCAGCTTTCCCACAGATATTTCATCCTGCCAATCCTGGAAGGATTTTGAGAAAAATGATTTTGAGGAATTTGAGGAAGACCGGGGAAGTATGCGAATCAACCGTGTATACCGGCAGCTGGCAGTGTGTCCAGCCATGTACTGGGAAGAAAATGATGATGCAGACGGAATCTATCTGAAAAACCAGCGCCAGTGGGTGTCGAAGTATCTCAGGGAAAATCTTGGGGGAAATCTGGACATCTACAAAAATATGGCATGCCTGACACTGGAAGAAAATGATACTTATGGAGCTGTGCATCCAAGAGATGCCATGCTGCCGGAGCTGGTGCTGCTGATATGCGACCGGATCCAGAATGCATTGTCAGATGGAAAGCTGCAAAAGCAGGAGAATGAATGTATTTTCATGACAGCCGGGGAATTCCGGGAGCTTGTTGCAAAGTGCAAAGAAGAATGCGGCGAGGGCTGGAGTAAGGAATACCGGCAGATGGATGATGAGAAGGTTTTAGAGAATATAACAGAATACATGAAAATGTGGATGATGATCAGACAAGATGGAGAAATGATAACAATATTACCATCTGTCGGAAGAATAACAGGATATTATCCGGAAGATTTCAAGGGAGGAACAACGGAATGACTGACAGATGGAAAATGAACCGGATTGGATTTGTGAATTTCTGGTTATACGATGAAGAGGATTTTGAATTCGTGGATGGAAAGTTGCTTCTTCGTGGTCAGAACGCCTCCGGGAAATCCATTACCACCCAGAGTTTTATTCCCTTTGTACTGGATGGAGACCGTACTCCCAGTCGTCTGGATCCTTTTGGCTCCAGTGACAGAAGAATGGAATACTATTTTCTGGGGGAAGATGGAAAGGAAGAATCTACAGGCTATCTTTTTCTGGAATTTAAAAAAGAAGAATCCGGAGAATACCGTACCATTGGTATTGGACAGCGGGCAAAGCGCGGCAAACCCATGGATTTCTGGGGCTTTGTGATTCTGGATGGAAGAAGGATCGGCCATGATCTCTGGCTTTATAAGGAAACCGGAAGTACCAGGATCCCCTATGACAAGCGTGAGCTGAAAGCTGCACTTGGGGAGGAAAACTATTTTACAGACAGCCAGAGTGAATACAAAAAGCATGTGAACCAGTATATTTTCGGGTTCCGCAAGGAAGAACAGTATGAGCAGTTTATCAAGCTTCTGGTGAAGGTACGTGCCCCCAAGCTTTCCAAGGAGTTTAAGCCCACCAAGGTCTATGAGATCCTTAATGATTCCTTACAGACACTGACAGATGAAGACCTGCGGGCTATGGTGGATGCCATGGAGAAAATGGACGAGATCCAGGAAAGTCTGGAAGCGCTGAACCGGGCTTTTGCAGATGTGAAGATCATAAGGACGGAATACACTCGTTATAATCAGTATATGCTGGCCAAAAAGGCCCAGGCCTACACGGAAAAAAGACTGGAGGTAGAGACAGAGCAGAGACTTCTTGAACAGCAGGAAGAGAGAATCTCAAATACCAGGGAAGAACAAAATGCAAAGGGACTGCGGTTAAAAGAGCTGGAAGAAAAGGAAAAGCTTGCCAGGGCAGAGCAGAGCAGTCTTATGGATATGGAGCTTGAGGATATTGACCGCAAGCTGGAAATGGCAAGAAGTGAAAAAGAAGAGGCCAGAAGAAACCAGCGGCGCTGGGAAGAAAAAATCCAGGAATGCAAGGAAAAAATCAGGGAAGAAGACAGGAAACTCCAGGAAATAAAGGACAATCTGGAAACAAGACAGCAGGAGCTGGAAGAAAAAAAGCAGGAGCTGGAAGAAGTACAGCAGGTTTTGGAATGGGAGAATCATAAAAAGGCAGTTCTGCTTCTGGAATCTCAGGAATATGACCAGGCAGATGAGATTACCAAAAGTCTTGATCTGTTAAAGAGACAGGTGGAAGAGTGTCAGAAAGCAATCCTGGAGTATGAAGAATTATCCCGGAAATATGATGAGGCCTCTGTCAGACTGGAAGCCCTTGAAAAAGAGCGAAAGAAACTGGAACAGGAGAAAGAAGCTGCCGGGGAAAAGGTGTTAAGCAGCATAGACAGCTGGGTACAGGAGGTATTTGAAAAGGCAGAAAATGCACAGCAGTGGAAGCCTGGCAGAGAGGTCCTTCTGGAGGTCGAAGAGAAGGCCAGAGAGTATCAGTCCGCCGGGGATGCAGGTGCTATTCAGGAGCTTTTCCGAAAAGATTATGAGAATCAGAGACAAGCCCTGACAGACGAAAAAAATAACAAAATTCACAAAAAAAGAATTATGTCCCAGGAACTGGACGATGGGCAAAAGGAACTTGTACAGCTGCAGAATCGGGAAGAACTGGAGCCGGAGCGAAAAGATAGAGTAACCGCTTCCCGGGCTGCCCTGGAAAAAGTCGGGATCCAGGCTGTGCCATTTTATAAAGCTGTGGAATTTTCACCGGAACTGGACGAGGCTGCAAGCGCCAGGCTGGAAGCTCAGCTGGAGAACGCAGGAATCCTGGATGCCCTTGTAGTGGCAGCAGAAGATCTGGCTTATGTCCGCAAAAAGTGTCCGGAATTTCTGGATACGATCCTGGATGTGCCTGATTTTGGAAATTCCGGGTTTTCCGGTCTTACAGTAAGTGATGAGTTAAATGAAAAACAAAAAGAAAGTACTGCAAGGATCCTGAGTAATATTTATGAATGGGAGATGTCAGAGGCAGAGGGAATAAAAGGCTCCGGAATGGAAAACAGTGAAGACCGAGGTACAGGAATTCATGTCCCAGAAACAGGTGGGACAGAAATAGATATGTCGGATCAGTGGCATAGCTGGAATGTCTATCTTGGAAAAGATGGCTGGTTTCGTCATGGAATCCTCCTTGGAAAAGCCCAAAAAGACAGTGCAGAATTTGTGGGGATTCTTGCCAGAAAGAAACGAAAAGAGCAGAAGATCCAGGAACTGAAAAAACGTATTCAGGAAATTACAGAGGAAATCCATGAAGCTGACCAGGCGATTTCCCTTATAGAAACCAGAGTGGAAAAGCTGCAGCAGGAATATGAAAGCCTGCCTGGTTTTGCTGGAATCAATGAAGCTCTGGATCAGGAAAAACAGTGTCTGTTTATGCTGCAGATGCTTCTGGATGAACTGAAAAAGCAGGAAAAGCTGGAACAGAAGCTGGCAGGGGAGAAAAATCAGAAATATCAGATTGTACTTAAAAAATGTAAATTATTTCCCTATGGAAGGACAAAAGAAGCATATGATGAAGTAAGGAATGCCATCGAGGAATATAAAAGCTTATGGCAGGAAATCCGCCAGATTCTGGTGCAGATTTCATCAGAGCGAAGCAAACGCATTATGGTGGAGGATAAGATTTCCCAGTATGAAGAAACCATGGATATGGCGTTTGTGGATCAGAGAAATTACAGCACAAAAGTAAAAGAATGTGATATTCAGATCCGGAAGTTTGAGGATTATTTAAACCGGCCGGAAATTGTGGAAAAGGCAAACCGTCTGAAAGAGCTGCGTCTTGAGTTAAACCAGATCAGCGAGGAAAGCAATTCTTTGAGCCGTGATCTGGCAGTACTGGCTGACAGGCTGGATAAAATGCTGGAGGATGAGCCAAAGCAGAAAGAAAAACTGCAGCAGCAGATCCGGGTGGAGACTTATCTGAGGAAGTATTTTGAGGAAGAATTGGGACTGAAGCTTGTAATTGACCGGGAGGGCAGAACTCTGCCGGAATGTGCCAAAATGGCAGTTGGGATGCTAAGAGATACCGACAAAAACCGAGAGCCGGCAGATATGCTTCGTTCTTTGTATCTGGCTTACCAGAGGCACAATGGAAGCCTGACAAATTACGGTACCAACCTGGAAGACTGTTTTGAGGACGTAGACGGAACAGAGGTGGGAATTTCGGCTTTGCGCAAGCGTCAGCGTGTTGTATCTACCTGGAATGGAAAGAAAGTATATCTGGAAGAATTTTATGGAATTCTAAAGGCTGCTATTGATGAGACGGAGCTTCTCATCCAGACAAAGGACCGGGAACTTTTTGAGGATATCCTTTCCCAGACAATCAGTCAGCAGCTTACAGACCGGATTGCAGAAAGCCGGAAATGGGTGATGGATATGTCACAGCTGATGAAAGATATGGACACCTCCATGGGTCTTAGCTTTTCTCTTGACTGGAAGCCAAGGAAAGCACAGAACGATATGGAACTGGATACTGCAGACCTGGAGCAGATCCTTTTAAGGGACAGAGCTCTTCTTACCATGGAAGATATAGAAAAGGTTGCGGCTCATTTCAGAAGCAAGATCCGTATGGAGAAGCAGAAGCTGGAAGAGTCTGGCGGTGTGATCAATTATATGGATTTGGTGCGTGATGCACTGGATTACCGAAGATGGTTTGAATTTCATATGTACTTCCGAAGAGGCGAGGAACAGAAAAAGCCTCTTACCAATGCGGCCTTTAACCGTTTCAGCGGCGGAGAGAAAGCTATGGCCATGTATGTGCCTCTTTTTGCATCAGTGAACGCCCAGTATAAGAAAGCAAAGAATGGGGATCATCCCCGTATGATCGCTCTGGATGAGGCATTTGCAGGAGTAGATGATAAGAATATCAGCAGTATGTTTGAACTGGTGCATAAGCTTGATTTTGACTATATCATGAACTCACAGGCACTGTGGGGATGCTTCTCCACTGTAAAAGGACTGCGGATCGCAGAACTTTTGAGACCGCAGAATTCCCAGATCGTGTCTGTGATACGGTACAGATGGAACGGCTATGAAAGGATATTAGATGTGTGAGAATAACCGTGAATGTGCAGAGTATTTTAAGGGACAGAAAGCTTACAGGCGATGTTTCCAGGAACTTCTGAAAAAATGGAAATCCTACGGCAAAGCAGCTGGGAGGATTTCTCTGAAAAATACATCAGAAGAGGAGAAAAAAGCCATAGGAGGTTTGTTAGGAAAAAACTTCTATGAAGAAAACATCTGCTTTTCCTTTGCTGACTTTGAAAAAAGCCTGCAAAAAACACGTTATGCCCCGGTAGAGATGAAAAAAGTCCTGGAGGAGTATTTCGGGGAGGAGCTTTGCACCAACCGGGGAAGACAGGAGACTGCCAGAAGGGAAAAACAGGAATTCTGGGAGAGATGCCGCAGCTATTTCCGGGAATTTACAGAAACGAAATATTTTGCAGAATCTAAAGCACCGGTTGCAGACGCAAATTTTGCAGGAGAGGAAAATTCCGCCGCATTATCGTGGCTGCAGGCGCTGATTTCCGAAAAGAAGTATGGCTATTACCTTCTGAACAGGGAATATCAGAACAATCCCGCACAGGCGGAAACCCTGGTTTGCAATGTGGGACAGGCGCTGGAAACTCTGAAAGGGATGGAGCAAACAGGGACGGAAAGTCCTCTGGCAGTGTTTGCAGCCGAGATATCCGGAAATCCTCATTATTTTGACAGAGGCACAGGGGCTGGCCAGCTGCTGGTTCATGGAATTTGTTATCTGAAAGGGGGAGATCTTCCGGGAACAGCTCATAGCTGGCGAAATCTGCTGCAAAATGCAGGGGTGATACCGGATAATGTGTCATCTATGCTTCATGTTTACGGCCTGCGCCTTCATAGAGACAATGGGTGGCATCCGGCCTATGAGGCATTTTGCCAGCTGGGGGAGCCCTGTGTGATTACCATGGAGAACCTGCGTGGAATCACAAAAGTCCAGGCAGCAGGGCAGAAAGTCTATGTTGTGGAAAATGAGATGGTTTTTACCTGGCTTTTGAATAGAGTGGGGAATCAGAAACTTACATTATTATGTACTTCAGGCCAGCTTCGTGCTGTGGCGCTGGAAGTGATTTTCCTGCTTCTGGACAGTGGGGCAGATATTTATTACAGCGGGGATCTGGATCCGGATGGCCTGGGAATTGCAGACCGTCTCTGGCAGAGATTTGGTGACCATATTCATATGTGGCGAATGTCAGAAGAAGACTACGAAAAAAGTCTTTCCGGAGAGCCAATTGACCGGCTTGGCATGGCAAAGCTGGAGCATATCAGGCATCCTCTTCTGCAAAAGACCGCAGCCGTGATCAGGAAAAAAGCTTGCGCCGGATATCAGGAAAATATACTGAAAGAGCTGCTAGGGGATATTTTGTGAAGGGCGGTTTGGAAAGAAGCATTTATATCTTGTGAAAAATCTTTGGACATGATATCGTGTAGACAGGATAGTGAAAAGTAATAAAGAAGATTTTTATCACGCTTTTCTTGCCGGGATTTTTGCTGGAGCCGGCTGTCTGGTGAAATTGCCCCCCTAATCGGGACAATTAGGCGAATGGTATACATGGTTTTTGACCAGGAAGGATTTATATGAAAAGAAGACATATAAGATCGGTTTTACTGGCTGCAGCAGTGGTGCTGTCAGCTATGGGCATATATACAGGTAATGGAAATGATGGCGGATGGCATCTGGAAGAGATGGTACAGGCAGCTTCTGCAGATTATATTTTACCTCAAAGTGCAGACACAGTACTGACAACAGCAGATGTAGAAGGGCTGAGTCTGCAGGCAGTCTGCTATGCGAAAAATGAGATTTATGCCAGACGGGGGCGTTTGTTTAAATCTCAGGAACTGATGGACTATTTCAATTCCAAAAGCTGGTATAGAGGAACAATTTCACCGGAGAACTTTACCGACAACCTGTTAAGTGCGACAGAATATCAGAATGCCCAGTTTCTTGCAAATGTGGAGCATCAGATAAATGAATCAGGCTATCAGCTGGATCAGCCTGGATACGACATTACACAGGTAGGCGGACAAACGGAGGTTGACAGTGCATCCGCAGTGGAATCTATGCTGTCAGGACATGTAGTGAATCTGGGAAGCCGTAATTCGCTGGATCTGGATCAAGATGGAACTGAAGAAAGAATTTCCTTGTCTGTAGATTATCAGTACCCAAATGAAATTGAAAATAAATATGTTCTTCAGGCTGGTGATCTGTCCGTTACCGATACAGGGGAAGCGATGGATAATGAAATATGGGGATTTAGTCTGGATGGAAAAAATATTTTATTGATTGTAGATGAGTATGGTCCCAGTGATGACCCTGTTTCTACTTTTTACAGATATACGGAAGAGTCTTTAAAATATCTTGGTCAGATCCCAGCAGCTCCGGATAATCTTGTAGCAGATGGTGGTGTGATCAAAACCAGGATTCGATGTGGTGTAATGGGAACCATGGCCATTGAGACGCAGTATATGGTAGACCAGAATAATACACTGACCAGAATGAATCAGGATGTCTATACCTACAGCAAGAATTTCCGGTATCCATCTGAAGAGGATGACTTTTTTGCCTATCTGAAACAGAATCTGATCGTCCATGAAGAACGGGATGCTGCATCCGCTGCAACTGAAATGACACCTCAGAATGTCCGTTTTCCATATACAGACAGTGAGAACTGGGTCTATGTAGAGGGAAATACCGGCCAAGGTGGATGGCTTTATGTAGGAGACTGGAGTTACAGTAAGAGAAGAGACGTATTTGATCATTTACAGATGTATGATTGATTTGGGAATCCGCTGATTTACTATGTAAATCGCTACTTTCTCGTGTTTGACGGGACCCAAGTTCAAAAGCCTTATCATGCAAGCATGAACGGTTTTTGAACTTTTGATTCTGATATTTATACATTTCATGATTAAAAAAGGAGATCACATTATGAGACTAGGCAGATCAATGGGACTTAGCAGAGGGCTTGACAGCCGGGCAATGGATGCGCAGGCAGAAGATAATGTATTAGAAGGAACCAAGCTTCATGAATTAGGAGAAAAATTTGTATCGGATAAGGCAAAGATAGAAGCTGAGATTGAAAAAGTAGAAAATTCCGGAATTTCCGAACAGGACAAGAAAAAGCTGATCGATCAACTGGAGAGTGCCCTTTCTTATTTACAGGATCAGTATGATCTGGAAGTAACGGAAGAACGGGAACGGCTTCAGCAGGAACTGGAATCTCAGATTCTGGATATGCAGGATGCTGCCGATGAGATGGAAAAACAGGCCGACTCCCTTCGTGAGGTTCATATGGAAGCGGCGTCTGTGGATACTTCCGCTGCAGCAGATGCAGCAGATGAAAAAAAAGAAGAATTTGAAAATATGAAGCGTGAATATGCGGAAAAATTAAAGCTTCAGATGGAACAGGCCCAGATGCAGCAGCGAAACATCCGAAACAGAAGGATAACCGGGAGATAATTTATGTACATAAGGCCACAGCTAAAAAGAAAACCTACAGGAAGCAAAGAAATTTTGTCCGGGGAGCATGCAGACGAGGTGAAACTGTCGGAGAAGGTTCTGGCAGAGGGGGAACGGTATGTCCGTGACGGTCAGAAGGTAGAAGATATGATCCGGGAAATTTCCGGGGATGACAGACTATCCGATACAGAAAAAGAACCGGTTCTAAAAGAACTGGAAGAAATGCTTTCCGAGGATATTCCAAAAGAATATGAAAAAGATACAGAAGCTACCCTGTCTGATATTGCCTATTCCATGGAAGAGCGTACCAGGGAGATGGAGGATGCGGTGCAGGAAAGATGGGATCATGCTTCCCAGCTGGAACGAATGGTTTGGGAGACGGACGCTGTCAGAGATGACAAGCTGGTGAAAGAAGGCTGGGACATGTATAAAGAATATGAGAACATGTTGAATGATTCCAAAGAGGAGCTAAATGACCTGATGGAAAAAGCTGAGGCTCAGAAGCAGAAAATAAAGACACGCAGATAAGACAGAAAATACGAGGAAAAAATCCATGAGAATTGCCTGTTTTGAGATCGATCACATACCAGATCTCAGTTTAAATAAATATCAGTCTCTGGCAGACACCGGAGTGGAAGGTGTGCTGAAGCGCCACGAAAGCTTCTTGCGCCAGTGGCATGGAATCTGTATGGAAAGCCAGACCAGCATTCATTTGCTTTACATTTATATTCCATCAGAACCCCTTGGACAGAGAATGAAAGCCTTCTTTCTCATCCAGGGAGAGGAAAAAGCTGTTCAGATGGTAGTGCCGCTGCTGAAGAAATCGCCGCTGAGCGATTTCTTTACGTTTAAAAAAGCAATACTTCCAAATGTCACATTTGGATCGGGAGCAACCTTTACGAAAAAAGAACGGATAGCAGACATTTACAATCCCATGACCGGTCAGACAAGTGCTATTCATTATGTGCCATCCTGGGAAATGAATGAAAATGCCAGGCTGTATGACCTGTTCCGAATGATGGAAACCATCAGCCTGGCCTATACGCCTCACCAGGCATGCGCATTTCGAATCGATCTGTACCCGGTTTCCATGGAAGCAGAAACACGAAAAAGTTTCGCACCGGTGTTAAAGACACTTCGCGGTGGAAATGATATCAAACTGACCAAAGAGGCTGACAGCCTCAAATCTGACAGCTACGCAAAGGATATCTGCGAAGAATATGAAAACTGGCTTACATGTGTGGAAACAACACCACATTTTCGGATGAATCTGTACGGTTTTGGAGCTGATGATTTTAAAGCCAGAATGCTGTTGAATGCCGCAGGCTCTGAGGCGCTGGACGAGGGAGATTTTTCCTCGGCACAGCTTCGCCCAGATGGGGACGGCGCTTTCCATGTGCAAAGCCGTATGGGAGAAAAGGCAGCAGTTTATTGTTATTTCCCAGATCAGGCAGCGCTGCCTGGCTGGTCAACGACCTACAGTCTGAGTGAAGTGGCATCATTTTTCCGTTTTCCGGTTTTATATGACGGTGAGAATATTGAGCTTCCCAAAGAGACAGCACCGGTACCTGTGGAAAATGGTATCTGCCTTGGAAAAGATAAAAACGGTTATCCGGTAAAAGTACCATTGAAGGATTTGCCAAAGCATGCATTTTTTACCGGAATGCCAGGCTCCGGAAAAACCAATACCATGCTTCATCTTGTCACAGAGCTGAGAAAAAACGGAATCCCATTTCTGGCGCTGGAACCGGCGAAAAAAGAATACAGAGCATTGCTGGCATATAAAGAAATGCAGGATGTGTGTCTGTTTTCGCCCCACCTGCAGAGTAAATTTCCGTTGCAGATGAATCCCATGGAATTTCCGGTGGGTGTACGGTTAAGTGAGCATATCAACGCTCTTCTGGAGGTATTTGAGGGGTCTTTTGTGCTGGAAGGGCCTACCTATAAATTCCTCAGCAGCTCCATTCAGCGATCCTATACAAAGCTTGGCTGGGATATTGAGGATGTAAATACAAAAGACTGCAAACTGCCTTATCCAAGTCTTCAGGATGTCTATGACAATCTGCAAAGAGAAATCGAGGCTTCCAGCTATGACGCTGAGTTAAAAGGCAATGTGAGAGCCTTTTTGCAGGTAAGGCTTGGTGGTCTGATGGAGCGAGACGCAGGGGAATTGTTTAATGTGGGAACCTCCACCATAAAACCGGAAAGATGGTTGAACATTTCCGCTATTGTGGAGCTGGAAGTGCTGGGAGAGCAGGCGAAGAACTTTTTCGTATTGATGGTATGTCACTATATTCTGGAAAGTCTGCGGGCAAATCCAAAAGGCGGGAAGGATAAAAACGGCAATCTTCTTCCTGTTCGTCATGTGGTATTTATTGAGGAGGCACACAATATCATTGCTCCATCCACCCAGCAGGCAAGTTCGGATTCTGTAGATCCCAAAATATCCGCAACAGCCTATATTGTGAAAATGCTGGCAGAAGTCCGTGCCCTTCGGGAAGCAATTGTTATCGCAGATCAGCTTCCTACAGCACTTGCCAGTGAAGTTACCAAAAATACCGGGCTGAAGCTGGTTCACAGACTTACTTCCCAGGATGACAGAGAGCAGATCGGTACTGCAATATCGGCTTCTCCACTTCAACTGGAACGTATGGCAACTTTTCGCAGCGGCCGCGCCCTTATTTATCATGAGAAAACCATGAAGCCATTTGAAGTGCAGATCACCCAGTGGGTGTCTCCTGATCCGGCTTTTGACACATCCGATGATGAACTGTTGTATACAAGACTGCATGCTCTCCCACAGATTCGATATGCGGTAAAGATCGCCTTTCGAAACTGGCAGGATAAATATGTTTTTCAGACAGACGACAGATTGTCCAGGCTGCAGGATATGTATCTGAAGGCAAAGGATCGGACAGAGCAGCTGCGCTGTCTGGCCGAAAAAGCTATTTTGCTGGCAGAATGCAGAGGATTGCAGGCAAAAGGGGAACGGCTGAAAAAGCTGTGGATCCTGTCCGGAAACACTTCCGGCCCACTGCTGGATGAAATGAAGGACAACCGGGATTATGTCAATGGCATGATCGAGCGGCTGAATCTGATCAAATAAAAAACCAAAGGGGAGATTTCCATGGAAACATGTTGTCTGATCGTGGTCGTGGCAGTGATCGGCCTGATCATTTATTCCATTTCTTCCAGTGTTTCAGAAAAAAATGCTGAGAAGGAAAAAAAGATAAAAAATTATAAAAATGCATTGGCTAATGGGAAAAGTAATGTAAACAGCCAGGTGCAGTATGCCAAAAACTGTGCGTTGAATTTTTTTGATGAAAATACAGTAAAATATGACACGGAACAGCAGCTGAACAGCTATACGAAAAGCAGTATTGCCAGTATGCAGAATTGTATCCAGTCTGCCAACCAGTTCATTGCCGAGATGAAACGGGTAAATGGCGAGCTGGTAAAGGTAAACAGTCAGGCAGATCAGTCTCAGGAAATCCGCAAGCTGGAAAAGCAGGCTGTTTCCGAAATCAAAAATATGATCAATTCCTTTGAGAAATTTCAGAACAAAGTGCGCAGGATTCCATATTGCAAAATGATAGAGGAAAACAATTATGGAATGGTAAATAATGGTTACTGGGACATGATCAGCAGCATGGAGCGCAGTAAGGCAAAAAATTATATTCTAAATTTTGAGCGGACTTTGAACAACAGAGGCTTCAATGAAATTATGAAGCTGGATGTGGAGGAACTGATAAAATGCATCTGGAGACTGGCTGTGGATTCCAATTTTCTTGCCTCTGATTTCCAGAAAGGGGAAAAGGCTTTCAGAAGGATATACAGACTGAATCATCCGGATGTGGTGCTTGCCGGATTTTATGCAAAACAAAAGGTAGGCGGCGATGCCGTCCTGAGAGATCCGATCCGCGAGTTCCTTAAAGCGGAGGAGGATTCGAAAAAGCTGGCACTGGTGGCTTCCGGGCTGATGTGGATGAAAGCTTATCAGTCTGAGAATACGGTTTTGCAAAGCATGCTGACAAATGGAAAAGATATGACTACGAAAATGCAGCAGCGCCTGCATTCCCTTACCAATGGCGGGGGAAAAGCGCCGGGTGGATTTTTGGCAAAATCAACTAATGATCTGATATATTTTGATGTTTCAGCTCTTGCATGGCGTGATGATGAATATAATGGGTTGTTTGAAAATCTGGCATTTGAGGGAAAAATACTGACTTATTCTCTGGCTGTACGTGATGAAAATAAAGAGATCCTTCTGCCCCTGGGGCTGAATGTGCCAGGTGTAGCATCTGTTTTGAATAAGTTCCAGTCTGCCTTTGCAAAGGAGTATGGTTCCGGTGTGAGGGCAAAAGCCGTGAAATGTGTGGCCATGTCTGGCAGCGGAGAAGAAAAGATGCGAGGAATTCTTGCTGTTACTGACCAGTGCAGACAGATGGGCATTTTGATGCATATTGCAAAAATCGGAAAAAAGATGAACATCAAGTTCTATACCCTGTTTATGCCGGAGTCCCGGAATCTGAGTGAGCAGAAGCAGCAGTCTCTTTCCATGTATAAGAAACTCAGTCCTACTGTTACCATGTGGGAAAGCAGCCTGAAGGATACAATGCTAAGAGCTGTGGAACAGCTGATCAATACAGGGACAATGACTGGGGCGGCCGGGAGCAGAGCCGGAGCGGCTGGAAACAGAGCCGGAACCACCGGGAGCAGAGCCGGAGCAGCTGGAAACAGAGCCGGAACCACCGGAAGCAAAGCCGGGGCATCACAAAGTGGAACCGGAACTACGCAAGGCAAAGCAGGAACTGCAAAGGGGAATGCCGGAGCCTCCAGAAGCGGCACAGGAAAGAACGGCACAGGAAAGAGTTCCAATCCTAAGTCGCCGATCTTTTAGAGAAAATAACCATGAAACACATAATAAAAACTGTCACAGCAGAATGTTATTTCCGTACCCATCTGGGACTGTACTGCCCCGGATGCGGCGGAACAAGAGCTTTTTTTGCGCTGCTTGGCGGGCATTTTCTTCAGTCCCTGAAATACAATCCTATTACCTTGTTGTTTCTAGTAGACATTTTCCTGAATCTTTTGAAGCTGATTCTGGTTCATAGACAGAGAAAAAACGGCAGAAGCAGCAAAATAACAACGGTTAATCTTTATTACAATGTGGGATTCCTGCTATTTATCGCCATTTATTTCATTGTCAGAAATATTTTGCTTTGTTTCTGTGGGATTGATATAACGGGAGATTTCAGGTAAGGAATTGTTTACGTAAATGCGTTCACTATTCCTGGGAAAAAGTCATAACAGGAGGAATTCAGATCACTATGGACAAAAAGACCGATGAAGGTTTATATGGAAATGAAAAAATCGAGGAGGCCATTGCAGCTTTGCAGCAGGAGCCTACACAGGAACTTCTGGCTCATGCTCTGACTGTAGTGCGCAGGCGGATGAGAGAAAATGGTCAGATGATCATTGCAGTGGAGCCTGGTATGAGCGGAGAGCAGATGAAGCTTCAGGCTGTACAGACCGCAGATGGAAACTGCTGGTGGGCTGTATTTACCAGCTTTGAGGAAGAGCTGAAGGGCAGTGGAAGTGTGATGTCCACGTTTATGACTGATATCCAAAAGGTTTTGGAAGCAGCTCTGTCAGAGGGACAGATCAGCGGAGTCATTATCAATCCCTGGAACTGCACTTTGATGCTGGACAAGACACTGATCCGTATTATACTGGGGGAAAACACACATTGATTCTCCCCCTTTGGCGGGAAATATCAACAAGTATAAAAGCAGCGCCTTATCTTACAATGATGAGAGCGCTGTTTTTTGTGTAATAGGAAATTCCGTTGGAATTCCCTAATACACAAAAAGCTCTACCGGGCAGGATCGCACTGCGGCGGAAAGGTAGATGTCGTATGAAGCGCCCCGCCGCAGACAAAAATAAAAAGAATTTTTGAAAATTATTGACAAACGATAATTTTATACTATAATTAAAGTATAAATTATCGAAAAACAATAATTATACAGGAGGTTATTATGGTAGTTATAAAAGAGAAAAAGCTGCTGACCATATTGGCAATAGAAGCTGCTGCATGTGTGCTCTTTTGCATTTTGCGGTATAGCGTATCCGGAATGTTTTCATCTTTGATCGCATTTCCTTTTGAACAGCTGGGCGTAGGACTTCGTTGGCTGTCTCTTTCCGGTGCTGTGGGAAATGGGATTGCGGTTCTTTTTTATATTCTGCTTTGCCTTATTCCCACCGGAATCTGGTTCTTTTTTAGAAAAAAACAAAAGGCACAGAAAATTGACATCCTGCTTCTGTTTCTCAGTGCTTTGCTTTTCTTTGTTTTTTACTATATGATCAATCCCGGACTTATCAATACCGGGACTATGGATTCTGGAAAATGGTCTCTTGGAAGCACCTTTTATTCTGTACTTTTTGGTTATCTGCTGGTTCGCGGACTGCTGCAGTATACAGAGGCAGATGAAGGAAAACTACGAAAAGGCATTAGAATCCTGCTAGGGGCAGTGGATGTGATACTGGTATATGAGATTTTGGGCAGTGAACTGGGAAGCCTTTTGCAGAATATTTCCAGTGTCCGTTCTGGAAATACCGGCGTGACAGTAAGCTGCGGATACATTACTCTTTTTGAACTGAACACCACCTATGTATTTCTTTTTCTCCATTTTCTGATCAAAATATTGCCCTGCATATTGAATATCCTGGTGATTTTCGGCGCAAGAAAGCTGCTGGATCTGTCGAAAGAGGCGATGTACCAGGAGGAGAATATTGTATTTACTGAAAAACTGGTTCGTTTCTGTACGCTCTCCCTGATCATCACGATTGTGGCAGATGTGGGATTTAATCTCTTACAGCTCTTTTTCCAAAACCAGCTGTATCAGATGGATTATGTGGTGAATATTCCCGTGTGAGGTGAACTCGTCAATATCGTTCGGAACGGCGACTCTCTCGGGCTC
>OLOW01000550.1_pt1 | contig 25330 bp, 27 predicted proteins | sample 1672801 | NCBI WGS metagenome assembly OLOW01 (sample SAMEA3136725, study PRJEB25190) | human gut metagenome | biome: human gut; feature: human-associated habitat; material: faeces | place: Austria | collected 2013 | reverse complement strand
ATGAAAATGACCAAACGCTCCTCCGGCTGGCAATGAAAATCGGCTGGACGCTGAACGTGGTGATCATGGAAGCGGAACTGACGAGAGATGCACGCAAGTGGTATTTGGAACAGGCGCGGGAACAGAAATGGTCGAAAGCAGTCTTGCTGGAAAAGTTAGGATCTGCGGCACATCTGGAAAAACCACTCGACGAAAGCAAGCAGGGCTGGTATACTAAAGAAAATGATGAATTTCCGGAGAGGATGCAGCATGAAGAAGATCCTGTTTATCTGCCATGGAAGAATAGGAACATAATCCCTCAAAGCCTTGGTATTACTTGAAAAAATCCTTTGATACATACGGATTTACACATGATTTACACACTTTGTGCTTGATATGGGTATATATTCAGAAAAGACCGCCTTGCTTGGAAAGCACGGCGGTTCTTTTTCATATGTTACTGTTTGCAGCGTTCAAGGATTGAATTAACCAGTTCAACAACTTCACCGCGCGTTACGATGCGGTCAGGCTGGACGGATGCAGCGTCTTGAATCCAGCCATAGGCAGCAGCGGTCATAATGTTCTTGTACGCCCAGTGTTTGGTATAGGAAACATCGGGCATGGATGCAGTTTTAGCGTCCACAAAGCGGGTCAGGATGGCGATAAGCTGTCCGTAGGTCAAGTTATCATTTGGACAGAAAAAGCCGTTACAGCCGTTTAGAACGCCCACAGACGCGAATGCAGAAACAGCATCGTGATACCATGAATCCTTAGCAATGTCCGTAAAAACGCTTGTACTGCTCGCCAAAGCAGCCTTGCTGTCATCGGTCAGGGAACGATAGAGCAGCACGGCAAACTGCGCCCTCGTGATAGGGTCATTTTCGTGTAACTGTCCATCGCCATAGCCCGCAAGCACAAAAGGCTTGTCGGGGTCAAGTTCTGCGCTACCAGCGCATAGTTTTAACGTTTCATCCTTTTTCGGGGTCATATTCGGCGTAGAATGATGGTGTCCAGAATGAGAGGGGCGCGTGGGCACTGGCGGTGTTTCTTCGGGAAGTTCCGGTTGTTCGGATTCTTTGGGGAGGTCAGATGCAAAGACAAACTTTGCACCAAAATCAGGACTATCGATTTCACAGTTAATGACTTCACCGATGAAAGCGGCGTTTGTGCTTGCGTCAAAGCGGCTTCCCATATAGTCTTTATAGAATCCGACGGGTTGATTTTCAGTATAGACGCTATCCATACTTTCGGTGTAACTCATGCTAAAGGCTGTATTCGTTGTAATTTGTATATCGTCAGCGCCATTTTTGCCAATATTCCCGTAGATGGCGGTATCAATAATATTTGTGTCTCCATCAACGGCAACGCCACCACCTAAAGTTGCAACGTTCGCTGTAATGGTGCAGCCGGTTATGTTTGCAGTTCCCGTTATTTGAATCCCACCGCCAGTATATGACATCGTTTCTTCATACGCAGCTTCATTTCCCTTGATAGTACAATCACTAATTTCAAGTTCACCTTGACAGGTTATTGCACCACCACAGCCGGTCGATTTGTTATAACAAAATGCTGATTTGCGCACATCGATAGACGATACTCCACTTATCCATATTGCGCCCGCACGTTTTCCTTGGTTATTTTCAAAATGACAATTTTCAATTTTGGCGGCAGTTGCAAATAGTGATATGGGAACCCAGTTTGACGAAACGTTTTTAACGGTGACATTCAGCAGTGAGAGGTTCGTTTTTATTTCACCTGTATTATACTTATTTACATCAATGGCGGCACTACACGGATAATTCATGCCGTCCAGAATAATGTTTTGAAATACAATGCTGTTGACGTTATCTCCATAAATGCTGAAATATGTATTTATAGTTTCGTCCAACGGTACGACTGTGATTTGCTTTTCAGTATCGCCAACTATGCAGTTTTCGATGATGTTTATTCCGCCACTGAGAGCGATGGTATCTCCATCCTTGGCGGCAGCAATCGCGGCTTGCAATTCCTCCAAAGATGAAACGACTACGGGCGTTTCAGATTGTGAATCGTCGGGAGATTCTTCATCTTCTGTTGCAAGCGCGGTTGTTGAGAACAGGGAAAAGAGCAGTAAACAGGAAAGCAGCGCGGAGAGCAAGCGGTTTCTTCTTTTCATGGGTGCAGCGACCTTTCTTTATTTTTTGGAGCGCAGCAAGCCGACCATGTTTACAATCGCCGCAATTTCCTGTTCATTTAACCCCGAAACGTCCACAAAGAAGCGGCGATTTCCGCATAACAGGTAGTCCGTTGTAACGCCGTAGAGCCGAGCCAGTGCAATAATGATTTCTGGACTTGGCTGGCGCATTTCATTCTCATAGAGCGAGACAACCGAGCGGGTCACGCCGATAGCGGCAGCAACCTCCGTTTGTGTCAATCCCCTTTGATTCCGTAATTGTTTCAGCCGAGCGGCAAAACAGGTCATACAAGTACAATCCTCCTAAATTCTACCGCAAACGGCGTTACTCTTGGTGTCGCGTTATGCTGCAAATTGCAACAAAAAAGGACGGGCAGAAACCCGTCCAGCGCCGCTTGGTACTCTATCCGATTACGGAAAATGAATACAAAAATGAAACCACCGCAGCGGGTGAATCGCCCAGCCTACGGTGGTTATTCTTTTCCGACTTTCTTAAACTCCGTTATGATGCGATGCAGCGTATCAATCTGACTATCGGACAGTTCGGAAACATCAATCGTCTTTCCTCCGGTCACGCCGAGCAGATAGTCCGTTGTAACACCGAAGTATGCGGCAATCCGAATCAGAACGTCGAATGTTGGATAGCCAAGACCATTTTCGTATTTGCTGACAACCGCTTTGGAAAGACCGACCTTTGCGCCAAGTTCCTGTTGCGTGAGGTCACGGGCAGTTCGGAGCTTTTTAAGATTTTCTCCAAATTCAGAGTAATACATAGCATCACCGCCTTGCGGATAGTTTACCGCAAAAACGGTATATAAATAATAGACTACAATCAACGATATATTGATTTAAGAAAAGAAGTGTAGTAAAATGGCGGTAAGCATGAGACTTTTGAACGTTAGGGGTGCTGCGCTGTGCGAGTTTGTACCTTTTGCGGTCACAGCAAAATATATTCTCCGTATGAGGATATAAAGGCAGCAACGCAGCAGATTGTGTCGGGCTTGATTCAAGATGGCTACGATTGTTTTCTTGTTGGAAACTACGGACAGTTTGACAGGTTAGCAGCGTCGGTGTGCTTGATACTAAAGCGGGAGTATCCGTCTATCGGGGTCAACCTCGTTGTGCCTTACTATCAGCCGCAACTGGACAGCTACGAAAAAGAATACCACGCACGGTTTGATGATGTTATCGTTCCAGCCTTGGAAAGTACGCCCTATCAGTACCGCATTGTCCGCGCAAATGAGTATATGGTAGACCGCGCTGATACTATCGTTGCCTATGTAAATACGCCCATCGGCGGGGCAGCAAAGACGCTTGCCTATGCGGAACGGAAGAAGAAACGGATAATTCACGTGGAAATTGAAAGCGATAATTCAAATATATAATTCTGAGAGGAGAAAAAAGATGGCGCTTATCAAATGTCCGCAATGCGGAGAGGAAATCAGCGATAGAGGGAAGATATGTCCGCATTGTCATTTTGTTCTTCAAGGCGAACCACAGTACCAGCAACCAGCCAAGCCGGTGAATAGTTTTCTTATTCCATTAGCGATTGCCGGGGCAATTACAATAGGCTTGTTTTTATTGACCCGATGGATGTATCCATATTCCGGATGGCTGCTCTTTGGGATACTTTGCGGGTTTAGCGCAATCGTGTCTATCGGAATTGTAATTTCACAGATTAAGAGTATTGAAGAATACAATCTTTCACAGACCGACCCAGCCGCATATCAGAAATTGCGGGAAGAACAGCAGCAAAAGTATATAGAAACGGTTTCTGAGAATCAGCGGCGTGAAGAAGAACGGCTATCAAGGCTGCCGCCATGTCCTATCTGCGGTTCTAAGGAGCACGTAAAACGGCTATCTTCTGCGAATCGCGCTGTATCCGTAACAGCATGGGGTGCTGCATCGGCAAAGATTGGAAAACAATACGAGTGCACCCGTTGCAAGCATTACTTCTGAAAAAGTCTACCTTTTCGGACACCGCAATAATGGCTGCATCAAGCATCCGACAATGCCTGATGCGCTATTTTCGGAGATATCCAAAAATTGAACAACCTTTCTGGAAAGTTGAAGTGTGCAGAAAGCGCCCCACCTGTTATGCTGAGTACAGAAACAGGAAAGGGGCGTTTTCTTATGGAAAGCCGCACATATTACTACGCGCGAGTATCCAGCAAGGAACAGAATCTTGACCGCCAGATTGCTGCCTTTGCCGCTTTAGGGGCGCAGGAACGGGAGATTATCACTGACAAAGAATCTGGTAAGGATTTGGACAGAAGCGGCTATACAGCACTTAAAACGGCGCTGCTACGCCGTGGCGATACACTGGTTATAAAATCCTTAGACAGACTGAGCAGAAGCAAGCGTGACATAAAGAATGAATTGCAGTATTTCAAAGAGAATGGTATTCGTCTAAAGGTGTTGGATTTGCCGACTACAATGATTGAGTACCCCGCAGGACAGGAATGGGTGTTGGATATGGTTAACAACATTCTTGTGGAAGTCTTGTCCTCCATCGCGCAGCAGGAGCGTGAAACAATCCATCAGCGGCAAGCAGAGGGAATTGCAACGGCAAAAGAAAAGGGCAAGCATTTAGGCAGACCAAGCACACAGATACCCCAAAATTGGGATACTGTGATAACGCGATGGAGAAACGGGGAGATTACAGCCGTTGAAGCAATGCGACAGACGGGTGTAAAGCGCAGCACGTTCTATAAATTGAACGGATAAATTCAAAGGGTTCTCCCGTTGCGGTATAAGGGGGCGAAAATGGCGGGGATTTCTCCCCGCCACAATTCGTATTTACAGATTGAACAATCCAAGTGCAAGCAGAAGCAGCAACGCAAGAACGGCAATAAGAATACAGATGATAGCTTTTCCCATGATACGATTTCCTTTCATATGTAAATTGATGGATTGAGAATTTCAGTTGCCTTGCATGACGGTCATACACGCTCCACATATCAAGCGCATGGGTTTACCAGAGCGGGCGATATTGTGGCAGCACGGGCAGATATAGCGGTAGTTGTGATTTGGACGCGTTGGAGGCGTAGGTATTCCACCGTTGGCGGCTGTGCTGCCGCCTGTGATGCGGACGCCATAAAGGTCGTTTCGATTCAGCTTGATTTCTTGAATGTCATTATTCAATATCCATTCAAGCAGTTCGTCAGATGGCGTTGTGGTACTCCAGCCATATTTTTCAGTGCGGGTTACGATTAAACCGTGGGTTTCTGCCGTCTGCTTGAAATACTTATTGTGGTATGTTCCACCTCTGCTGCAATCCTGTGTATTGACGATTTCGTTGTTGTACTGGTGGCACATTTCGTGGAGCAAGGTACACACCGTGTACTCAATAGGTCGGTTTAGCGTACCGGCGGCAATATTGATTTCTTTATGCCCCTCCCCCTTGACGCTCCAAGCATCGTACAAAGTATAGTGCCCATAACTGCGGCTGCTGCTCTGAATGGTGATAACAGGACGGTCAAGCACACCATCAAAAAAGTCTGCATTGAGTTTGTCGTATAGCTTTTCAAGGTATCCGGCAAGGCGGCTGTATTTGGTTAATTCTTTCATGTGAACGCTCCCTTTCATTCAAAAAAGTTGATGTTGAAATGGGGAGCGGATACAGATATAATTCACTTGTACCCGCCCCCTTGACTGGCTGCGTGGTATAGAGGTCTGCTATCTAACTTTGGTCGGTTGGGGTAGCAGACTTCTTTTTAGGCAATGGAGAAACGGCGGGATGTGGTCTGTTTGGTGTATGCCTTATAAACGTCAGGCATAACCTTTTTGAACGCGGTGCTGTCAAAGCGGTTGGAAAGAACGGTCGTGTATCTGATGATATGCGTCCCAACGGTCAGCTCGTCAACACCCTGCGTGTCCATGTGCCGCTTGATTTCATCTTTGATGGATTCAATCATGGCGGCGGCTTCGGCGGCGATGGCTTCATACTCTTTCAGTGTTTCAATTTTGGAAATGATTTCGATACTTGACATTTTACATCTTCCTTTCATTCTTTTCGGGATTTGGACAGGCGGCGATTTTGTTCGCTGTGAATTGCCTGTGTTCCCTGTGATGGCTACATAATACTACGTACGTAGTTATTTGTAAATGGGCAAGGTGCAAGAAATGCGTACGTAGTTTTTGTTCAATATGACTATGTACGTAGTTTGCACGGCGTGATATACTATTACTGAGGTGATGCAGAGTGAACGACACAGATAAAAAAAGAGAAAAGGCAAAGTATGACGTTGACTATGCCAAGAAGAACATTAAACGTGTTCCCTTGGATATGCAAAAGGACGATTATGATAAGCTGCAAGCCGCAGCAAGCGCAGCGGGCGAAAAGGTGAACACGTATATCAAACGTGCCATTTTTGAACGCATGGAGCGGGAACAGACACAGGCAGGGGGCGGTTTTGGTATTTCTGCCGCCTGTCCAGAAGAGAAACATATGTAGTCGGTCGATGTAACCGTGGGCATTGCAAAAAAGAAGCCGTGGCTTATTGAGCAGAAAGTAACTGCCCGATAAGCACGGCTTTTATATTTTAGGACACACAAAAGGCGCTCGGCTGGCTATACGGTCGCTATCTATGCAGCGCCTGTAACTTGACTTGAATATCCTGTCCAGTGGAATTCAATTCTTTTCTCAATACTTTTTATAGAGTGTATCTGCGAAAACGTTGCGAGACAAGGCTTTACGGGAACGGTTAGGACACACGCTGTGTCTTTTTTTGTTGTTTGAAAGGGTGTACCTGTTGTGGTTAACGATGCAGGGTACACCCCTTGCGGTTAGGGGCAGTAGGAAACGTTCACCCGAGGGTGCAGCGCACCAAGGAGCCAACGCCACTACTGCATAGAAAAAATGAAGGGAGTTAAGCAAATGTTGGAATTACTGAAAAGGCTTCAGACCGGGCAACGGCATATCGAAGAATACACTCGTCCAAATGCAGATTTTATATGCCCTGTCTGCAAACAGGAATCGCCTTGTTATGCGTCTTTCGTGACGCTGCAAGCTGGCTATGGCAGCGTCCATGATGGCGAAAAGGCAAAGGTCAGAGTGTGCGGGGCGTGTATGGACAATCTCTATCGAACGTTGACACAGTGTGGCACGGGAAAGGAGCAGTAAATCGTGCTAACGAACCCAAATCAAAGAATAGTTACTGTTGTAGGGGCAAAAAAGTCAAAAGACGGAAAAACATACGGTACAATTTTAAGACAGGCAGAGCGTGTTGCTATTCGTTTCTTGGATGATGGAACAGCAGCCTTTTTGCTGTATGTCCATTTTGCGCTGCATCAGGACGCACATACCTTTTCGTTTAGTCCAGCAGCGTTGTATCGAGAACTGAATATTAGCAAGGAAAGATGCCGTACAGCTTTTCATAGGCTGATTGATGCAGGCTTTTTAGTACCAAAGCATGATGGCAGTCCTTATTACACATTTTATGAGCTGCCACCATGTTATGAAAATCTATATCCTGATGGCTGGACTTCCGATGAAGCAGAGCAGGTGTCTACAGCAATATCTATGCAGACCGATATACCTCCATCAAGCGATATAGGTATGTCTAAACCGATAGGGGCAGTTACAGAACCGAATAGGTGTCCTGATACGCAGGTAGAGGGGTATCGCCGTGCAACCGTAGAGGATACCCCTGTCAATCAGGATAGAAATATTACAACAGATAACACACTTAATAATACAAATAATAAAACAGAAAATAGTATGCCTGCAATCAAGGATACGTCGGTAGAGAAGCGGCATAATCATTCCCCATTGGATAGATATAGCTATGATAAACTGGTGTATGATGAAGCCGGTGAACCAGATGTAGAACGTGTCAATGCACTCTACTATATTCCACCTGAGGGGCAAGGCTATCGCATGGTAGACGATGATGATATGCCGTTTTGAAATTATCCGTTCAAAATGCAGTTGGATGGACAAATACGTTGAAGAATAATAAAGCAGACAATCATGTCAACATTTTCTTTTTGGATGCTCTGCTTATTGTGACACAAGGGATTGCGGGGATAGAAAAACAAGATTTTGTCCAGAGAAAACCTGATGGTTAAGGGCGTTTCCCTTTGTATATCAGCAAATATTACAGTTACCTTGAATCATTAACCGCCTTGCGCGGTCATATCCTCGCCAAAGGCAGGAGGGCAACAGTGCATAACAGGAGGTTTTAATGAACAGCACTGTTCCCATTTGGGAGAAATCAAATTTGACGCTTGAAGAAGCAGCGGCATATTTCAATATAGGAGTAAACAAAATACGGGAAATCAGTAATGATGATAATTGCACATTCGTCCTCTGGGTTGGGAATAAGCGGCTAATCAAACGAAAGATGTTTGATGCCTACTTGGAAAAAGCCTATTCCATTTGAAAAAATGAACTGTGCAAGAGCATTTGATATGTGCTATAATCGCCATACCATATCAAGTGCTTTTCGTTGAAAAGGAGGAGCGAATGTCCGAAAAGCGCAAAGATAAAAAGGGGCGCATTTTGAGAACAGGCGAAAGCCAGCGCCCTAATCTTACATACCAATTCCGTTATAAAGACATCCGAGGAAAGACGCACTATGTGTATGCTCCGAGCTTGGAGGAACTACGGGAAAAGGAAATAGCTATCCAGAAAGACATAACAGATGGTATCGATTACTGTGCAGGGGAAACTACCGTGCTTGAACTGATAGAACGATACGTCAGTCAAAAGCAAGGCGTACGTTATAATACAAAGGTTGGATATAATTTTGTTTTCAACCTTGTCAAACGAGAGGACTTTGGCTATCGAAAGATAAAAACCGTCAAGCCCTCTGATGCAAAGCAGTGGTTCATTAAATTGCACGATGATGGATACAGCTACAGTACGCTAACTTCGGTTAGAGGTGTATTGAAACCGGCGTTTGAAATGGCTGTCGAGGATGATGTTGTGCGGCGCAATCCGTTCTTGTTCCGAGTTGTTGATGTGATTCAAAATGACACCGTTCCGAGAAAAGCACTCACAAAGGACGAACAGAGCAAACTACTTGAATATGTGCAGAGCGATAAGTGCCGCAGGCGTTATTATGATGAAATTGTAATTCTGCTTGGAACGGGTATGCGTATCAGTGAACTATATGGATTGACAAAGTCCGATGTTGATTTCCAGAAAGGCGTTGTCCGTATTGAACGACAATTAACACGTACACGGAACTGCGAATATTACATTGAAAACCCAAAGACAGAGAGCGGTTTTAGGCAGATACCTATGCGCGCAGAAGTACAGCGGGCGTTTCATAATGTAATCCGCAGCAGAAAGTCACCCCAAGTGGAAGTCATTGTCGGCGGACACACAGGTTTTCTCTTTTTGGACAAGGACGGAAAGCCCAAAGTGGCGGGACATATGGAACACGCAATGAAGCGGATAGTGGACAATTACAACAAAAGTCATACGGATAAACTTGTTGTAACGCCTCATGTGCTTCGACATACTTTTTGTACTGAAATGGCACAGGCAGGTATGCCGGTCAAAGAGTTGCAGTACCTGATGGGACATGCCGACGCAAACACGACGATGAACACCTACACCCATATGAGCTTTGAAGCGGCAAAACAGGCGTTTGATAGAATCGCCGTGAATCATTGAATTTGATGTGTTTTCGGGATAGACCATACACGTTGATTTACACACTATTTACACATTTTGCCCGTTTAGGTACGGAGACTTCTAAAGATTTACAAAGGAGCGGGCAAAAAAGAATAAGAAAAGCGCCTGAAAATACAGGTGTTTGAAGACTTACAGAGGGTTAAGAAGAATGACAAAAATCTTATTCATCTGCCACGGCAACATCTGCCGCAGTCCGATGGCGGAGTTCGTGATGAAGAACTTGGTGAAAAAGCAGGGCTGGCATCACAATTTCAGATCGAGTCGGCGGCGACCAGCCGGGAAGAAATCGGCAATCCGGTCTATCCTCCGGCACGGCGCAAGCTGGCAGAGCACGGGATCAATTGCAGCGGTCGTGCAGCGCGGCAGCTGACGAGCCGCGACTACGACGCATACGATCTGCTGATCGGCATGGACAGTGCCAAACTGCGGGATATGTACTGCATCTGCGGTGGCGATTATGCCGGCAAGATGTCCCTCCTGATGGATCATACCACTCGCCCCGGCGATGTGGCAGGCCCCTGGTACAAAGGCGATTTTGAAGCGACTTGGCTGGACGTGTTGGAAGGGTGCCAGGGGCTGCTGAAAGAATTATGACTGGAACGAGGTGAATGGAATGGCGCAGAATGATCAGATTCAGCTTTTTGAGAACAAGCGCATCCGTACCGCATGGGATGCAGAAAAAGAAGAATGGTACTTTTCCATCGTCGATGTCGTTGCTGTGCTGACCGATCAGCCGGATGCCCGACACGCCAGCACCTATTGGGCGGTATTAAAAAAGCGTTTGAATAATGAAGGCGCAGGACAACTGCTTACAAATTGTAAGCAGTTGAAACTGACTGCAACCGACGGCAAAAAGCGTTTGACTGACGTAGCTGACACCGAGCAGCTTCTGCGCATCATTCAGTCCATTCCCTCGCCCAAAGCCGAGCCGTTCAAGCTCTGGCTGGCACAGGTTGGCCGGGAGCGCATAGAAGAAACGATCGATCCGGAACTGACGATTGACCGCGCATTGGAAACCTATTTCAAGAAGGGATACAGCCGCGAATGGATCAACCAGCGCCTGCAAGCGATTCAGGTACGCAAGGAGCTGACCGACGAATGGGACGCGCGCGGCGTTCAAAAAGGTGTGGAATACGCGATTCTGACCGACGAGATCACAAAAGCGTGGTCCGGCATGAACACGCGGCAGTATAAGAATCTCAAGGGCTTGAAGAAAGAAAACCTGCGCGACAACATGACGACGCTGGAGTTGGTCCTCAATATGCTGGCCGAAGCCACAACAACAGAGATTTCCAAGCAGAAAGCGCCGGAAGGTTTGCGAGAAAACGTCGAGGTTGCACGCTCCGGCGGTAAGGTCGCGGGCGATGCTCGGAAGGCAATCGAGCAGCAGACTGGCGTGCCGGTCATTACATCAAAAAACGCCGCGCAGCTCAATCAGGTCGTGACAAATCTGATTGAAGCGACCGATGAGATTGCGAGTAAAGACAAGTCGAAAGAATAAATTACAGAAATCAGTCACTGTAATATGTTCATCTATAGTGTAGCGAAAACACAGCTCAGAAACGCCCCTTTTGGCACGAGCCCCCGCCTTGCGGCGAGGTCTCTTAGCCGGACGGGGCGTTTCTTCGCTTCTGCATCGCGACCGCGTTGCTGGGTCGTGATGCAGGGGGACGAAGTGCGAACTTGCTCCGCTGCTCCTCGCTTCAAAACTGTGACCGCTTCGCTGGGGCACAGTTTTGTGCCACCAACTTGGAAATTGATCCGAAGTGTTCACATGATACACGAAAAAAGAGCTTTTGTCCTGAGGGACAAAAGCTCTTTTTTCGAGTGAAGCGTGCCTGACGGCACGGGAAGCGGCGCTGCGCGCCGGGAAGGTGCTTCGCAGAGAAATATCTGCGGAAGTGTGTGGCACGCTTCCCTTCCCATCGTGCGAAGCACGATCCTTCACGGCAGCTCCGCTGCCCCTTCACATCGCGCCTGCGCGATCCTTCACTTTGCGCTCTGCGCAAACCTTCATGAAAAACAAAGCGTGCCTGTTACAGCCGGTCCAGACGCTGCATATAGGTTTCGGAATCCTCGCCGACGCAGCCGACCAGCAGATAGCGTCTGGTATATGGGTCGAATACAAAATGCTTGAGCAGGCGGAAGCCCTGCACCTTTCCGGTCGAACGAACGTGGGTGCGCGGGCCGGTGCATTCGTGGATCATGTGATCGATACGGATATGACTTTCGTCCACATAGTCGACCGGTACGTCGCGTGCGATGACCTCCGCGACCTGCTGCTCCAGCTGATCCAGATCCAGCTCCGGCGCTGTGTCCGGGAAGGCAAGGATAAAGCCGTGGTGCACGTCATCATGCGAGCAGCGTTCCAGCTCCTTTGGCGGCAAAAAGCACTCGCAAAGATCCTCTGCCGTATGCGCCATCAGCCGATACGGCAGAGAGTCATAGGCGCGCTGATAGACCTCCTGCGGCTCCGGACCAAAAATCGTCGGACGGGTAATGATGATCTCCTCGCCGACACCGATCAGAAGGTTTGCATTTGCGCCCAGCAGGGGGTAGATCAGATCAAAATGCTCGATCACGACGCGCTTGCCGCGGCGCACGGCCAGCCGGATCGCATCCGCGAGTTCACTGAGCTGATGAAAGCCCATCTCAAAGCGGATGTCCATATGATAGGTATGCGGGGAAAAAAAGCCGGTCTCCGCATCCTGGTCGAGGATCGGCAGCGGGCGCACGTTGACGCCATCGTCATCGTTGGTCAGCTCAAGACCCGGGAACATCCCCTTGATCAGCACGCTTTTTCCTGAGCCGGCCTCCCCGATCACACCGATGATCTGGTCAAACGGCGATAAATACAGCTGCGCGAGCTGAATGCCCAGGTTGAAAATACGGCTTCTGCCGCGCGGGGCAAAATAGGTGCTGTAAATATGACTGTGCTGGATCGCGTTTTCCGGCATAGAGCAGTCCTCCTTTGCGTTTCTTCCAGTATAGCGCATGTTGTCTCTCTTGCAAATAGCCTGATTGTATTATATAATATCATCAAATTGATATATTACAAGGAGGAATTTTCATGGGGGGACTTTTGCATTCCGCCACGGCGGGAACGGACGAATCCGGCGACGTCGTCGTGACGGTCACACCGGCAGATCAGACACAGATCATTCTCCATACAGCGCTGCGTGCGCAATTCGGTGAGGCCATGAAGCAGACCGTCGGCGAGCTGTTGGATGCACAGCAGCTCACGGCGCTTGTCGAGCTGCACGACCGCGGTGCGCTGGACTGGATCATCCGGGCGAGACTTGAAACTGCGCTTGCGCGCGCACAGGAGGCTGACCGATGAGAAGATCCATGCTTTTTGTGCCCGGCAACACGCCGAAAATGATGACAAGCTGCGGCTTTTTCGGCGCAGACGCCGTGATCTTTGACCTTGAGGACGCTGTTTCCCCGACGGAAAAGGATGCGGCGCGCGATCTGGTGCGCTATGCCATCGGCAATCTGCATCTCTGCGGCAGCGAGGTCATCGTCCGCGTCAATTCCATTGAAACACCCATGTTCCTTGCAGATCTGGCCGCTGTTGTTCCGCAGAAGCCCGATCTCATCATGCTGCCCAAAACCTGTACCGCGGAGGACATCCAGATGCTTGCGCAAACGCTCGACCGGCTGGAAGCAGAAAACGGTCTGCCGGCGGGAGCTGTCGGCATCCTTGCGCTGATCGAAACGGCGCTCGGCGTAGAAAATGCGTTTTCGATCGCGTCTGCCAGCCCGCGGGTCCAGGCGCTGTTCCTCGGTGCAGAGGATCTGAGCGCGGATCTGCACTGCAAACGGACAAAAGAGGGGACGGAGATCCTGTACGCGCGGACACGGCTGGTCATGGCCGCGCGGGCAGCAGGGATCGATGTCTACGACACGCTTTTTACGGATGTTGACGATGATGAAGGACTCTGCGCGGACGCTGCGCTCGCAAAGAGCCTCGGCTTTACCGGCAAGGCGGCCATCTCGCCGCGCCATCTCGGCAATATCAACCGCTGCTTCAGCCCCACGCAGGCAGAGGTCGACCATGCGAACGAGGTGCTTGCAGCGCTGGAGGAAGGAAAGCGGCAGGGCCGCGGAGCGGTCGCGCTGCATGGCAAAATGATCGACGCACCGATCGCCGCCCGCGCGAAACGGACGCTTGCCGATGCGGAACAGATCCTGAAGCGGGGAGGGACACTTGCATGAATACGAAGCTGGTAAAAACCATCCGTGAGGCGATCGCGCTGGCCGGATTGAAGGACGGCATGACGATCTCCTTCCACCATCATCTCCGGAACGGCGACTATGTGCTGAATCTTGTCATGGATGAGATCGCAGCCATGGGCATCCGCGATCTGACCGTGAATGCCAGCGCGCTGTTTGACACGCACGCGCCGCTTTTGGACCACATCAAAAACCACGTTGTGCGGAAGGTGCAGACAAACTACATCTCCGCAGGGATCGGTCGGCAGATCTCCGCCGGTCTGATGGACGAGCCGGTCGAGTTCCGCACGCACGGCGGCCGCCCGCGTGATATTGCGCTGGGCATCACCCCCATCGATGTGGCCTTTATCGCCGCGCCATGCTCCGACCGCATGGGAAACTGCACGGGAAAGTACGGAAGATCCGCCTGCGGCAGCCTTGGATATGCGTTCCCGGACGCGATGTACGCAAAAAAGGTAGTCGTCATCACCGATGAGCTGGCGGAATATCCGCTGACCGGCTGGTCGATCCCGGAGATCTATGTGGACTACGTCGTGCAGATCGACGCCATCGGCGATCCGGCGGGGATCGTGTCCGGCACCACGCGCATGACGCGCAATCCCGTTGCGCTCGTCATGGCACAGACGGCGGCGCGGGTCATCCGGAATTCCGGGCTTCTGCGTGACGGCTTCTCGTTCCAGACCGGCGCCGGCGGCGCGACGCTTGCCACGGCCATGTATCTCAAGCAGATCATGCTCCGCGAGCAGATCCACGGCAGCTACGCGCAGGGCGGCATTACCGGGTATCTGGTCGATATGCTCAACGAGGGCTGCTTCCGGGCGCTGATGGATGTGCAGTGCTTTGATCTGAAGGCGGCGGCCTCCATCCGCGATAACCCGAACCACTGCGAGGTCGGCGCGGCGCAGTACGCAAGCGCCGGTGCAAAAAGCTCCATCATGGATTCGCTCGACGTTGCCGTCCTCGGCGCGACAGAGATCGACACGGATTTTAACGTCAATGTCCACACCGATTCCTCCGGGCACATCATGGGCGGCTCCGGCGGGCACAGCGATGCCGCCGCGGGCTCCAAACTCTCGATCATCACGGCGCCCCTGTTCCGCGGCCGGCTCCCCATCGTTCGCGACCGCGTCACCTGCATCTCAACGCCGGGCAAGGACATTGATGTGCTGGTCACACAGGCGGGGATCGCCGTCAATCCCAGAAGGGAAGAGCTGCGCGAGCGGCTGACGCAGGCCGGGATGCAGGTATTGGAGATCACACAGCTTCGCGCACTTGCCGAGCAGATCACCGGCACACCGGCGCCGCTGCCGCCTGCCGGGCGTGTGATCGCAAAGGTCATCGGCCGGGACGGCACCTTGCTGGATACGATCGGAGAACGAAAGGGGGAGGAATGACGATGCGTGAGATCAGAGCTTCACACATCACGGACACCGTTGCGCGGCTGTGCGTCGAGGCGAACCGCCAGCTGCCGCAGGATGTAAGGTCGCGGATCTGCGCGGCCTATGCAGATGAGCCGTGGCCAATCGCAAAGGAAGTGCTCGGACGGATCCTTGAAAACGCGGACATTGCCGCCGAACGGCCGCAGCCGATCTGTCAGGATACTGGCATGGCCTGCGTTTTTGTTGAGCTTGGGCAGGAGGTCCATATTGCAGGCGATCTGAACGAAGCCATCCATGCGGGCGTGCGGCGCGGCTATACAGACGGTTTTCTGCGCAAGTCCGTGGTCCGCGACCCGCTGGACCGCGTGAACACCGGCGATAATACGCCCGCCATGATCTATTATGAGATCGTACCGGGGGATCGGCTGAAGCTGACTGTCGCGCCGAAGGGGTTTGGCAGTGAGAACATGAGCCGCATCGCCATGCTCCGCCCGTCGGACGGTCTGGACGGCGTAAAACAGTTTGTGCTGGACGCCGTGCTGCAGGCCGGGCCGAACCCCTGCCCGCCGATTGTAGTCGGCGTCGGCCTCGGCGGCACCTTTGACAAAGCGGCTCTGCTGGCAAAGAAGGCGCTGCTGCGGGAGACGGGCGGGCACAATGAGGATCCGTTCTACGCGGAGCTTGAGCGCGAGCTGCTCGAGCGCATCAATGCGCTCGGCATCGGCCCGCAGGGCTTTGGCGGCAGGACCACCGCGCTGGCTGTACACATGCTTTCCATGCCCACGCACATTGCAGGGCTGCCGGTCGCTGTCAATATCAACTGCCACGTGGCAAGACATAGAACGGAGGTGCTTTGATATGACGCTCAGACTGAAAACGCCGCTTGGCGAAGCCGATGCGCGGAAGCTCCGCGCCGGTGACAGCGTGCTGCTGACCGGCGTGATCTACACCGCGCGGGACGCAGCGCACAAGCGTCTTTGCGAGCTGGTGGAGGCAGGCAAGCCGCTTCCCTTTGACCCGATGGATGCAGTGGTCTATTATGTCGGTCCGACGCCCGCTGCACCCGGTCAGATCATCGGTTCGGCGGGGCCGACGACCTCCTATCGGATGGATGCCTACGCGCCCACGCTCATCGCGCTTGGTCTGCGCGGCATGATCGGCAAGGGCAGGCGGAATGCGGCAGTGATCGCCAGCATGAAGCAGCACGGCGCGGTCTACTTTGGCGCGATCGGCGGATGCGGCGCACTGCTCAGCAAATGTATCAAAAAAGCTGAGGTCATCGCATATGAGGACCTCGGCGCAGAGGCGCTTCGGCGCTTGGAGGTCGAGGACTTCCCGGTTACCGTGATCATCGACGCCCTTGGAAACGATCTCTATGAGACGGGCCGCAGGGCATATCTGGAGCAGTGCAATGGAAAACAACCGCATTGATCTGTGCGCACCGGAAGGGGAAACGCCGATCTATGACCAGATCCGGCAGGAGCTTGCGGGCAGGATCCGTGCCGGAAGTCTCCCGGACGGCACACGCCTTCCGACCGTGCGGGAACTGTCGGAACAGCTGCATGTGGCGGAAGGTACGGTCAAACGCGCGTATGACGAGCTGGAACGGGACGGACTTCTGATCAAAACACCCGGGCGCGGCAGTTTCGTCTGCTACCACCGGACAGCCGATCGCCGGCAGGCGGCACAGGAGCAGATCGATGCGCTGCTGCAGCAGCTGCACCAGATGGGGATCAGCGTCCATGAAATGAAACAGCTCTTTGCGGACCAGCTGCGCCGCTTCTGTGCGCAGCAGCCCAAGCTGCAGGTCGCGCTGGTCGAATGCAACCCCGAGGTGCTTGCGCAGCTGAAAGAGCAGCTCCGGCATATGGACGGTATCGAGCTGCATACCCTGCTGCTCGAGCAGGTGCAGCAGCACCCCGGGCGGCTCGCGCAGCAGATGGATGTGATGATCACGACGACCGAACATGCAAAACAGCTTGCCGGGATGACCGGGCAGGTGGAAAAAGTTGCAAAAATCGCCCTGCGCCTGCAGGCGTCCAGCGTTGCACCGATCGTAAAGCTTTCGCCCGGGCAGCGCGTAGGGATCGTCAGCCAAAGCCTGCGCTTCGGCGCGCTGCTGCGCAGCTTTTGCGACGAATATACGCAGGGGCTTCAAATCGCAGGACCGGCGCTTTTTGACCCGCCGGAATCGCTGTCTGCGTATCTGAGCGGCAAGGATGCGGTCCTTGTGCCGGAAGGCTATGAGAAGCTCTGCACACAAAAGGCGCTCGGGCTGCTGACACAGTTTGCGTCACACGCGCGCCTGATCTCCTGTTCCTACCAGATCGACGAGGGCTCTGCCATCTATCTGACCGAACGGCTCGAACGGCTTCTGGCAAATCGTTCTCCGAAATGAATTTTTTTCTTGCGTCGCTTGCATGGCCTGCAAGCGACGCAAGTTTCGTTGCATTTCCGGAAAAACAAATTGACTTCCCCGTGGCTGAAGCTACAATAATAGGTAGAAACGGTCTGAAAATGAAATTTTCCAATCATTTTTTGAGAGGAGTTCCTTCCATGCAAACAGAGCAGACACGAAAAAAGGTTCTTGTGATCGGTGTGATCGGAGCAGACGTCCATGCCGTCGGCAACAAGATCCTTTATCACGCATTTACCGAAGCCGGGTTCGATGTCGTTAATCTCGGCGTTATGGTGTCACAGGAGGAGTACATCTCTGCAGCCATCGAATCAGACGCGGACGCCATTGTGGTTTCCAGTCTGTATGGGCAGGGGGAGCTGGATTGCCGCGGGATGCGGGAAAAGTGTGATGAGGCCGGCCTTCTCGGGATCCCGCTGGTCGTCGGCGGAAATATCGTTGTCGGCAAGCAGAAATTTGAGGATGTGGAAAAGCGCTTCCACGCCATGGGCTTTGACCGCGCTTTCCCGCCTGGAACGCCGCCGGAAACGACCATCGACGCGCTGCGTGAGCTTCTGCATATGGATGCCGCTGCATGCAGCGAGGCTGTGCCGGTATGAAGCCTGTTTTATTGACGGATTTCGGCAGCACCTATACCAAGCTGACGGCCGTAGACGTTGACACGGCGCGCGTGCTTGGAACGGCAGCCGCCTATACGACCGTACAGACAGATGTCAATGACGGCTTTTCCGCCGCGCTGCGGCAGCTTGAGGAGAAAACCGGCAGGCTCGAATACGCCGAGCGCTATGCCTGCTCATCCGCGGCAGGCGGACTGCGGATGATCGTATCGGGCCTTGTGCCGGAGCTGACGCTGGAGGCCGCGCGCATGGCCAGCCTCGGCGCCGGAGCAAAGCTGATCGGACAATTTTCGTTTGAGCTGACGGAGGATGATATCGACCAGATCCGGCGGGAAAAGCCTGATATCTTTCTGCTCGTCGGCGGGACGGACGGCGGAAACACGGCCTGCATTCTGCATAATGCAAACATGCTGGCCGCCATGCGGCCGGATTTTCCGATCATCGTCGCGGGCAACCGCTCGGCTGCGCGGCAATGCGAGCGGATCCTCGCCGGATGCCGCGTGCGGGTATGTGAAAATGTCATGCCGAAGTTTGGCCTGCTCAAAACGGAGCAGACGCAGGCCGCGATCCGCGAAATTTTTCTGAGCCGCATCATTCAGGCAAAGGGGCTCGACCACGCGGCCGAAAGGATGAACGACATCCTCATGCCAACACCGGCAGCCGTGCTCAAAGCGCTTGAGCTGCTCTCCAGCGGGTTTGGCGGCGAGCCGGGGATCGGCGAGCTGGCCGCGGTGGACGTAGGCGGCGCAACGACTGATGTCTACTCCATCTGCGAAGGAATGCCCCGGCAGATGAACACCGTCTACAAAGGGCTCCCGGAGCCGTATGCCAAGCGTACCGTCGAAGGAGACATCGGGATGCGCTACTCCGTTCTCGGCATTCTGGATGCGGTCGGTGCACGCCGCCTCGCAGAGCTGTCCGGGCTCCCGGAGCAGCGGGTGCAGACGCTGTGCCGGATGCTGAGTGAACAGACGGAGCTCGTCCCGGACTGTGACGGGGAGCTGGCGCAGCTGGATCATGCGCTGGCATGTATGGCGGTCAGCACGGCGGCAAAGCGCCATGCAGGGACGATCGAAGAGACCTATACCCTGCTCGGGCAGACGTTCGTGCAGGCGGGCAAGGATCTGACGGCCGTGCGGCGCGTCGTGGCGACCGGCGGGAGCCTGATCCATTCACCGCGTGTGCGCGAGATCGCGTCTTATTTCTGCTATGACCCCGCCGATCCGGCGTCTCTGCGCCCGAAAAACGCGGAGATCCTGATCGATTCCTCTTATATTCTCGCTGCAATGGGGCTGCTTTCCACGCATGATCCGCTTGCGGCGCTTCAAATTATGAAAAGGATGATCAGATAGATGGAAATTCAGAACAAAAAGCTGGACGAAGGCGTCTTCATGCAGGAACGGCAGGAGGTCCTTGGCCAATGGCCGACGGGAAAGGACGTAGACCTGCAGGAGGCCGCTGATTATCAGAAACGGCTCTCGCCGGAACGTGTCTTTTCCACGAAGCTTCTGGAGGCCAAGAAAGCGGGGCGGACGCTCATTCAGCCGCGTGCCGGCGTGCCGGTGATCGAGGAACATATCAAGCTCATGCAGTATCTGGAGAAGGAGGGCGAGGCCGACCTTCTGCCCACCACGATCGACAGCTACACCCGGCAAAACCGCTATGCTGAAGCGGAGGACGGCATTCAGGAATCCATCCGGCTCGGGCGCGCCATGCTCAATGGCTTTCCCGCGGTCAATCACGGCGTCGCCGGCTGCCGGCGCGTGATCGAGAGCGTCCACACGCCGCTGCAGGTGCGGCATGGCACCCCGGACGCGCGTCTGCTGACGGAGATCGCCTATGCCGGCGGCTTTACCAGCTATGAAGGCGGCGGTATTTCCTACAATCTTCCGTACTGCAAAAATGTTCCGATGGAAACGACCATCCGCTCCTGGCAGTATGTTGACCGTCTGACGGGCCTGTACGAGGAAATGGGGATCTCCATCAATCGGGAGCCGTACGGACCGCTGACCGGCACGCTGGTGCCGCCGTGCATTTCTCATGCAGCTGCCATCATCGAAGCGCTGCTTGCCGCCGAACAGGGCGTGCGCAACATCACCGTCGGCTACGGGCAGTGCGGCAACATCGTGCAGGACATCGCGGCCATCCGCACGCTTGAGGAGCTGACCGAGGAATATCTGCACAAATACGGGTACGATCAGGTCGTTGTTACCACGGTACTGCATCAGTGGATGGGCGGCTTCCCCGCTGACGAAGCCAAGGCCTTCGGCGTGATCTCCACGGGCAGCCTGATCGCCGCGCTCTCCAAAGCCACAAAGGTCATCGTAAAAAGCCCGCACGAAGCGATCGGGATCCCGACGATGGAGGCAAATGCGCAGGGGCTCCGCTGCACAAAGCAGGTCGTCAATATGATGGCAGACCAGATATTTCAAAACTCGCATCTGGACGAGGAAATGGAGATCATCCGCCGGGAGACGCGCTGTATTGTCGACAAATGCTTTGAGCTGGGCAAGGGAGATATCGCGCTGGGGGTCTGCCGCGGCGTTGTGGCCGGCGTGCTGGATGTGCCGTTTGCGCCCTGCCGCTATAACGCAGGGCAGATGCTTCCCTGCCGCGATAACGAGGGCGCGATCCGGATCCTGAACATGGGGAATCTCCCATTCCCGCAGGACCTGAAGGATTTCCACGCCGCGCGCATTGCAGAGCGCGCAAAATATGAAAAGCGTGCGCCGAGCTTCCAGATGGTCATCGATGATGTGTATGCGATCGGTAAGGGGCGGCTTGTCGGCCGGCCGAGAAACTGATGGATAACGACGGAGGTATTATTTATGAAAATCAAAAATGTTGTCTGCGCACCCGGACGTACCGGCTTCTATTTTGACGACCAGCGTGCGATCAAGCGCGGCGCGGGGCACGACGGGATGTTCTATATCGGTCAGCCTGTCACCGAGGGCTTTTCCGCCGTCCGTCAGGCAGGCGAGGCGATCTCGGTCATGCTGATCCTGGAGGACGGCCAGGTCGCTTACGGCGACTGCGCGGCGGTACAGTATTCCGGCGCAGGCGGGCGCGATCCGCTGTTTTTGGCGAAGGATTTTATTCCTATTATTGAGCAGTACATCAAACCGTGTCTGGTCGGGCAGGAAGCGGACAATTTCCGTGCGCTTGCCGCAAGGATGGAAGCCATCGAGGTCGGCGGCAAGCGGCTGCATACGGCGATCCGCTATGGTGTTTCTCAGGCGCTGCTTGACGCCGTTGCAAAGGCGAGCGGGCGCATGATGTGTGAGGTCGTGGCGGATGAATACGGCTGCACGGTATCGGATCACCTGATCCCGATCTTTACCCAGTCCGGGGATGACCGGTATGATAATGCGGACAAAATGATCATCAAGGGCGCGCAGGTGCTCCCGCACGCATTGATCAACAACGTGGAGACGAAGCTCGGCGCGCACGGCGAAAAGCTTCAGGAGTATGTGGCGTGGCTTCGTGACCGGATCTTGGCGCAGCGTCTGGACGAGCACTATGCCCCGGTCCTGCATATCGATGTCTACGGTACGATCGGCGCAGCCTTCGGCAATCATAACTATGCAGCCATGGCGGATTATCTGGAGGTCCTGGAGCAGACCGCAAAGCCGTTCCACCTGCGGATCGAAGGACCGATGGACTGCGACTGTGACCGTGAAACGCAGATGGAGGCGCTCGCGGGGCTGACCGCGGAGCTGGACCGGCGCGGCATCGATGTTGAGCTGGTCGCTGACGAATGGTGCAATACGCTCGAAGATATCAAGCTTTTCGCCGATCACAAAGCCGGTCACATGATCCAGATCAAAACGCCGGATCTCGGCGGCATCAACAATACCATCGAGGCAGTCCTCTACTGCAAGGAAAAGGGCATCGGTGCATATCAGGGCGGCACCTGCAATGAGACCGACCGCTCTGCGCAGGTCTGCGTGCAGTGCGCCATGGCGACACAGCCGGCACAGATCCTCGCAAAGCCCGGCATGGGTGTGGACGAAGGCTATATGATCGTCTATAACGAGATGAACCGGATCCTCGCGCTGCGGAAGGCAAAGGCAGAATAACTGCGAGGCCGCAGCGCTGATGCGCCGGGATCTCCATAACAGAAAAATCACGGCAGAGCCCAGCTTTCGGGGCTCTGCCGTGACTGATCTTATGAAACGGGAACTTATAGATGCAGCTTGAGGTCTGTCTTGTCGAAGATCATGCTGCCCTGCAGATCCTGCATATGTCCCTTTCCTGCCTCGCGGGCGCGCGTGTACATGGCGTACGCAATGGAAATGTCCGTGTAGGCGAGGCCGACGGCGTTGAAGTAGATGAACTCCTTCTCATTTTCGCGGCCGGGCTTGCTGCCGTCCAGCAGTTCAACGATGTTGGCATAGATATCGCTGTCGCCGATCACGCCATCTTTATAGCAGCGGCTGACGGTCTGCGTGCGGTGCTTGACGGTCTGCCAGTCGTCGCAGACGATCTTATCGGCCTTCTGCACGACGGCGTATTCATCCTCCCAGCCGCCGATGTGGCTGTAGAAAGCGCCCTCCTTGATCCAGTCGGCCTTCAGAAGCGGCGCCTGTGCGCTCGTGGCCGTGACCAGAATGTCGGAATCGCGCATGGCCGCCTCCATATTGCCGTTGCAGGCGATGAACTGCATATCCGGGAGATAACGCGAAAGCTGCCGGATAAACACGGTCTCCTCCTCCGGGTATTTGGAGGCCAGCTTGCAGACCTTCAGGCCCGGACGCGCTGCTTTCATGCCGAGCAGATGCAGCTTGGCCTGCTCGCCGGCTCCGATGAAGCCGATCACCTCGGAATCCTCCCGCGCGAGCTTCCGTGCCGCGACAGCGCCCATCGACGCCACGCGTATATTGGAGCAGAGCGTCCCGTCCATCACGCAGACCGGATAGCCGTTTTCAAGACTCGACAGCACAATGATGGCCGAAAGGTTCTGCGTGCCGAATTTGCGCGGGTTCTGCGGGAAAACAGACACCCACTTCACGCCGCAGACGCCTTCCTCCAGAAGCGTCGCCGGGAGGCAGTTGATGCGGTCCTGCGTCTCCTGATCGAAGATCTGGACGATCTTATCGGGGAAAAGAATTTTTCCTTTTTCAAAATCAAGCAGCCCCTTTTCCAGCGCTGCAATGCTCATTTGCAGGTCAAATGCACCTGCGTCGATCAATTCCTCCTGGGAAAGCGCGAGATAACGGATCGCGTGCTGCTGTTCCATATAGATTCTCTCCTTATCTTGGGCAACACCGTACAATTGCGTCTGCGCGCTTCGACGGATCTTTTCCGCCAATTCTGCGGTTTGAAAAGCTTGAAATATTGCGCAGCCGTTGGCGACGAAGGAGTGCTGACGGCGCTCGCCGGCTGCGGACAAGGGGGCGAAGCAGATCCAAGCGGAAGCCCGTCCGACGCAGAGAGTGAAACCGCTACGCGGGACGAGCTGATATTTGTCAACTATCGGGATATCCGGGACCTAAACCCCCACCTGTACGCCGGTGAGATGTACGCCCAGAGTATCCTTTACGATACCCTGGTGAGCAATACGGAAGATGGTTATGTGGGTTGTCTGGCAGAGGACTGGACCATCAGCGATGATGGCCGGATCTATACCTTCAATATCCGGGACGGCGTAACCTTCTCCGACGGAACACCCTGCGACGCCAACGCCATTCTGGCCAACTTCAACGCGATTCTGGAAAACCGGGAGCGGCACACCTGGCTGGAGATGATGAACCTGCTGGTGAGCGTTTCGGCGCCGGACAGCGATACTTTTGTCATTGAGATGAGCGAGCCGTACTACCCCATGCTCACCGAGCTGGCTTGCATCCGCCCGTTCGCAATGATTTCCCCTAACTGCATGATCGACGGCAGCACGATGAACGGTGTCAACGGCTATATCGGGACAGGCCCCTATGTGCTCACGGACTTTGTCACTGACGAGTACGCCGTTTTTGAGCGCAACGAGAATTATTGGGGTGAGGCGCCCGCAATTCAGAAGATCACTGTCAAGGTCATCCCCGACAACCAGACACGCATTATGGCCCTGGAGAATGAGGAGATCGACCTGATTTTCGGCAAGAACATGCTGGACGCTGATGCCATCAGCCAGTATGTGGACAGTGACCGGTTCACCGTAAGCCTGTCTGACCCCACCTCCACCCGGCATATTGTGCTGAACACCACCCACGATATTTTGGGAGACGTGGCGGTGCGAAAGGCGCTCCAGCACGCCACAAACCGGCAGGCCATCTCCGAGGGTATTTTCTACGGCCTGGAGCCGGCAGCGGATACCCTTTATTCCCCAACCGTCCCCTACTGTGACGTGGATTTGGAGCCTTATGCTTACGACACCGATGAGGCGGCCCGCCTTCTGGACGAGGCCGGCTGGGTTATGGGAAGCGACGGGGTCCGCGCCAAGAATGGACAGAAACTGGAACTGGACCTCCTCTACAACAGCGACAGCGTTACTGAGAAGACCATTTCCGAGTATCTTCAGAGCGAGTATCTGAAATTGGGCATCTCCCTGAACATCCACGGCGAGGAAGAACAGTCTTATCGTGATAACATGAAAGCCGGTAATTTCGATATGGTGTTCAACATCTGCTGGGGTATGCCTTATGATCCCCAGTCCTCTCTGGCTGCTATGCGGGCCCCGGTGTATGGCGACTACGCTGCACAGCAGGGACTGGAGGACAAGGCGGAGATCGATCAGGCCATCACGGATATCCTCACCTCCACCGATGAGACAGAGCGTCAGGAACTATATGACTTTGTTCTGACCCGGCTCCATGAGGACGCCGTCTACATCCCCTTGACCTATGAAACCAACAAGGCCCTTTATACCTCGGAACTGAAGGGGGTCCA
>OLOW01000548.1_pt1 | contig 25414 bp, 38 predicted proteins | sample 1672801 | NCBI WGS metagenome assembly OLOW01 (sample SAMEA3136725, study PRJEB25190) | human gut metagenome | biome: human gut; feature: human-associated habitat; material: faeces | place: Austria | collected 2013 | reverse complement strand
GGTGTAGTCGGAAAGGGCTTCATGGGTTTCAGGGGTGGCGGTCTGCATGTATTTCCCTGTCTCTACCTCTAAGGGCTTGCCGGTCTTGATGGCGTCATCTAATTCTTTAGCGGTGATCGTGCCATCTTCTACGAGCTTGTTTAAGGCATCGTGTGTCTTTTCATTTTCGGCCGCTGCGGAAGCGTCGATGTAAAGCGTGCCGGAGCCGGTATGATCGAGCTGGTTCTGCAGTGTCTTCCGGTAGGTTTCCGGTGCTTTTTTGTAAAGGGACGATTCGGCGCGGAAATCCATGAGTTTCTGCAGCATGGATCTTTCGTTCTCACGTTTGAATTCGATAACGGCGTCTTTCATTTCGGAGAGGCCAGTGATTCTCTTCATGGCTCTATGGGCCCCTGTGCCTGCTAAAGCAGCACCGCCGATCGACATACCAACAACGGAGGGGACAGCTTCGATCATGGCATCCAAGGCATTCCCCATCATCTCTCTTACGGGAACAGTTTCTTTCCCAAAGAGGCTGGTGTCCATATCTGCAGAAAGAGACTGCAGGCCTTCTTCGGCAATCTCTGGCGCTGCCACTTTGGCAAACTGTTTCGCACCGTATCCGATGGCTTTCGCTCCTACGGCAGCTCTCCCTGCACCGATCAGTTTCTTCATAGCAGCTTCGTTCTTGATGACGGCTTTGGCTGCGTCGCTCCCCCATACTTTGGTGATGCCCTTGAGTGCAAGCTCCCATGCACCGGTTTCAATGGCTGCATTGATCCTTCCGACTCTCTTGGCATGGCCAATGGCCTGCTCTCGGGTATAAACAGATTTCCCGTTTTTATCCTTTTTGGTGCGCCAATCCCAATAGGCCTGCCCGGCTTCCGCTCTATAGGTTCCTGTGAAGACGGAAGCAGTGCCTAAGGCGATGAGCCCTGTCAGTGCGGCCGCTCCTGTGACGGCTGCTCCTGACACGGCGCCTGTGGCTCCTACGGCGCCCGCTGCGGATGCAGCGCCTAAGGTAGCGATCTGCGGCAAGTTTGTTTTGGTGGCCGCTAAGATAGGCTGCGCCAATGGAGCGATCGGAGCGAGGATTTCTGCTGCGCCGCGCATGATCATATTCTTCTGCATGGAAAGCTGGGAGATGGTTTCCCCTACAATCTTGGCCACGTAGGAGTCCCCGATTTCTGCGTTATATGCTTTCTGCGCATTCATGAGTCCCGGGATGGCTTTCTCTACTTCTTCATCGGAGATTTCCCCAATAGAGGCTTTGTACATGAGTTCGCTCTGTGCGTCGAGCGCCTGCCCAGCTTCGTAGGCGGTGCTCGCAAAATGGGTGCCGGTGTCGTAGAGGTAGCCAATGACGTTAGAAAGATCGGTGAGCTTGCTTTCCGGCATGGTATAAACCGCCGCGCCCTGCGCTGCTGCTTCGCGGTTCTTCAGGATGTTGGTATAGTCCTTTAGGGCAATGGTGGTGGCCACGGGATCCTCGGTGTCGAGTTCCGGGTAGAGTTCATTCAAGGTCTTTGCAGAAAATGGCTGGTTGTTCAGTGCGGCCGCATTTCTCTGTCTCTCATAGGTGGTGACAGCTGCCTTGTACATATCCGGATCGGAGGCAATCAGCTGTGGGGCAATGCCTAGCGCACTTCCTAATTTCTCAGACTGTTCGAGGCGGTTATCATCCGGTGCGCTGTTTCCGAAAAGGTTCTTGTATACGTCAGTGGATTTCACAAGGTCTTTGGCGGATTCCCACTGGGCTTCTACGGTGTCGGCAAAACCGTTTAAGGGCAGGATCTCTCCATCCTTGACGGATTCCGTATTGTCCTTCTTGGCCTGCTGTTCTTCGGTGAGCTGAATTCCGCCAAATTCCGGTGTCGGTCTCACCTGGATAGGTGTGTAGTCCTTTGGCTTAATCCCATGCAGCACGCTTCCTAAAATTTCTTCGTCCATTGTGATTCCTCTCAAATATCGAATACGCTTAATTCTCCATTGGAAATCTGTCTCATCTGTTCATCAGATACCCACTTGGTCTCAGTCATTCCGTTCCCGTAATCCACGTCAATGTAGAAGCCATTCGGATTTCCATCTTCGTCTACGGCCTGCGACGTTTCCCTGATGTGATCGTTGTAGGCCTGCGCTTTGCTCATGGTTGGAGCTTCGTAGTCGTCGCCAAAGAAATTCATTCCAAATAGGTTGAATCCGCCAATTTCGCTTTTCCCTGTGCTGTCGAGGCTCTCTTTCCCGATTACGTCGTAGTAGATGGTACGGAGCTCGTCGTTGTCTGGATCTCTCCCCTGCTCGTTTTTGAAATCCATGATTTCTCTCTTAATGAGCATTTTCGCTGTCGAGGTGACGGCGGAGGTATTGGTATAGCACATGGCCGCAATGGCAGCGTCATCGTCCGGGATCTTGACGGCAAAGGTTCCCACGCCGTTTCCGCAGTCGATGACGTCTTTCCGAATCTTGGCATCCTGCTCTGCTGTGAGGTAGACGCCTTCTTCCTGCAGGTCTTTGATGGTGTTGTCGAGGTCTTCGATGGAATTGATTTTCGTCCCGATAAATCCTTCCAGTGCGTTGAACTGTTTCTCCTTCAGGCAGCCGCTGGTATCAAGGCCTCTCCCTACATTGGCAGCTCTGTTCTGCGAATTTTCATAGGTCCTCTTCTGATTCATCAGACGGCCTAAGAGTGTGACGCCCGCCGAAGAGTCTTTCAGCAAGGGATCGTTGTTCACGATATCGGCAGCGTACTCATAGGCCTGCCCTGGTGTGGAGCCGTTCTGCTCCATTTCGAGGATTCCTTTGGTGATGTTCTGCACCTGGCTCTGGATGTAGGCTACCTGGCTCGAGCGGATCTCGGCGTACTGCTGCTTTAAGGCAGCATCGCTCTTGTCCTGCAGCTCGGCTCGTTCTTCGTCTGACATGTCGTCCGCCGCTTCGCCTTTGGCCTCTGCCACGGATCCATAGCCAATGGGTTTCCCGAACCATTCATTCCATTCGTCCATGCTCCCGATGTGAATGCCGCCGGAGGAGTTTCTGGCCATGTACTGGCCGTTCCCTAAATAAATGCCGACGTGCTTTTCCCCGTCAATGAAGTCTCCGGGCTGTGGTTCATAGCCGTCGCCCGCTTCGTGGTAGGCGTCCCCGAAGTCGAAACCGTGCGTGATTGCCCCATTAGGGAAGAGCCCCGTCTTGGCGTAGACATCAGCGGTCCATGAATCGCACTGGATGGTGGGATCTTTGGTGACGCTTCCCATCCACTGATCGCCTTCGGTGTAGTTGTTTCTGGCAAATTCCGCGATCTGATTTCCCGTGACGCTACCCTTTCCTTGAGGGACCGGCGTCGGGTGGTCTTTGTGCCACGAGTCCCGAAACTGTTCCCATGTCATATTGGTGAGGTTCAGTCCGTTTCCTTTGACGTAGTCTTCGGCGCTGCTTTTAATTTCCCTGGTCATTTTCTTCTGAAGGAACTGGTCTTTGTAAGCCTTGAGTATCGGCTCGTCAATGCCCTGGGATTTCATGTAGGCGATGGCATTGAGGCCCGCGCTGTAATCGCCAGTAGTGAGGTAGGATTGCATGATGCTTTTGGCCTGCTCGTTCTTCAGAGAGTTCATTTTGACGCCAATGGCCGTGGGATCCATACTGAGTCCGGATAAGATAGCAGTGGTGTTCTTCTCCCAGCTTCCGAAGTTCTGGATGAGGGAGTCGGGGTCTTTGACGGACTGGTTCACCATGTTGCTGGTCATCAAGGAAATCTGATTCCCTGCGTAGTCTTCCATCTGCTTTCGCTGGTATTTGTCGATCATACGAAGGTTCGAGGTCTGTGACTGTGCTCTCTGTTCCCCGAAAGCTCGGACGGCGTAATCAGAAGAGATACCATGATCCTGCAGGACCTGCTGATAAATCTTCTGTTCCTGGTCGATGTAGTCTTTCTGCAGGTTCTCGGCAGCCTTGCCCTGATGGGTATTGAAAAGGCCGGTGTTCTCATCGTCCATAAGGGAATTGATGCGCTGCTCGTAGTCGTTCTTGGCGTCGAAGATTTTATCGTTCTGGTTCTTCAGCCACGCTTTACCGATGGTATCGGAAACAGCCCCTAAGGCTTTCCCCATCATATCCATCCCCGCGGTATTTCCTCCCATGCCTTCGATGGTGGTGGTGCTTATGATTTTCCCCTGCAGGGTGTTCTTATTGATATCCCCTGAAAATTGAGAGAGCTTCATGTTTTACCTCCCGATCTTGAAGCCACCACCTAGCCACGAGTAGGGACTCTTGGTCAAGGAAAGTTTTTGTGGCTTGTACTTGTTCATGGCATATACCTGGTCTTCCATGGTCTCCGGCGTTCCGCTCATAGCCGCCTGGTGGTGAAGTCCGCCGGAAGCTGGTGGCGCGGAAGTTTTTGTGCCCCCGTAGGTCTTGGCTACGCCGTAGATGGAAGCAGCCGTGGAAAGGAGTGTGCCAAACATGGCCTGCTTCCCCTGCTGCCTAGCGTTGTAGGCGGCAGCTCTTGCGTTGTTTGCCTGGTTGATGTAATTCACCTGGTTGATGTAGGCGCTCTTGGTGTCATTTCTCTGATTGCCTAAAAGATTCATGGAGGAGTTTCTCCATTCGTCAAGCGTGGCAGCATCCATGTCCTGCACGGATCCGGAGCTTGTGAGGCCGCTTGCTCCTGCTTCTGCCGCATGCTGGCCAATGACTAATCGTCTTCTGGCGTCAAGCTGCTGCTGTTTCTGCAGATACTTGTCTGAAATCTGCTCTCTCTGTTTGTCTGCGATTCTCGCGTTCTGCTCTGCGGCTTCTGCCTGAGAATTGTAATAAGCAGACTGTGCTTTGGCCTGCTGATGAGCAGAGGCCATGGATGTGATGCCCTGCGCAGCGGTTAAGCCGATCAGGGCAGCGGATACGCTGCACATAGTTACTCCTTTAATGTGAAGCGGACGAAGGTTTTCCCGCCCGTTTCTACTTCTTCCCCAAAGGCGGCTCCCATCTTTTTAATGACGCGGAGGGCTTTGGTGTTGTCTTTGGAAATGTAATTGGTAAGGACTTTGTATTTCTTCAAGCTGTCCTTGATGTAGTCTTGCATGCAGGCGACCAGGGCTTTCTTGTGGCGCTCGCACATAGTAGTTCCGAGCATCCAGATGGAGCATCCCTCCGGGCATAGGCCGATTCCGAAGGCAGCGAGCGGCATGTTCTCATGAATGGCATAGTAGGCTTCTATGGAAGTTGTCATGCTTTCATAGAGGCCGCCATAAGGCATGCGCCCCTGGGCTTCTAATTCTTCTCTGTCTTCTTTTCGCATGTTTCCCGCGAGGATCTGGGATAAAAGGTCGGCCATGGCAAGGCTGTCGATGGTGCGAATGTCCACGCCGTAGTAGCTGTTATTCACTGACGATCACTCCTCTGATCAATGCTGCCAGATAGAAGGGGTAGGGATCGGAAGAGGTGATGATGACTCGCCCGTTCTTCTCTACGCCCTGGTTGGGTATGGTGATTTCTTTATCTCCTGTGTAGAGGAAGATCTTCTGGTTGGAGAGCTCCTCGTACTTGATGGTGTCATTTCTTCCTACGCCGTTTCCGATACTGCCTCCTAAGGTGTGCAGCAGTCTTAGGGAAACGGTGCGGACGTTTTTATATCTTCCCTGCATGGTGCCGTTCTGTGCCTGAATTTCTACGTTAGGCAGTTCGATGGTCATCCGGTAGGGGTAGCCGATGATCATGTAGGAAACTTTGGTGGGAAGTGTCACTGTCCCCTCTTTGATTTCTACGTCTTTGAAGAATTTCCCGTCTGCCAATACGGAAACTGTCCCGGTGATCCAGTCGACTGACGCTGCGTCATCAGGCTCATCAAAGGTGAGGACTTTGGAGCAGTCGGTCATGATGTAGTCTTTCGGATCTTGAGAGTCTTTGTCTGTTTCCATCTTCTCGATATAGGTTTTACCGTTTCTTTCGACGGCGGTGTAGACTTCGTCAGTCTCTTCGGCTGCCACGGTGCAGACGGAAAGATACTTCCCTTTTGTGATGATATGGGACCATGCATAGACTTTCTGGTCATTGATGTAGGCGAGGCAGATGATTTCCCCATCGGAACGAACGAAATACAGTCTGGAGTCGGGATCCTGCATGTAGGCAGCGTCTACGATGGTCTTCCCTCTCAAAAGGTGCTTGGCCAAAATGGTAAGGTCCATGCCGTCGTAGGAATCGGTCTCGAAAGAGTAGGCCATGTCTCGCACGGTCTGGGACCGTTTCTGCACGTAGATCAGACGGCTGCCGATGGAGATAGGTTCGACTTCTGTGCATCCGCGGAAGGTCTGCGCCTTGTTGGTGCATTTGGATGGTGTGACGGTGCTGCCGCCGGAAACGATCCATTCATTGGAGTCGGTCAAGACGAAGAGGTCGCTTGCCGGGCAGATGTGCTTGATCTCCGCCTGCTGGCGGGAAATAAAGGAAAGGCAGATGGCGCTGTCGTCTGTCACGGTGCCGGAGGCTTTTTCGACGGAGAAATTGTTGTAGTCTCCAGTCTTGCTCATCCATAGGACGTATGGCTGCGTCTTCGTCCCGGCAAAAATCAATCTGTCTTGGAAGAATCCCACGGTCCTTGGATAGCCGTATTTTTTGTTCCATGCGCCGAAGGAGTAGCTGTCGACTTTCCCTGTCTGACCAATGACTTTTTTCACAAGGCAGGTAGCGCTGGTTGCTGAATTCACAGTTTCGATCTGAATGATGCCTGACTTGGTGTAGGCGGTCGATGTGAGATCGGCTTTACCGGCAGTGGTGACAAGTCTCATTCTGACATTGTCTGCTTCATCGACGGTGCCTGACTCGCTGACGTTGTTGTCGTCATTCGATTTGTAGGCCCTGAAGTCTTTCCATTCGCCGCCATTCGTGGATTTCTGGATGACCACCTGTCCCGTCCATGTGCCATGTGTGATGATCTTCCATCCGTTTCCTACGGGTATGGGATCTGTGGTCATGGCCCCGCTGGCGGTGACGAACTTGGAAGCGATGTCCTGAGAAATCTTCATCCACATGCCTTTCATGTCCGCAGAGAAGAAAGGTTTATCAGACGAAAGAGTGACTTCTCCAGATATTCCGGAGACAGTCAGTGTAGGCTCATCCATGGATTTGACGGTCACCCATCCTGGATTCCCTTTGTTATAACTTCCCTGTCCGCCATTGCCGTAGGAGATGCCTGCTTCACCCGCATGCCCCGTATATACGATGTAGTGTCTGTGCGGTCTTGGTGTTGTTTTTGCTTTACCGGTGAATGTACCCAGTTGTCCCCCGCCTCCCCCTTGCGCAGTGAGTCCGAAGGCAGTGGAATTTCCGCCGGAATTTCCCGGTGATCCTTTTCCTCCCCCGTCCCCTACGGTGATGGTGTAAGTGGTATTTTCTTTGCAGTAGACAGTCCGTGATACAGCAGCACCATTCCCGCCGATACCGCCGGCAGCTTCTACCGTACTTCCGTCCTCTTTGTATCTGCTGTCTCTGTAGTGGCTCACGGTATCGGCTCCGCCGCCACCGCCGCCCGCTACGGTCACAGCATAGTTCCCTGTCTTGTGGCATTCCCATACGTATGTTCCGGCTTTATTCCATGTCTCGTCTACCACGTTGTTACTAACGGTTAAGGACTCATCGAAGTACTGACTATTTATCACCATTTCTTCGAAGCGCCAGTCGGTGTCAGAATAGTGTTTGAGCTGCATGACGGGATGGGTGCCGGAGGCGATATACATGATGTCGGCGCTCTGGCAGGTGCGGAGCTTAGGAAGTTCGGATTCCTTGTAAGGGGTCTCTATTTCCTGATTGGTAAATTTCCCGTCTTTCCAGATGCGGATATACCCTTCTCCTACTTCAAGGAGAAAGGCATGGTTCGCAGTAGACTTGAATTCAATCAGACGAACTTTATTCTTCTTGGCTATGCCGCAATAGATCGATCCGGGCCTTTTGTATACAGCGCCATAAGGCCTGATATAGCAGTTTTCGGCCTGCAGTAAAGCGGCCTGGTATTTCTCCATATCGATGCGGCTGGCGACTTCAGGGGAAACTTCGCCGGTCGCGAAGGATGACTGCATGAGATAGATGGTTTCTCTCATGGTTATCTCCTTGCGTCAAAGTATTTGGTGGGATAAGAAGGCTTGTGATGGTTCTGGATCGCAGAGGTGTACATGGCCTGCTGGATGGCAATCTGATAGAGCTGGTACTGGGACTGCGCCATGGATGTAGAGCCGCTTAATGGCATGGCAATGTGGCTTCCTAATTTGTGGGCCAGGGCTTCGGCAAAGGAGGAGTCGAAAAGTTCAGCGTTTGTGATATCTGCGGTGTAGTCCATCCATGCATCTTCGATGTCTGCCATGATGATCCTCTGACTCTCGTTCATGAGGGCGATCTGAAACTCGTGGTAAGTATCATCTTTGGCAGATTCATCCGTTTCGATGATGTCGCCGTTTTTATTGTAGAGCTGGCGGACGACTAAGCATTTCTTGGGCAGTGCATAGGCAAATTCCCATTTCGGGACGGTGGTGTCTACTAAGGCGAGTTTTTGCGATCTTTCCGCGAAGCCCCAGCGGAATGAGGAAAGAAGGTTTTTTCTTGTCAGTTCGTAGTAGAGTTTGCACTGACGCGCTGCCTCGCTGTCTTCGTCAATAGAGTCGATGCGTCCCTGTCCGATTGAGGAGAGGGCGATGTTGCAGATATCTGTGCTGTACATAATTTCTCCTAATGTTTCTTGATGAGATCGATGAGCTGTTTCTTGGTCTTGATATCCCCTTCGATCTCTATGCCTTCTTTCCAGCAGAGGGCACGGAGTTCATTGGGTGAAAGGTCTTCGAGCTTTCCTTTTCCGATCTCGTTAATATGTATCTCTTTCATTCAAGCTCGCTGTCCAGTGTGAGGGCGATGGTGCACTTGCCGCTGGTAGGGCCGGTGACGGAGATGCCGTAGAATTTCTTTGCACCGTAGGGGACTTTGATAAATCCCTTCTGTGCGCCTACCGGGATAGTCAGTGTACAGAGGGTGGCCGCGCTGTCAAGAGCAGCGGTGTCTTCCGTCTTCAGTGTGACCACGGCGGCCGCCGTAAGTGGAGAGGCGAATTTCGCTGCGAGAAAGAGTTCATCGCCTGCGTTTCCTCCCATGCCGTTTGCGATGACGTCCGGGGTGGTGGATACATCTTTATCGAAAATGAATGCGTTTTCTTTGTCGTAGATCATGGTGTCCTCCTTATGCTTCGGTAATGAGTGGCTCGGTATCCTTCAGGGCGTCTTCCTTGTATACCGGGATGCCGAAGAGTGCGAGTACAGAAGTGCCGTCTGCGAAGTCCTGACGGGTAACGTGGACGTGGTTCTTGTCCATGAGGTAGGATTCGAGGAAGTCGTAGACTTTCTCTGATACGTAGATACCCAGCTTCATGTTTTCGCCCTGGATTCTTCTGAGGGAGTTCTTCGCATAAATGAGCTGATCCATGAAGCTCTTCTTCTGCGCGTCGGTGGCTTTAAGGAGAGTAGTGGTATCGATGTTCCTGACAGCTGCTACCATGCGAGGATCCGCCACCATGAGGCCCGGCTTCCATGTGAAGAGAGATTCAAGTGCCTGATAGGAGCCGCCTTCTGCGTCTTCTACGGTGCGTTCTCCGAGGTCTCTCATCTTAAGGCCTGCGTAACCGTACTTCGGGTAAATGCCTGAAACGCTGTTGCTCCATCCGATAAGCCAGACGGAGGAAAGGGCGCCGCTGGTCTTGCCGCCTGCGTCTCTGACCTGATAAGAGTAGTCTCCTTTGTTCCCACCGAAGTGATCGTAGCGTTTCGCGAAGCCGTTGAATTCGTCGAGGTTCTCGTCGGAGTCGCCGTAAAAGATCATGCTGGCGACTTTTTCAGAGAAGCCTTCGATATGCGCGTCGTCTTCAGAGCGGCGGAATGCCTGCGGATCCGGTTCGAGCTGAAGGAGTTCGATGTCGACACGGGAGCGGGCTTCCAAAATGCAGCAGGTGTCTCTTACCTGTTTGGTGCTGGACTTGGTCGGCTGCACGCCTTTATTGATGGCGCGGAGGGACGGTGTCGGGATGGAGGTGCGCTGCGTGGTCTGGTTGCCGGTCGGCAGATTGCCCTGTTTCCACTTGATGTCGTCCATGATGGGGTTGGACTGTTTTAATACTTCGATGATGTGATCAATGGTGCCGTCCGGTGCCTGACGCTTTCGGAGGTCATTGAAATTGAGTGCAAGGTTTCCAATGGTTGCCATGGTTTATCTCCTTATCTTTTTAATGATTCCCAATCGGTATTTGGGTATGGATTATCTTCTTTGGTGGCGGCTGCTGTATTGGTCTTGATTCCGCCGTCTTCGGAAATCAGATCGCCAAGGAGGGCGAAGGCTTTCAGCATGGGAAGGGATGAGAATACAGCGGATCCTGCGAAGGAGTCTCGGATGCCGGGGATCTGCCTTTCAAGGTAGTTCATGATGATCCCGGCTCTTGCGACGGTTGGTTCAAAGTCTTTGCCCAGTTCTTTCATGGCTGCAGCGGCGTTAGCATCTGCCTCTTCCTGCTGCGCCTTCTGGTAGGCTTCCCCGACTTTGCCCGCCCATTCATAGCCAAATTTGGCCAGTTCGTTTGCCTGGTCATTGGTGAGGTTCATGCCTCGTGCGAGTTCGCCGAAGGAGTCGGCGGTGTCCTGGTCGAGTTCCATTCCTTCCGGAAGGGATGCAGTAAAGTCGTAGGTGTCCGGAGCGCCTGTGGCTTTCCCTGCTCCTGATAACAGGGTGCCGCCGGATGGTTTGTTGTCCTGCGTGGTCTGCTGGTTCTGGTTTCCCTGGGCTTCTGCGCCCTGTGTGTTCTGCTGATTGTCTGCCGGTGTGTTCTGTGGTGTCTGCTGATCGGTTCCAGTGTTCATGTCATTGTTCTGGGTATCCATGTTCAGTCCTCCTTGTTGAATATCCGGTTCTGTCGGATTTTGAAGTCTATGAAATCTTTGTCGATCGCCTGCAGCGACTTATGTCCTTCTTCAAGACCTAAGGTGTCAAGGATCAGGTTGGTGATTTCGATGCCGACTTCTCTTCTTCCTTCCCGGAAGTAGGTCTCGGCATTCCCTGTGTATGAACTTGTGTTGAGTCCGCTCATGTTTAGGATCCGGGAAAGGATCCACCTTCCCTCTTCTGTCTTGACGACTTTCTTGATGGCGTCTATGTCTTTGTCTTTCTGACACTGCTGAAAGTATTTCTGCCAGCGGGCGTCTCTGGAATTTGGATCTACGATGGCGTGTTTCATAATACGGATGGTCCTCCTGGCCCGTTGACGCCTAATAGGTTCTGAAGAGCGGGGTTTCCGTTCTGCGCGGCGTCAGATAGGTTCTTGGCCGCCTGTGCGACAGGGGCTAGTGCCTGCGCCTGCGCGAGCTGTTTCTGCTCTTCTTCCTGCTGCATCATGGCCTGCTGTTCCTGCTGGATCAGCTGCTGGGCTTCTTCGGTGCTTCTCTGCATGGCTGCCGGAGCGCCTAAGAGGTCGAAGTATTTCTTGACGGTGCCTAAGGGGTCTACCATCTTCAGGGCTTCTGGATAGAGCTGCGCCATTTGTCCTACAAAGGCGAGGGCCTGTTCGATGTTCACAAGACCGCTCATCTTCTGCGCCTGGGCAAGCGGAGAAATGTATTCAATCTTCACGTCGGCTTCGGAAAGTTCGGCTGCGAGCTCATCAGGAATGGGTGGGAAGATGTTGTTTCTCTCAAGGATGTTGTAAACCCGTTCGATGATGGGGGTTAAGAATTCATCCTGCAGCCTTTCAACGACAGGGCCTAGCTGCTGCAGCTTTTCCTGCTGGCGTTCCATGACTTCCCTCGCGGTCATCTGCGGGGTATCAATGGATTCAAGCATGAGGAAGAGGTCGGCGCTATAGGTCCTCTTGATGGTGTCTTCAAGTCTCTGAATTTCCTGCGCCATCCACTGCAGGTTGGTCGGTGCCTGGAACAGGGGAACGACGCCCTGCCCTCCCATCTGCGTATTGGTGACGGTGACGCCGCCGGGATAGCAGTTGACGCCGCTCTGGTAGGTGGCTGCGTCGGTGGTCAATGGCGGCTTGACGGTAATTTCGATCGCGGTCAGGAAATCTTTCTTCATGATCTGCAGGGACTTGGCATCGCCTTCGGCGTACCATCCGGGCCCTTTCCCGTAGGAGTCGTTGCCCGTGACCTGGTATCTGGCCACTAATACAGGGCATTCTTCAAAGCCGCCGGTATAGAGGAAGCCGCCATTTTCATTGGGGTCCTGCCCGTCTACCCAGTAGAGGGAGACAAATGGCATGTCCTTATTCGATGGGCCGTTCCTTTTGCTGTCATTAGGCATGACGAGCCACCACACGTCGAAGGCCATATCATAGCGCCTTGATGGGGTATTGAACGCGTCTTGTACGTTTCTTGGCAAATGGTCTTTGCCGAACTGCTGCACGATCTGATCAGCGTTCATTTTGATTTTCCGTGCAAAGGTGTTGATGCGGTTCCCTGCTGAGGTATCGATGTAGTAGGAACCGATGGTGAATGCCTGGAAGCGGACGCCGCTCTCTGGTGATGGGAATACAGCGATAGGCGCCTGCCCGAAGGGAAGCTCTGTGTAGCAGGCGTGGATGGTGTTGTAGAAGTTGGATCTATGCAGCACGGCTTCTACGATGGCCTGCCGTTCGTCAAGAAGTCTTTCGGCTTCTATGCTTCCCTGGTCTGTGGAGAAGCCGAACTTGAACCACTGCCGGGAAGGCGGTGTAAGCCCTGACATGATACCGGCTGCGAAGGCCTGATTGGCGAGCCATGCGACGCCGTTGCTGATGGCGAGGTCGCGTCTTCTGCCTTTGTCTGTCTCATCGTCAGTATCATCAAATTCTCCTAAGAAGGGGAGCTCGTAGTCTCTGATGGCTTTCCATCGTTCGATATAGGGGTTTCTTTTGTTCTTCAAGAGCTTGATCCGTGACAGGGCGGCGTGCTTGTCCGGTGCTCTGATGTTCTGTCCATCCGCCGGAAGGGCTTCCGGGGGCATGGCGCTGGCTAAGATGGTATTCATCCTAAGGTGTCCTTGCTTCCTGCATTACTCAGCAGGGTCGCAAGACGTGTGGCTGCGAATCCCTGCTTTTTCTTTCTCTTGCTGGCTTCGGTGTCTCCGTCGTTGTCTGATACCTGGGAACTGGTTACGTCGGTGACGGTCGGATCGACTTTCTGCGCCGCCGGAACTTTGGGGGATTTAAATGGGTTTCCGCACATGGTGTCTCCTTTCAGAATAACTGGTAACTGGTGTTGGCCTTGCCGTTCCTTTTCCGATTGACGACGGGGACGGCAAAGGTCAGTGCTAAGGCGTCGGCGTCATTTGGCGACGGGATGCCTTCTTTTTTCATTTCATCTTTGGACCTGAGCTGAATGCGGCCGTCCATGGTGGGTTTGATTTCCACATGGGTGAGGTCGTCTATTAAAGTCTGGTCGGCTTCTATGACGCCGCCGGTCTGGAACCATTTCTTCATAGCAAACCACATGTAGGCACGCATGTTGACGCATGACGGATCGGGAGAGGAGCCTGCGAAGGAGATGAGGTTCCATGCTCTTCCCATGGTGGTGCCAGCGGAGTAGATGCCGGTCCCGTATCCTAAATCGATATTGACGGCTGCTGCGTGATACTGATCTTCGAAACGGGCGATCATGTTGGCTATGGTCATGTCATTGGTGTTCTTGAGGATCCTTGCCAGTTTCTTGGTGTAGAGCCCCTGACGTAGGTAGATGGAGGTGGCGTCGCCGCCGGACCATGCGGGGTCTACGCCTATAACGCATGGGGCGAATTTATATTGCCCTTCATGCAGGTTCCTTTGCGCTGCTTTCTTGGCTAGCCCTAATGGGATGAACTGTAAATCTGAGGCGTCCGGGAAGTCTCCGGTGACTCGGACTTTGAAGAAATCGCTGTCCGCTCCGTAGGCTTCTTCCCACTGGGAAATCTTTGTCTTGTCTGAAAATCTGACAGATCTGGAATCTACCTGCATGGTGTGCCAGTATGGACGGAATTTGTGGAAGCAGTCGTAGAATCTTCCCGTGTTTCGCGTCGGGTTCCCGAAGGCGCACCAAAGTCTTTCCGTGTTGGCGTCGTTTAATGCGCCTTCTGCGACTTCCCAGATTTTATCGTCTATGGCAGAGGCTTCGTCGAAGATGAGGATGGTTCTATTTCCTTGATTATGCAAACCCGCAAAGGCTTCCGGGTTGGCTACAGACCACGGGATGGCGTCGATACGCCAGTTCTTTTCTTTGCCGTCTTCGGCTGCGAAGATGGAAGTGGCGGTGACTTTGAATAAATCTCTTGCAAGGAACATGGCGTGCCATTTCATGAGCTCTGGCCATGTCTTCGTGAGGAGCTGTGTCTCTGTGTTGGCGGTGACGACGCCGCGGGTATTCTCGTGGGTGGAGATCGCCCATAGGATGAGCCAGGATACCAAGGCGGATTTCCCGATACCGTGGCCTGAGGCGACGGCTTCCTGGATGACTTTGTCCGGGGATACGTTTTCGCCTATATGGCCCAGTATTTCCTTCTGCCAGGCTTCGGGCCCGTCCTGATTGGTAAGGAGTCCTTCGCCCCATGGGAAGGCCCAGTAGACGAAACTGAGGGGATCTTTCGCCAGTCCAGCAAGGTCATTTACTATTTCGGTGTTCATTCACTCGCTCCCTCGCTTTCTTCAGCGCGTCTGTCATGCCTACGTTTCCGGAAAGCTCAACTTCCTGCTTGTCTCTCCAGTCTTTCGGTTTCCGGTTCTTCAGCCAGAAGATCCCGGCCGTTGTATCCGGGGGCAGCTCTCTTTCCACTATTCTCTCGGTTTCTGTGACTGTGCCGTCCGGGTTTTTGATTTTGGAAATGACTTTCTCCTTGACGGTGCAGCCGATCGCTTTTTTGTAGAGGGCATTCTCTACCCGGATATCGGCTATTGCCTTATTAGTATTTAGGGTGGCCGATATGGCCGGAATCTTTTTCTTCCACTCTTTCAGTGTGGAGCGGGAAATGCCAATGTTGTGCGCTATGTCTTCGTCGGTCAGTCCGTCACGTGCCCACGCGCCTAAAATCAAGAGATGATTCGGCTCTATCCACTTTTCCCATTTCCCTTTGGCCATGCTCTCACCCCCCTAAAAACGCAAAAAAGGAGCCGGTATCTTTTATCGTTGCCCGCGAGATATATGCGGGTAAAAGGTACCGGCTCCTTACGGATGCCGAAAATCTGCTGGAGATTTCATAACTATCTTACGGTGGTTTGGAAGAATTGTCAAATTCTTCATCGTGGAAGTGTGTCACAATGCGCTTCATGGATATGTGCCTGTCCTGGCAGCGCATGAAGTATCTCACGAGGATCCCACGTTCTCCTGCTTCGAAGACTAGCGTCTTGCCCTGGCGTCTTTTGCGTAGTGATCTCTTCTTCACCGTTTCCGGAATATTCAGTTTATTGAAATCTTTCCTTACCAGGGCTTCCGCTCTCTCTTCGATGGTCATCTCTTGATTTCTTCTGCCTCCCATCCTTTGATTTCGACTCCGGCTTCATCCTTAAGCAGCTTGGCAAGCTCCTCTAAGCCGACGTATCCCTCTTCATAGCACTTGTACTGCTCCATGCAGAGGTCTACGAACTTTCCCACTCTGCCATCTTTCTTCATCAGGCTTCCGAACTTGTCATGGATGACCATAGCCGGGATGGCAAGCATTAAGTTAAAGGCCAGCTCGCAGCCTTTCTTGGTGGCTTCTTGTTTCATTGCATCGATGTCTGACTGTTTGATGGAAACCATGGGATCCTTCTTTTTGACACCTAGTCTTCTTCTTTCCTGCCTATTCACTTTGATCCCCCCTCGAATACTTACCACTTATGGATTTTCTTCAATCATTCTCCTTTACCTAAAATGGTATGTCTTCCTGCGGCCCTTTCTCAGGGAACATGCTCTCTTCTCGCTGCTCCAGTTTGGAAGGGCCGAACTGGTTAAACCCGCCGGAATTGTTTCCATAGCCATTGGAAGCGCTGCCGGATCCCTTGCTATATCCACCGGAATAGCTTCCGTCGGATGACGCCTTGCCTTCTCCCCACTTGGGATCAGCTACGATGTCTGCTACGACTTCCATGATCCAGTGTCTCTGGCCGCTGTCGTCATCGTAGGATCTGGTGTTCAGGCTGCCGTGGATGTAGACGAAGGTTCCTTTCCTGCAGAAGTTGGCCACTCTTTCCGCGATGGCTCCCCAGGCAACGACATTGATCCATACAGTCTGTTCCTTTTGCTCCCCATTCTGCGAAACATAGAGGCGACTGGAGGCGACGGTAAATGTGGCAACGGCTCTCCCTGTCTTGGTGGATCTAACGGTTGGATCTCTTGCGAGGTTCCCGGATATTTCTACGCTGTTCAATTCTTTCTCCTTTCAATTCAATCCAATTCAATTCAATTCGCGGAAAATCGAAAAAATCTATCATTCTTCATTTGCCCGCTCATTGCTTGACTCCTGCTCATCATCCTGGCTCGTTTTAAAAAGGTTTTGTTCTCTCCGCTCGCCGCTGATGTAAAGCGCCGCTTCATCATAGATTTTCTTCATGATGCGGAGCACGTTATCGGTCGGAGTGATGTCTTCGATCGTGCTGAACCGCTGCGTGGTAGGGCTGCCTTTGAGGTAGAAACGCCCGCCCAGCCGCACTCCTTTCAGCGCCCCGGATTTCTTATCCCGCTTTGGCACTACTTTCTCCACCGCGAAAATGGCCTGTACCGGTTTCTCGGGTCTATAGTCCCCTGCCATGTCGGTATAGTAAAGGCTCATCGCCGCCATAGCGGTTCTAAATTCTTCTCTCGGCTGCTCTTCACACGTGAACGTTTTCACACCATCCACATCGACATAACTGATGGAAACACTGCTGTTATTCAGCTGGATACTTTGGAATTGGATTTCTCCCGCCCACAGGGTTCTGCCCTCTTCACTCTCGAGCAGATTTTGAATTTGGTTTCTTAGGCACTGGTCTTGTTCTCTCAGATTCTCTTCTGTCATTCTGCTTTCTCTCTTTCTTCGGCTTCTTTGCATACTTGTTCCCGGAATCATCCGCTATGCAGGCTGAGATACCACCCGGTCCAAAATTCGATCTCGATTTTCCGTCTTTGACTAATGGGTTCTCTCCTGCACCAGTAGAGATGGTGCTGCGGGTGGTCTTTCCTTTTGGTTTCAAGTTTCTTGGCTTTGAAGGCTTTCCTTGTCCCTCGGAATGTTCTGCCTATGATTCTTTGAATGATCATGCGTGCATCGTGCTTTCTCATTCGATCCCCCCATGTGACTCCCTTTTTCATGCATGTTTTGCAATATTTTTCTTCTCCTTTCGTCCGGAATATGGCGCCGCACCCGGCGCAAATTTTCTGCAGGGGCTTTGCTTTCTTTGCGATTTCTTCCCGCCTTTTTGCTGCCTGTTCTTTGGTCATCAGCATGGCGACTGGAAAGAAACCGGTGTCGTCGTGGCTGTAGTTCTCGGCATCTATATGACGCTTTGCGCTGACGCCATTGATATAGGCTCTTGTCACGATCCATTTCACCGGGACGCCGGATGAATTTTGAATGTACACTTCAGGCTTTCTGGCGCGTAAAAAAGCGGTGTATTCTTCCCCTGTCATAATAGATCCCTCTTTTCTCTTCTGATGAGACTCCCTAAGCTCATGCCGCCGGACATGCCGATTTCGCCTTTTCTGTGCTTGTTGCTCTTGGAAGTATTGTGCTTCCAGTATTTCTTCTCGCAGAGGCTGCAGCAGAAGACGGTCCTCTTATCTGTTCTTTCCCAGACGAGGACTTCATGCCCGCACTCTTTACAGGAGAAGGCGCGGATGATCGACACGCCTTTGGGTGGATCAGGATGCTTGATTTCTTTTGCTTTCCGATTGTGCCTTTTGCAGCACCTGTAGGAGCAATACTTCGTACTGCCGACAAATGATTTCCCGCACTCGGGACAGATCTTACTCATTTTTTCTCCCTCGCTTTTTCTTCTTGGGGATTTCTACATACCTTGCGATCTGCAGCAGATACCCCCATCCTGTGAAGGTATTCATGACGTCTGCCAGAGCATATCCCTTTTTCGCCGTCGGTCTTTCTCTCCATTTCTTAGACTGGATGGTCTGATATTGGACTTCCGGCTTCTTGAGGTTTCTGGAAGCGACGTATCTTACTTTCTGCTTTCCTTCCCTTACTGTGATGCTGGACTCTTTCGTGAAGTAAGCGGAAAGTTTCTTGGCGTCCCTTTCTTCTCCCTGGTATTCGATGATGTCATAGGCGCTTAGCTTGGAGTGCCCCCATGTATCTCTGAGTTCCTGCTGTTCCAGGACTTTGTTCACAAGGATGTGATGATGGATTCTTTTTGCTTTGTATTCCGTGGTGTAGATGTAGCGTAGTTCTTGCCCTGCTTTCTGGTAGCGTCTCCGGAGTCTCTTGATGTAGTTCGTAAGATGGCGGATGGCTTCATCGTAGTCTTTCGATTCTTTGGCATAGGTCAAGGTGATGTACTGATCTCCCTGCTTGAAGTTGGTGAGAAGAATTTCTTCCAGATGCCTCACCGCTCTTCTCGCATTGACCTTGGCCACGGCTTCCGGGGTCTTGTTGAAATTTTTGATACGAGTCTTTTTCCCTCCCAGGCGGCAGGTGAAATACTTCTCTTCTACCTTTCCTCCCGGGTAGGTGAAAATACGTTTTCTATACGGCATCGGTCCTCCAAATAATAGCCTTAACAAGGGGGCAAAGGGGACGGAAAATCCCCTTTGTGCCTTGCTTTTCTGGACTTTTCATGAAGGGCGTGATATACTCTCATATAGAAAAACGTGAATTTATCTTTCACCCTTCGCCGCCTGTTCCCGCAGGCGGCTTTTTCGTGTACAAACATTTCCCATTGCTGGCCGCTGTCATTGGTACGTGGTATTCACACGTTTCACAATGTTCTTCACAGACGGCCGCTTTTTCATAAGGGCAATGGCAGGTGTGCTTCATACTCCTATGACATACGGGGCAGATGGTATTGTCTTCTCTTAGTATTTGAAGCCTGGCCTTTTCTCTGGCAAGCAGTTCTTCCGGATCTTCTTGATACGGGTAGCTTCTGCAGTCTGGTATAGGGCTGTCAAACTTGCTTCTCTTTCTTCGTGCCATGCCTTGACCTCCTTGCTCGCCAGATACTTCTGGGCGATTTTCTGCCATTCTTTATCCACACTCCCGAATCCGTTGTGAAATATGTAGAAGTGGGTCTTCTGGTCTAAGGTGATGAGGTTCTCTGCGATGTCTTCTCCGCCGGAAGCTACGGGAATAACATGGTGGACGTGGGTTCTCCCCATCGGACACGGGACTCCCAGTATTCTTTCATAGACGTCCCATAGGTCTCTATCTCGGAGACGGACGATCTCAAAGAGCTTGTACCTATTATTTCTCGACAGACGGATCATCTTCTGCCTCCTTTGGGATCAGGTCATCGATCTCTTGCAAGAGCCCCATATCACCGGCTTTCTCTTTGACTTCGTCGATAAGATGCTGCGTCAGCACTCTCAGAAGGCAGGTCTGTCTGGTGTATGGGTTCTTTCCCATTTCTCCAAAGGCTTTGATCACTTGATAGGCACACACCACCAGAATTTCTTCGTTGTTGATGCCGATGCGCATTTCTCCTTCACCATCTTTTCCAATGAGCATGATGCAGTCATCACATTCGGTTTCCTTTTTGATTTCCATGATCTTTCTGTCGATGTATTCTTTGATTTCTTTCTCAGTCATTTCTACCCCTCATCTTCCTACGAAGTTCGTTCCCCGGTCCTTTGTCCAGGGCTTCGTGAATCATCCGGTCCAATGTCTTCTTGCTGTATCTTTCGTGGCAGTCCATGTGTGTCGGCACAAGGCGGCCGCCTATCTTTTCCATCATTTCTTTCCCTCGCGGTATGGGCTTCCCGCAGCGGGCGCAGTAGTAGATCATCAAAGTGCCCCCTTCTCGGTAAGGGCGATCAGCTCCTTCAGCATGGATGCGCGGTTTAGGTGCCACTCGGCAGCGGCGCTTTCTCCCCGCTCCATGTCACGCTTCGCGCGTACAATTTCCCGCTTTTCTAGCTCTTTGAATTTTTCTACAAGCTCTGCTTTCGTGTATGTGTCCTACATGTTCTTTCCTCCTTCCCGTAAACGCCGGTGATGCCGCTAGCCCTTTCGATTTCTTTCAGGCTCTCTTTCAGAGCGCTGATGTAGCCTGCGTGCCAGAAGTAGTCTTTGACTCTTCCTTCGTGGTCTGCATTGTCAGCCCTAGCCTGTTCTTCATAAAGCTGCCTCTTGATGTGCTTCATGAATTCGATAATGATTCCTTCGTCAATCATGTTTCTTCTCCAACATTCGGGCGATATGCTCCGCTGCCATGGAAGGATTCAGCCCGGTTTCTTTACAATATTCCTTGATGAGCGCGGCAGCTGCCATGATGGTCCATTTCGGATCTTTGTCCGACTGGTCTATCGCCACATGGCACAGCTGCTCTCCGATCATCCAGAGCTTAACCCAGCAGCCTCTCATCCGCTTTCACCTCGATCTCGATAGTCGGCACGATGCCATAGTTTGGATCTTTCGTATCAGTATCATTCCCATAAAGCCCGCTGACGATCAGCCCTTCGCCTTCTTCGCTGAGCTCCAGATTCCCTTTGAATCCTTCATAGTATTCGTTTCCCTCTGTATCGAAGACGTAGATCCACTGGTCTTCCGCGGGAATGAGTGCCAAGATATCGTTCAGCGTTGTCATTGTGCCACCGCCATAAGGAGTGTGAACGCAAGGACGCCAAGGGCTGCCGTCCCGTAGGCTGCAAATGCGTGAAATACCTCTTTCCAGAAATCATTCGCTGCCTTTTGCTTTTCTGCAGCGATGTTTTCCTGTTCCCGTTCGCGTGCATCCATCATCTGATGGACTACCGCTACCGCTTCTGCACTGGTCATGATTTCCTCCTAACTTTTCCATACCGCGAACCCTGTCGCGAATGCCAGGATAATGATGATGGCGAGCTCTGCCAGCATGTACTTTGCCATCCTCTTCGCGGCTGCTCTCTGCTCTTTCATCTTCTCTTCAATGTCTCGGCACTGGCGGCGGAGCATGTCCGCTTTCAGGGCAAGCTCTCCTAATGTCTTTGCTTCTTCGTCTGTCAAAATGGTTCTCTCTCCTCTACATTGAGATCAATGTTCTCGATCTTCAGATTGTGCCGCAGGTATGTCCGGCATCCAACTAACACATTGACGGCTTCCTCGTAGGTGAGGTCACTGTCTACCAAAACATTCAGCACTTCCTTGATGGCTGTATTCCTTTTCTTCCTCCAGGCCTCGAAGGACCTTTCGAACTTCTCTGCCGTCTCGTTCATCTGCTTCATCTGCTTTTCCAATTCTTTCTTGTCCATGGCTTCTCCTTTCTTGCTATACTGTTATCAGGAGGTGTTACTATGATTGAATCTAAAGATGTAATTGATGTTCTTGCCGAATTCCAGAAGCGTGAAGGTATTATCGCTAGAGACAACCTGCCTTCCGTTATGTCTAAAGACATGCGGGGTTATTTAGAGCGCTCCGGTTTGATTGAAGGCATTGATCCTGTGATTCCTGGCCTCGATACATGCCTGTTTTGGCAGATTACCGAAAAGGGGAAACGGGCTATTGCTTCTTACGAGAAGGATCAGAATAAAATCCGCGCTTTGTTCAACAATGAAAGAAACACGAGAGTTACGATCCTGATTTCCTTTTTCAATCTTCTGGTTACTCTGTATGTTGCTATTTGCAAATGATAATAAATACATTCACGGCGGCTGCCGCCAGGTTAAGCAAACAGACGACAAGAAGCATGTCATTCAGCTTTCTCTGTCTTTCGTACTCGTTCATGGCAGCCTCACATTCCCTTCAGTCTCTTACAATTCAAGATCTCACGGATCGCGGTGATGATAGTATCTCCGCAGATGTTCACACGTTCCATCTCGCCACTCTTGAAGTAGATCCATGCGACGTCTTCACCTTCCTTGTTCTTCTCTACTTCGATATCGAAGATCTCTGCGTCACCCTCATTGAGGGCGCACACAAGCTGCTTAAAGGCGAGATCTCTTCTCGCTTCAAAGTCTCTTCTCTGTTCTTCTTGCAATTCTTTGTCTGTCATCTTTCCTCCACATTCCTCCTTCCTGCTATACTGATAAGCAGAAAGGAGGTGATACCTATGATTCTTCGTCGAAATATTTCTGGCATTATCGCCAGCGGTTATGAAGACGGACACCTGCAGGTGATTCTTCCCGGTCGCCGCCGGATTGAATTTCTTTCAGACGTCCCTGAAGCAGAGCACTCCGCTATGCTTTCTTCTCCGGATCCTCGTCGCTATCTGTATGATCTGCTCAGAAAGTATCGGCATAAGGATCCGGTTGAGACCCTCGGCTGATTTCCGCTTCCGGTATCCCATATCGCCCCGTCATGAGTTTCGCGCCGTCGTATCTTACTACGACTTCCGCTTCGTCCAGCCCATGAGATTCCTTCCTACGTTTTCTCATGTAGTCCATCAGTGGCTGCACCGCCTTCTCGAAGTTTTGGAAATCCAGAATGTCCTCTTTCTTATCTCTCTTGAGAAACTTCTTCGCCTTCAGCGCTATTGCGTCTGATGGGAAAAGGAACATATGATCTTCCTCGAATGGGATCCCCGCCGCGAGCAACTGCTCGCGGCATTTTTTGAATTCGTTCTCATCCACTCTTCTCACCTCAATTCATCATCTTCTTCACTCTTTCCATGGCGTCCGAAAGGAAATAGAACTGGTCTTCATAGCCGGATACTTTCTTCTCCAGCTCGCGGATCCTTTTCTCGAGACGCCTTCTTTCAAAAGGGCTCATGGGGCTCTCGTCCCCTTCCAGGCCTTCCGCCCTTTCGACGGAGGCTCGGGTGTACCATACGCCGGGGATGGCGAGCGCCCTTTTAATCAACCCGTCTTTCTCTCGACGGGCGATGGTGGACGTGTCGCACCCCCAGCGTTTGGCCACCTCTTTCTGAGATAGCAGATTCTCACTGTGTGGCATGGCGTGCCTCCTTACTAGCTTACTTGAATTATATTCATGCAAAAAGGAATAAAAAAGACGTATTACTCATACTTAATCTCAGAAAGCGAGATCTGAAAATGCTGGCACAATGCCGCCACTTTCCCGATCGGTACTTTTGCGAGATTCTTTTCCCATGCGCAATACGTCTGTTTCGATACTCCTAATGCATTTGCTGTCTTCTGCTGCGACTCCCCTTTGCGAGCTCTTAATTCCTTTGGCGTGTATTTCATTCTTCTCACCTCCCTCTCTGTAACTACATATTACATGAATTAAATTCAAGTGTCAACCGATATTTGAATATTATTCAAATATACTTGAACTTTGTTCAAAGTTATGGTAACATGATTTTAGATTTCAATAGAAAGGAGGTGTACTATGCTAGGTCAAAACTTACGATTTCTCAGACTGAAGCACGGTTTCTCGCAGAATTACATTGCGAGTTATCTTGGTAAAAAGTCATTCACCACTGTTCAAAAGTGGGAAACTGGCGTTGCAGATCCACCACTGGGGATCGTTGGTAAGCTCGCGGAACTCTACGAAGTTTCTATAGATGATTTGTATTATCGAGATTTATCTTTACCCGCTATCACGAAATCTCACATCGAACTAACTGAGCACGAGGAGCAGCTGGTGAAGAAGTACCGGCTGCTCTCCCCCGCCGGAAAGGCGACGGTGGATGCCGTCATCGACGTCCAGTATTCAGCGATCTGCGGGCCGCCGGATACGTCTTGACCTCTTTTGGGGCAAATTAAAAACCGTACCCATACATTCGTATGGATACGGCTGTGCCGATGGAGATGGCAGTCTCCCGTTGGCGTGTAATGTCCCATGCAATGAGGCGGATTACAACTGTATTATACCATGTACCGCCTCTGTTTCCAATGAACGGAGGTTTTTCTAATGGAACTGAATTACAAATTTATCATCCGCAAGCGAGCGAAGACGAATGGCGGGGCGAGTTACCAGCTGATTCTCTCCTACCGGGATCGGGATGGGAAGTGGAAGCAGAAGTCCAAGGGAGGCTATGCCTTGCGCTCTCTAGCGGCTTCCGACAAGGAGAAGGAGAAGCTGCTCGCGGCGGCCAGGAAAGCAGGAGATATTGATCCAGTGAATGAAGGTATGACGCTTCGCGAATTTTCCGATCTCTACCTTTCCGGTCGAAAGGAGCTGGCAGAAAATTCTCTCATGCTCTATGAGTGGATGACTTCCGTTTCCGGCTCTCTGCTGGATAAACCGATGATGGATATCACATATACGGATATGTTTACGAGGCTTCATACGCTGCCTTTCGGGGAGAATACAAAGAAAGGATGGGTGCGGCACATGAAGCATCTCTTTAAAGAGGCGGTGAAGTATCGCGTCATCAGCATTTCGCCGATTTCCGATCTGACATACAAGCCCCGTATGGACGAGGCAGGGGAGGCGTCTCGCATTCGCACGATGACGGCTGAAGAGATTTCCTACCTGCTGACGTCTCTGCATGAAGAGAATTTGGAGATGTGGATCCTTATGACTATCGCGGCGTACACCGGGGCCCGCGTGGGAGAGCTTCTGGCGCTCACGATGGGGGACGTGAATTTCGAGACGCGCAGCATTTCTTTCAACAAGCAATTCTCCCGCGTTCATAAGTATGAGATGGGTGTCAAACGCATGAAGTCTAAGAACTCCTGCCGCACGGTTCCTATCCCCCGCCTTCTGTATCAGGCGCTCGTAGAGTACAGGGATTTCCGAGTCCTCTACTTCCATGGTCGCCTGACAAAATACCGGCATGGCGAGACACTGAATACCATCCTTCGCAAGTACCTCCCTGCGCACAGCATGCACGACTTCCGCCATACCTATGCGACGCGCCTCTTGTCTTCTGGCGTGGATATCAAAACGGTCGCCAGTCTCCTTGGTGATACCATCACCACGGTGGAGCGTGTGTATATCCACTATACGGATGAGATGAGAGCAAAGGCAGCGCGAGATGTTGATAGGATATTTGGATCATAAAAAAGGATGCCCTGTTTTGATAAGGGCACCCTTTTTATTTTTTGACGAATTTTTGACGGACGAATAAAAGAATACGGCAAATACGTATACTTTTGAGGTATTAAGTTTACTATACCCCAAATGCCCCTGTTTGTACACCAATTTGCAAATGTCATCAACATTCGATAAAGTCGATTATTTATATATTTAAATACACATACTTTTCGCCGATCCAGCATCACTTGGCATCGGGGCTACGCAAAAGTTTTCCAGATCCACCGCCGGCATCACGATCGCAAGAATGACCATCAGGATCCCAACAAGCTGGAGACCGACGAAGCTCATGCCGAAGATAAGGCAGGAAAGGATGACGGAGGCCGCCGGTTTACTTGCCGCCGTGATGAGCGCCTGCTGCGGGGACAGGTACATGAGG
>OLOW01000540.1_pt1 | contig 25658 bp, 27 predicted proteins | sample 1672801 | NCBI WGS metagenome assembly OLOW01 (sample SAMEA3136725, study PRJEB25190) | human gut metagenome | biome: human gut; feature: human-associated habitat; material: faeces | place: Austria | collected 2013 | reverse complement strand
AAGAAGAGAACACCATAAGTATTAACCACGCCAACATTATATACTAGTTTAAATATTATAGTCAAGGAAAATATGACTGTTTTTTTAATATCTTTGTAAATTCTTTATTTATAAGTGTTTATAGGTTTTTAATGTATAATACAAATGTATACAAAAAAAGCAAGAGTTTAGACTTCTTGCCTTTTATTTTTATATTTTAGTCATCTATTATAATATTTTTATCATATTTAACTTTCTTTAATGCTTTTTTTAAATCATTTATAACATGACACTTTCTTCATATCATAGATTCATTAGTTATCATAATATCTTTATCAAAATCTAATTCATTAATAAAATTCTTATACAGTTCATTTAATAGTTTCATACCTTGATAAAAGTAATTAATTTCTACAGTACTAATATAATTTACATTACCATATATTTTATGATAATTAAAATAGCTAATACATCCAACAATCGTTTCCTTATCAATATTATTTTTTATTGTACCTATAAAATACTTATCGGTATATAAATGCCACTGAAGATAATGCATACCAAAAATAGTATCATTATCATTCCAAGTAATAAAATTATTATTGATATAATAATTATCAAAAAGAAATTTTCTCATTTTTTCTTTAGTTAAAGATTTCCATGTAATATCCTCTAGTTTAAATTCTTTTATATAATCAAGTACAATTCTCTTTAAATTAAGTAATTTCTTTTCATTACAATTTCTAATTACATTATTTGGTAATTCTTTCATTAACTGCCTACTTTCGTATGAGTATTATACTATCATAAAACGTATGTAATTACAAGTAGAAAATAACAAAATAGTTTTAAACGCAGACCTTAGGCTGTGTTTAACAGTGAGAGACTACAGGCTCGAACTGAGAATAAAAAGAAAAAGAAGATTACTCTTCTTAACCCATAATTAACTTACCAAGATATACTCCTAATATAATACATATAATTATTATTAGTATTGTATATAAAATTTTAGATATTTCATTTGTTTCTTCATCCATATAATTACCTCTATTCTATATATTTATTCTTTAATTTAATAGTTACTGTATCGGTAATTGTTTCACCTTCAGGTATACTTTGTTCATATACATAGCCATTACCTTCAAGCATATAACTAACTCCCATTAATCTAAGAATGTTATTGGCTTCTTTATAAGAATAACCATTTAAATTAATCATTTTATTATCATAGTTATTAGTCTTTAGTACTACTAAATCATCTTCATATATAATATTATTAATACCAGGATACTGATTAATAACTTTAGTACCATCTCCAATTACAAGTACTTTAATATTTTTATTCTCTAGATAAGTCTTAATATCTGAAACGTTCTTGTTATAAAAGGGTTCTACTGTGTATGATTTTTTTTCGCTATCTTTCTCTTCAATATTTAAATATTTGGTAATATTTTGTTCTACTTCTTTTACCATTGGAACTATATAATTAGTCCCATCTTTTGGTCTTTTAATCGCAGCATATAGTATTATTTCAGGGTCGTTTTCTGGGAACATACCGGAAAATGAATATATGTAATCTGATGAACCACTCATATATTTGCCTTTGGTATAATCAAATATTTGAGCAGTACCAGTCTTTCCTATTAGGCTATAACCATCCATACGATAAGCATAACCAGTTGAATTAGTATTATCACCATTTATAACACTAGCCATTAATTGCTTCATTTTTTCGATAGTAGCAGAGTTTGCTATATTTTTAACTTCTGTTTTTGAGTTTTGTTCAAGTACTTTACCGGTGGTAGGATTTTTTATTTTGTCTACTACAAAGGGTTTTAACATAGCACCATTGTTGGCAATGGATGTTAGAGCTTCAAGATGTTGTATTGGTGTTGTTGTTATACCTTGGCCATAACCAGCAGTAGCAGCCTCTATTTGATATTTATAATTTATGTTACCTGGTTCCTCTCTTTTTAGGGTGAAACCTGTCTTAGAACCAAAGCCATACTTCTCGTAGCAGGCTCTTAAATCTTCTTTAGTTATTACTGATTCCACTATGTTGGCAACCGCTATGTTAGAGGAAAGTGCAAAACCTTGATCATAAGTAATATTACCCCACCCTTCTTTTCTCCAGTCGGATATTGTTACATCTTTACCGCCATTTTCTGAGGTGTAAGTTTTACTACCTGAAGTATATGTAGTGTTTCCATCGTAGTTACCTGAGTCAATGGCACACATATAACTAAATATCTTCATTGTTGAACCCGGCTCGTAAGTAAGGGTTACAAGTGGATCAATGTATGAGGTCATATTTCTTAAGTTGGGATCGAAACTTGGAGTACTAGAATAGCCTAGGATCTTACCAGTCTTTGCATCCATTGCGGCCATTAGGACCCATTCAGCCTCAGAAGAGTCTTGAGCCTCTCTCACAGCATTATGTAAAAATAGCTGAATATTACTATCGATAGTTAGATAGATGTCATTACCATCTTCAGCAGGTTCTACATATTCACGGCCATTGGCAATCTTGTAGCCATATTTATCTTTTTCATAAGTAACAAAACCTGTTTTACCTTTTAGTGTATCGTTATAGTATTCTTCAATACCCATCTCACCAGTAATCCAATTGTTACCATCCTTATCAGTTTTATTAACTGTGTAGCCAATTAAATATGAAGCAAAATCACCATTAGGATAATATCTTTTTATATCCTTGGTAAAGTCTATTCCCTGAAGTTCTAGTTTATCTATTTCTTCCTTAGCAAGTTCGGAAAGACCTTTACCCATAGTTCCGAATTCAACTTGATATTTCTTATTTTGAATACCATTTACCAATATTGTTTTTATTTCATCTGGCGTTACTCCAAGAACTGTAGCAAGTTTGGTACTAGTATCTTCAACATTCTCAACATAGTCTTTATTGCCGTTTGAGTCTACTCTGGTATCGGATAAATAGGCAATAAGAGTATAACTGATGACATCATTAGCTAGGATGTTACCATTTGTATCATATATTGTACCACGCTTAGGCATTATTATTTCTTCGGTAGTATTCCTGTTTTTGATAAAAGCTGTAATTGTAGAACTACCTACCTTGTAATCAAAAATACATAAGTAACATAATCTGACAATTAATACCAAAAATAAAAAAAAGGTAACAATAATAACAGGTTTACTTACTTTAAACTTACTACTATTAATTTCCTTTTTCATACTAATCACCTTACTCTATTGTTTTAATATTTTCATTATTATAAGATAGACCTAAGTTTTTACTGATTGTTTGAATATTTTCAAGTGATGCCATCTCATTGATTTTCATAGCAAGACTTTGATTGGTATCTTCTTGTTTTTCTACTTCACTATTCATTTTTTGAAGTTCTATATTCATCTTAGATACTGTTGCACTAGTAAAAACAATTCCTGAAATCAAAAGTGCAATAATAAATAAACAGCTTTTATATAAAAACTTTTCTATCTTAGTTAGCCCTTTCTTTTTCTTTTTTTTCATATTATCAGTCCTTTATTTTTTCTATTACTCTAAGTCTTGATGATCTAGCACGAGGGTTTTCCTCTAGTTCCTCAGTACTAGGAGTGATACTCGCTACCACTTTATACTTAGGCATATACTCTTCAGGAATGAATGGTAACTTTGATAAATTACTATCAACCTTAGAGTATTCATTAAATATTTCCTTTACAATTCTATCTTCTAATGAATGGAAAGTAATAACTGAGACTCTGCCTCCTACTTTTAGGAGCTCAATACTTGATTTAAGTGCTATTTTTAATACTTCCAATTCATTATTTACTTCAATTCTAATAGCTTGAAATGTTCTTCTGGCAGGATGACTATCTTTCATTGCCTTATATGGCATACTCTTTTTTATGATATCTACTAGTTCAAATGTTGTTTCAATGGGTTTAGATTCTCTATCTTTAACTATGTTTTTAGCTATGCTAGTAGCATATTTTTCTTCACCATAGTCTCTTATTAGTCTAACTAACTCTTCGTAAGAGTATTCATTTACAACATTATAAGCAGATAATTCTTTAGTAGTATCCATTCGCATATCTAGTTTAGCATCTTTATGGAAACTAAAACCACGATCAGCAATGTCTAGTTGCGGGGAAGATACCCCTAAGTCAAAAACTATTCCATCTACTTCTGTAACATTTCTTTTATTTAATTCTTCTTTAATATAGGCAAAATTTGATTTTATAAGTTCAAAATTACTGCCTATTTCTTTTAGCTTCTTTTCGCTATATTCTAAAGCCATATCATCTTGATCAAAGGCGAAAAGGAAGCCCCTTTTTATTCTTTCTAATATTAAACCACTATGTCCCCCGAATCCTAATGTGCAATCAACATATATGCCATCTTCTTTTATATTTAGATTATCTATTGCCTCATTTAGTAATACTGTTTTATGCATCAATATCTAACCCTTCAAATAGATTTTCTGCTACATCACTAATAGCAGATAAGTTATCTTCGATAAGACTATTAAATTTATCAGTAGCCCATATTTCTAGGCGATCATTAACCCCAATAATCGTACATTCTTTCTGTAATCCGGCATAATTAATTAAAGATGATGGTATGTTGATTCTCCCCTGTTTGTCAAATTCGAGTGTACTAGCAGAAGACATAAAAAATCTATTAAATGTTCTAGCATCTTTCTTTGTAAATGGTAGTGTTCTAAGTTTAGATACGATGGCATTCCATTCTTTCATTGCATAGACAAATAGACAACCATCTAAGCCTCTAGTTACAACGAATTCATTACCGATATCCTCTCTAAATTTAGAAGGTATAATTAATCTTCCTTTTTCATCAATATTATGATGATATTCTCCAATCAACATAATATCCCCCACTTTCTTCCACTTCATGCCACTCTACGATTATATTCTACTATAATAGTTATTGTTTGTAAATATGTTTTTTATAATTTGACACTTTTTTCTGTAAAATGTTTTGTTTCTATCAAAGCCTTAGGTTTTTGATAGTCATTTATAGTCTTATGGTCTATAAATGATGCACCAGTAGTGCCTATTATATATAGGCAAAGAAATATAGACATAAATTAAATATAATAAAAGAAGAAGTTATTTTATTCTTCTTCTTGGACTGCTTAATATATCATCAAAATATTTGGTACTAGTTTTATTAATACCGTATAGTTTATTTTCTTTTATTCTATTTATAATGTTGTCATCTTTAGTTAGTGAGTAGTATGTTTTTACAAATATTTTCTTTATTATATTAAAATATTCTATGACATAACTATCTTTGTGTTCATACATTTTATCATTATAAGATAGTATTTCATCTACAAAGAAATGTGCCTCTAGTTCATTAAACTTATATTTGCCTTTATAGTCTTCTAAATTACTATTATCTTTATTCATAAATAATGTGTTGTCAAACATGCCATCAAGTATCATCATAAGTCTATATTTAGTTATTTCAAGTTCATTTTTTAACTTACCTTCTGGAAGAGTTTCTATTTCTTCACAAAGCAAATAATAATATTTAAGATAAAATTTGTAATCATCCTTGTGATAATTTAAATCAGCACCCATGCTTTCATTGAAACAATAATCTAATTTATAATTAATTAAATAATGTACTAGTGAGTCATTAAAAAATAAGCTTTTTTGAAAGGGATTATTGTAGATATTTCTTTCATCAAACATATCATTTTGAATATTAAATGGTAATCCTTTATAAGTAGAAAATGTTATAAAACTATCACTATATAGTAGTAAATCATATGCACTATCATAATCTAGATTTTCTAAATTAACAAAAAATATTCTTCTGGTAAAGGCATGTTTTTTAATTTGTTTTATTGTTTGCTCCTCTGGCAAATTATTTTTTTCTGTTCTAGCAAATAATAATTCTCTATATAACTTATCATCTTCTTGCAATGATAAATATAACCACTTATAAAGGTCTTTTCTGATTTTAATACCCATAAGTTCAATAACAGAAATATCTGATTCTATTAAAGAATCTATTTCATTTAATATTAGTTCATCAATATCATTATTTTCTAAAATGTTTTCTAAATCTTCGATAGATACATTATCATCGAGAATAATACTATCTGACGTTAATTCAAAATATTCAATATGATTATTATAAAATGTATCTAGTTCATATTCAAAATCAAAATTATTAATAATTTCTAACTTTTCCTTTTCATTAACATTTAAATTATAAATTATTTTATTTATGATTTTTATTAAGCTTTGTTTTGATACTTCTGCCTTAACTTTTCTATTTTTTAAATTAATCATTATACTTATTAAGATATAATCAAATGGTATTTCCATAAAACCTCCTGCGTTCTTATATATATTATCATTATTTTTTTAATAACACAATAATGTTTTAATAATTTTGTGGTATAATTATAAACGAGATAGAAAAGAAAATATTTTTTAGTAGAAAGGAAGGATATGTTAAACAATGGTGATACTATCAAAGAAAGTATCAAAAAATTGAATAATGAATTTAATAGAATAAAAAGAATGGGATATGTTCCAGAGGTTCATCGTGGATATGGTGGTATTGGTGATACATTTGAAAGATTATTAGGAAAAGAAAAGTCTGATTTTTGTGTACCCGATTATGATGGTATTGAAATTAAAACAAGAAGAAGTTTTAGTAAGGGTTTAATTGGTTTATTTGGTTCAGTACCTGATGGTGAAGAACTCTTTGAACTTGATAGACTAAGGGAAAAATATGGATATCCAGATAAAGAAATTAGAAGTGCCAAAGTATTATATTCTGTAGTATATGGTAATATGTTATGTCAGGTTGGAACAAAATATTTTTTTAAATTAGATGTTGATAGAAAAGAAGAAAAGGTATTTTTATGCGTATTTGATAAAAATCTTAATTTATTAGAAAGAAGTGTATATTGGTCTTTCTTTACATTAAAAAATAAATTATATTGTAAATTGCGATATTTAATGCTCGTAGATGCTTGGACAAATAATATAGATGGAAAAATGCACTATAAGTATTACAAGGCTACTTTCTATAAATTAAAAGATATTGACATTTTTATTGATTTGATTGATAAAGGCTTTATAGCGGTTACTTTTAAAATTAGCGTTTACAGAGGAAATTATAGATATGGACTTCCTCATAATCATGGGTTAACTTTTGGTATTAGTAATGAGCATTTGCCTTTGCTTTATGATGAATACAAGTGGTAATGGGACACCTCATTCTCCACTTTTTATATTTAAATTTTTTAGGTACTAAGTTATTGGCTTGGGATCATGTGGTTGCAGAAAATAAATATTAAAAAAGAACTATCGCTAGTTCTTTATTTTTCAATAATGGTCGGGAAGACAGGATTTGAACCTGCAACCCCATGGTCCCAAACCACGTGCTCTACCAAGTTGAGCCACTTCCCGATGGTGGAGAATGAGGGACTCGAACCCTTGACCCTTTGCGTGCAAGGCAAATGCTCTAGCCAACTGAGCTAATTCCCCAAGACAATATAAATTATAACAATAATTTATATTGTTGTCAATATCTTTTAATTAAATTTATTTAGTTTCATATACACTAACTTGTTTTCTATCTTTTCCAAGGTGAGAATACTTAACATATCCAGAAATTTTTGCAAATAGAGTATCATCTGTTCCTCTACCTACATTTGTTCCAGGATGAATTTTAGTACCTCTTTGGCGATAAATGATAGAACCTGCAGTTACATATTCACCATCTGAAGCCTTTGCTCCAAGTCTTCTACCAGCTGAATCTCTTCCATTACTAGTAGATGATTGACCTTTTTTGTGGGCAAATAATTGTATATTAAATTCCATTAATCTATTCATTATTTTCCTCCTTAATTTGTATGTTTTTAGGATATGCTTTTTCTAATTCATATAGATTAGAAATAAGTACATTTATAATTTTCTTGGTAGTCATATCATTTTTAAGTACTTCTATAATTAAACCTCTACTATCATTATAACTAATACTTTGATTATCTAAAGATAATAATATATTAATGGTAGTTATAACCGTACTAGACACTGCAGCACATACAATATCTTTACCAAAATCATCATAACCAGCATGTCCATTGATGATAACTTTATTTACATTATCATCTTTTTTAGTAAGTATTACTTTAATCATAAAATACTCCTTACTTAATTTTATTAATCTCTACTTTAGTATATGGTTGTCTGTGGCCTACTTTTCTTCTAGTAGATCTCTTATTTGGTGTATATCTGAATATAGTTATTTTCTTTTGTTTTCCTTGTTTTACGATAGTACCTTCAACAGTAGCTTCAACATAAGGATTACCTACTACACCATTAGCCATTAAGACTTTATCAAAAACAACTTTATCTCCTTCGTTACCTTCTAGTTTTTCAACATATATTGTAGCGCCCTCAGAAACATAATATTGTTTTCCACCAGTTTCAATAATTGCTTTCATTTTCTTACCTCCTTACACTTATTTTTAAGACTCACTCTTAAGGTGTCATTTCTGAACTTTTACCTTTTCAATGTGGTTGAGTTAACAACTCGAGGTCTTCAAAACAATACAATTTTATCATAAAATAATGCTTAAGTCAAACAAATTAAGGCTTTTTATCAAAAAAATTACTCAAAAAACTTTTTTCTTCAATTATATTATTGTTAACTTTAAATAAATGTGTTTTGTTTTTGTACATTTTGTTTTTATTATTAATTATCTTAAAACTTTTATACTTTATATTATATAAATATCTTTCTAAAACAAATTTATTATAGATATATTCTATTTTTTTATAATAATTCCATATATTTTGAAGTAATATAAATACAACCATAACCATTGAATAATTTTTTTCATATATACCGCCTATTAATATCATTGATAAAGTTATAAAGGAAATTAATACAGTTAAATTGTTAGAAAAATTTAAATTTAAATACTTTGAAAATATCAAATTGATGATTTTACTGCCATCCAAAGGAATTATAGGAAGTACATTGAATAAAAGCATACTATTATGATAAGTAAAAAATAAATTATATGTATATTCTCTTATTATTCCATTTCTATATAAAAAAAATATTGTATAAAAATATATTGATTGAAATATAATACCAGATATTGCTATAAGTAAGTCTTTTTCTATTTTAGTATTAACTAAAGTATCAAATTCTGTAATACCGCCATATGGATAAATAGTTATTTTTTTTATCCTGTATTTATATATTGTAGCGGTTATAACATGTCCAAATTCATGAATTATTATAAGTGAAGTAAAAGCGATTAAATTAATAAAATGTCCTGTTAATACCAGTCCAAATGCCATTATAATATATGTATAGTGGAAATCCATTTTATTTAAGAAATTCTTCATAATTTAAATATTTATTATCCTTGCTAAAAACCATATATAAATTTCTTTCTGCCTCTCCAATATATGTTCCCTTTTCTACATAATCATATAATTTTAGCGATGTTGTACTGACATTTCCATACCATATATATACTCCGTTTAAATCTTCTATTATAATTGTATTATTATAGTATTCCTTATTACCAATAAATACAACCATCCCCTCTGTTATTGCTGGTATTAAATAAGATTCTGGTATAGTAAGACTAACCCCATCATGATACACAGATAAATTATCATGGTTTAATTGCTCATTAAATACCTTTTGAGTATCTATTTCTTTTTTTATTGGAAGAATTCCGCCTAAATATTTATTATACACTTTTTTTATTTTAGTAAAAGATATCACATCAGTAAAGACATATTTAGTGATAGTTTCTTTAAAGTCATTGTTATATTTGCACATAATAGCAAATGAAAAAAATATAACGGCAATTGTCAAAGTTCTTATTCCAAGGCCTTTCAAGTATTTTTTGATATTATTTTTACTATCATTATATTTTTTGTTATTTTTATTAATAATATCTAAATACTTATTTGGATCTATTTCGTTCATATCATCACCAATTTAATATATGAAAAAAAGAAGTAAACTATTACTTAGTATCTTCTTTCTTAATTTTACTCTTTCTTTTTGGAAAGAATCTTTTTGAATTATCATCATATATTTTAACCACAGGTTTTATTGTTAATGGTAATACTATAGTTTTTTCATAATATTTGGCTTGTTCTTCTTTTGACAATTCATCAAATAAATAAACTATAGAAAACTTTATGCTCATTCCCTCATGATAAGAAAGTGGCTGCTCTGCTACATATAAATCAGTACCATTATTCCAAAGCATTCTCGCTTTTTCTTCAGATAAAGACAATCTTTCTTCTCTAGACAGATTATCTATAACATCTGTATACTCTTTACCATTTTTATCTTTTTTTACAATATATCTAACTAATGGTAAAACCCTTGTATAATAAATTTCTTTTTCCATTTTTTCCTCCTGATAAATACTAGTATATCATAAACTTTAATTTTTGTAAATTTTACTTTAAATATTTGATTTTTAATTCATTAATATAATTATTTTCAAAGAATAAATCATTCAAATCTTTTTTATTGTAAACTAAAACCAACGAGTTATTTTCGATATACACTTTTATTATATTATTAAAATCATCAGTTATTCTTTTAACATATTCATTTTTTTTCTTTTCTATATCGTTTTTAGTTAATGATATATTTGTATTTTTGTCAACAACAATTTCATTAGCATTTATCATAATATCATCATTAAAAAGCTTTTCAGCGATGTATTCTTTAGTATAGCTATATTTTAAAAGCAAGTCTTCAGTAGTTAATATTTTATTAGTTTTCAAATCAATATTTAAAGTTAATACATAGCTTCTATTAATATTTTGAATATTGAAGTCCATTTCATAGAATACAGATAAAACCGTACTATTAACTTGTGTTTTTATTAAAGTAGTAACTGTATTATTTGAAGTGTAATCTTCTTCTTTTTTTAGTTCATCATAATATTTGTTAATATAGTCAATAAGTTCTGCTTCCTCATTTTCAAACGTTTTTGTTAAATCACTATCAAGATTTTTAAATGTTATCTTGGAAACATTTATACTGGAATAAACATCACTATAATTACTAAAGATAATTGGAGTTGTTTCTATATAATCTTTAACATTATAATTAATAAATTTATTTGTTTCCTTTTTATCATATCCCTGATACTCAAATAGCTTATATAACCCAACGCCCAACAATATAAGGAAAAGTGCACTAAATATTACCAATGCTTTAGCAGCCTTTCCACTCATAACTTTATTATTCATAATATACCTTCTTTCATAATTATTATAATATATTTTTTGAAATTTGAAAAGATATAAAGAAAAATCTATCTTGTGAGATAGACATATCCTTTATTTTCTTCTAGATTTTTACTATTATTTTGAACAATTACTAATGTAGCTAATACTAAAACTAAATAGAAAATTATTGCTCCTTTATTTTTCTTAACAAAACTCATATCTATCACATCTCCTTCTTACATTATTATTCTAACATATACAAATGTTCGTGTCAATATAAAAATGTATTAAATGCGAATATTTGTTTGACATTTTACACTTTATATGTTAATATTATAAATGAAAGGAGACATTATATATGGTCAAAGAAGGAAAATTAACAAAAAGACAGAAAGATATCTTGGAATATATAAAAAAGTTTTCAGCACAAAAAAAATATCCACCTTCTATTCGTGAAATTGCGGCTAATTTTAGTTTAAGTTCACCAGCTACTGCTCATGTTCATGTAAAGAAACTAATTGAAAAAGGATATTTAAAAAGAGGAAAAGGAAGTAATCACTTATTAGAGTTACAAGTACCTAATGAATTTGAAAATAAAAATGATGATGTGGTAACAGTACCACTTCTTGGTAAGGTAACTGCAGGTAATCCTATTGAAGCAATTGAAACACCTAACGAAGTTATTTCTTTACCTACATATTTACTTCCAAAGAGAAAAGAAGTATTTACTATTAAAGTTGAAGGCGACTCAATGATTAATGCTGGTATTTATAGTAAAGATATAGTAATTGTTGAAAGAGGGGAAAATGTTAAAAATGGTGATATTGTAGTAGCTATGGATGATGAAAATCAAGTTACTATTAAAAGATATTTTAAAGAAAAAGATTATGTTAGATTACAACCAGAAAATGACTATATGTTACCTATTATACTAAAAAATGCTACCATATTAGGTAAGGCTATTGGTCTATATAGAAAATTTTAATAAATAAAAACAGGAATTTGATCCTGTTTTTTATTTATTATCACTAATCATTTTTCTTTTGAATAATATTATGGTTAATATTATTACTATTACTATATAAATTCCTACTATTAATATTGATGGCAAAATATTATTGTAATTACTATTTAATATATCTTTGGTAATATTTAATGTACTTTCAAATGGTAGTATATGACATATTGTACTAAAGGTACTGCCAACCATATCTGTAGTAAAATACATACCACTGGTAAATGCTACTAATTGAACTATAATACTTGAAATTCCGGATGATGATTTTTCTGTAGTTATGGTTCCTATTAGAATACCTAATGAAATGAATAATATTGATATTGGAATTACTGCTAAAGTTGTATATATAGCATTACTGCTAAATTTTAATCCAAGTATAATTGCTGTTATAAAAAATAATATATTTTGTATTAATATTAAAGGAATTACTGATAATATATATCCTAAAATGTAATTAATACTCTTCATTGGACTCACTCCGAGTCTTGCAGTAAGTGATGAACATCTATCCTTCGCTACTAAGGATGCTGTAAACATCGTTATAAATGCTAGACTAAATATAATTATTCCTGGAGTGAAGTTTTCTATATTATATATTTCGTTAGGTATTTTAAACTGCTGAAAAATGTATAAAAGAAATAATGGTAAAATGACAGCAAATATTATACTAACTGGATCTCTTACTATTTCTTTGAAGTTTCTTTTAGCAAAAATTATAGTTCTCATTAATTATCCTCCTCTATTGTTTTTATAAAAGCATCTTCAAATGTTTTGGCTTTCTTCTTTTTTATTAGTTCTTTAGCAGTACCTAGTTCTATTAATTTTCCTTTATTCATTATTCCTATTCTGTCAGATAATTTTTCAGCTTCTTCCATATAATGAGTGGTAAGAATTATTGTAGTATTTCCTTTTAGCGATTCGATAATATTCCATAAATCATGTCTTGATATTACGTCAAGGCCTAGTGTTGGTTCATCTAAAAATAGTATTTTAGGAGAATTTATTAATGATATCGCTATTGATAGTTTTCTTTGATAACCGCCTGATAAAGTCTTAGCTTTTTGTTTTAATACATCATCTAATTTAAATATCTTTACTAATTCATTAATTTTTTCTTCTTTATTTGTAATTTGATAAATACCCGCCATAAAATATAGATTTTCAATAACTGTTAAGTTTGGCGCTATTGCGGTTTCTTGAGGTGAAATGTTGATTATTTCTTTAATTTTAGCTGAATCTTTTGTTAAGTCAAAATTGTTTATTTTAACTTCTCCACTAGTAGGTAATATCAATGTTGATAGCATTTTGATTGTTGTCGTCTTTCCTGCTCCATTTGTACCCAAAAGTGAGAATAATTCTCCAGATTTTATTTCTAGATTTAAGTTATTTACTGCATACTTTTCTTTATATTTTTTTGTTAGATTATTTATTTTTATCATCATTTCCTCCGAGTATATTATTTGTAACATCTTCTATTACCTCAGATTTTACTAAGGCTATTCCTTTTTTCGCGTCGGCTAGTACTATAAGAGAATCGCCCGGTTTTATGTCAAAGATATCTCTTACTTCTTTTGGTATTACTATTTGCCCCTTTTCCCCCACTTTGCTTATTCCCATATATTTATTCTTATTCATATATTTTGCTCCTCTCTTGTTATACAAGTTATACTTTTCATACTAATTATACCTCTATACCAAATAAAAGTCAAATAAAAAGTAGATTATTTCTACTTTATAATTTTAATTAGGTATGAATTTTTTTAATAAGTAAATTGACATCTGATATTGTTACATTAGAAGTATCCTCTTCGCCTAATATGTTAACCATAACTTGTAATGTTGTTAAGGTATCAAATTTGAATAATGTTACTTGAGAAAAATGCATAATTTTTCCTTCCCCTATTGGCAATTGAAAAGATAAATCTTTAATTGCTGAGCCGGCTTCATTTTTTAGATAAAATGCTGCTCCATGATCTTCGTCAGCATTTTCTATTAAACCAGTTAATGTTATTTCATATATGCCAGGTTCTATTTCTATTTCGGATTCACTAATAATAGAAATGTATTCTGATGGATTTGGTATTAGCCAGGGGTCTTGAATTATCATTTCACCAGTAACATTTGTATCTGCAAATCCAGTAAAAAATATCCATAATTTGTCATCTTTATCAATGAATATGTCATTCACAATATTCCCATTCATTTTGTTTGAATGATTGTGATCGGCAATCAGAAAAGGGGATAATTCGCGAGTGAATAAATTGAGTTTGTAAACACCTGCTCCATTAGTGGCTATCAGGACTTCGTCTATTTTCTTGGGGTTGGCTATGATTGTATTGACTGTAATGTCCAACAACTTTGTGGGAACATCCATTAGTTGTTGAGTATTGATGTTATATAGATATATACCGTCTCTCAGTGTTCCTATAATAAGAGTCTGAGTGCTTTTGTGAAAATACAGATAAGTAACAATTTGGAATTGGTCCAATTGGGGATGTTTTTGTATCTGTAGTTGATGCTTATCAATTAGTTCAACGCAAAATATATTATGATTTGTTCCTAAAAAGTATTGGTTATTTCCGGCTTCTGTAATGCAGGTAATCTCTTCCTGAATAGAACTGGTCAGGCGAATCAGTTTTTCCTGGTCGATATCAAAAATGTATTGTTTGTCTTTGGTACAAAGCCAAATATTGTTTTTGTTGTCCAAATAAGTACTGATGAGTGGAAGCCCACCGTTCAGCCATGAACGAGACGCTCAGCTTGTCCAGCAGGGGCTGGATAATCATGAAGCAAAGCCCGAACAGCAGCAGGAAGCGAATCAGCTGATAGCCCTTGCGACGCACCGTCTTGCGGAGCAGATATCCGCCGGACTTGCGGTTGCGCGCCCAGAAGCTGCCGCTTGGATGAGCATGGGTCACGGTCTGCTTACTCATCGCTGCTCACCACTCCTTTCAGCATCAGGGCACTTGCGCCGATGAGGACAATCGTGATGGCGAAATACACCCAAGCCATCGCGGAGGAGAAGCCGTAGTTGTATTTCAGCGTCATTTCTTCATTGATTTTCTTCATGACTTCGCTGTCTGTCTTCATGAAGAAGTCGATGATGGTGTAGATGATGTTGACAATCAGCAGGGGGGAGACCATCGGGAAGGTAATCGTCCAGAAGGCTTCCCACTTCGAGCAGCCCTCGACGTCCGCCGCTTCGTACAGGCTGCGCGGAACGTTCTGCAGACCGGAGAGGAAAACGACAATCTGGATGCCGCTTGCCATCACAATGTCGTACACTTCGTCAATCAGGGAAAAGACGATGTCCAGCACGTCGCTGCCGATGCCCGTGAGTTTGAGAATCTTCATCAGCGACTCGGACAGCGTGAACGGGGAGGACTCCGCCATCATCTGCTGCATTCCCGCCATCAGGGTGTTGTCCGTCTCCAAGCCGATGAGAACGCCGCTGGAGAGGATGACGGGCAGGAAGAAGATAGCACGGACGAACGCGCGCCCTTTGAATTCCTGATTCAGTACGATGGCAATGACGAAGGACACGACGAGAATCGCAATGGTGTGCGTGACCATCACGCCGATTTCTTCGCTGAGCAGCTTGTTGAACTCCGGGTCAATGGTGAAGGCGCGGATGTAGTTGTCCAGCCCGATGAAGGTCGTCTGGAAGCCCTGCCCGGCGGTCACGTCCACGCGGCATAGGCTCATCCAGAAGGAATCCACCAGCGGCAGCAGCATGAAGCACAGGAAGCCGATGATGAAGGGCATAATGAACAGATAGCCGGATACTGCTCGGCGCGCACGAATGGAAATGCGTTTGCCGCTCATTTGCTCACCTCCTGTTGCGCTGCATAGCTGCGGGCGGGAACGGTGATGCCATCCACCGCCGCGTCGGTATAGCCGAAGTTGACGTAGACGCGTGTGCCGTTTGCGTAGGTCGTGATGGTGACGTTCCCGACGCGTTCATGGCCTGTCATTTCCTGATTGAAGATGCCCGAAAGCGTCTGACGGTACTGCGCGACCTGTGCGGTGATGTCATCCAGCACGAGCGACGCGTCCGCGCCGTAGAACTCGGAGTAGGTGGAATCCTGCAAAACGCGCGCGCTCTGGGCGGTCAGCGTGTATTGCAGACCCGCGCCCACTTCCGCGCTGCGCAGGAGGACTTCCTCCGCGTCATCCGCCAGATTCAGTGATGCGCCTGTGTAGGATACGCGGCTGTGCAGCGCCAGCGGGTAGAAGGGGATGTACTCGTCGATGATGGAATACTGTCCGCCGTCGAAGTCCATGTCGGTGATGAGCGTCGCCTGAACCGCGGCGTAGTCGTTGCCCTGACGAATCATCACGTCGCGCCCGGATGCCTTGAGTTCAGCGAGCTTTTCCGCCTGCTGATGCAGCACGGCTTCGCGGGTCGTGTGGTTTTTGCTGTCGTAATCAGCGGAGAGCATGTAGCCGATGTCGCGGAAGGAAATGCCTGCGCCGTAGGAAGCCGCCGCGTCCACCAAGGTGTTGACGCTGCGCATGGCGATGGCGGGCTTGACGAGGTAGTAGGTGTCGCGGTCGTCGTTCGCGCCGTACCAGATTGGGCTGTATTCGGGGATTTCCGCTTCTTCCCGCGTGGTGAAACGGGCAGCGTCGCGGAAGGCGATGAAGCCCTCCAGCAGGCCGCTGTCGCGCGCGAAAGCCGTCAAGCCGTCCAGATAGAGCGGCACACCCGCAATCGCGGCATTCTGTGCGAAGGAGAACAGCTCCTCCTGCGTTCCCAGCTGCCGAATCAGGCGGACGGAGGACAGCAGCTGCTGATTCATGCCGCCGTTCATCCATCCGGCGTAGCGAATCGACATGTTCTGCGCCAGATTGCGGGTGACGAGCTCGCGCAGGAGCTCTTTCGCTTCCGCATAAGTCGTCATGGCAATCGGGACGCTGGTGGGCACGCCCGCCACCTGCTGCACCTTGTCAATTGCGCCAATCAGCTCGATGCTCAGCGGCGCGTCCGCATCCACCGTCTGTGCGGCGAAATCCGGGTACTTGCAGGTCAGGTAGTCGCGGTAGGACGCCGCCATGTCCATGTAGCCCGATTCGGGCAGAAAACGGTAGCGCTGGCGGATGAAGCCCGTCGGATGCGCTGTTTCAAACATGTAGACGGCGTTGTTCGTGCGCTCGGAAACGTCGTAGGCGTCGCCGTGGACGATGGTGTACGTTGCGTTGACGGTGTTGTAGGAGGTCAGGCGGCCGGCAATGTCCGCACCGATGCCCGCCCACGATGCGCCGTCCTCCAGAATGCAGATGAATGACCCGCTGTCGCCCGAAACGCCGAAAACCGGGAAGTTGATGCGCGTTTCGTTCGTCACCTGCGTGCGAATGGACGCCCAGTCCCAGCCGTAGAGGTTGGCGTAGTAGGCGCGCTGGGAAACGCGGCCGTTGTTGAAGCGGATAATCGCGCCGCTGCCGTCGGGGACGAACAGGAAGCCGTCATCCGCCGTACCGCCCGCGCCGAAAGCCGGAAGCAGCGTCAGGCTCGTCAGCGGGTAATCCACGTCGTAAGCAAGGTCATCCAGCGGTACTTCGACAACAAGGTCGCTGCCGTCCAAACGGAATACCATCGAGACGTTGAAAACGGCCTTGGCGATGGTGCTGCCCGCCTGCACGATGCGGCTGTTGTCGTATGCCAGATCCTCCACCGTGTAGCCCACTTCGGCAAAGATGCTTTCGCAGCGCTGCTTCAGGTGATCCTTTGTGCCGTCGCGCAGCACCCAGACGTGCTCTTCCGCCAAATCGGGGTAGGCGGCGAGCAAAGCAGCCTTGTCGTCAGTCTTGCGGAGCTTGTCAATATTGTATTCACGGTAGTATTCTTTGATGTCCTTCTTCTGCTTGGAGGTCATTTTCTCCATGAACTGCTGCATTCGCGCGTCGCCAATGGCAGTCGGCATGAGGAAAGACCGCTGCACGCGTCCGACGGAGTAGTTCACGCGGACGCTGCCATCCTCCTGCATCAGCACTTCGTAGACCCCGTTTGAAATGCTGTGTTCCTGCGAGGTGAACTGGGTGGTCATGCCGGTGGAGGCGGCGTAGGTGAGGCTCAAGGTGGAGTTCAGCTTGTTCTTTTCCACCGGCAGGGCAATCGGGTCGCTGTCCGCGTTATCAGGCGAGGACAGCCAGACGTGCCCGGTGCGCTTGTCGGTGAGGGTGAAGTGGGTCGTCGCCGGGTCAAGCTCAAAGCGGAGAGCGTCATTCTCCATGACCATCGGCGTGTCAGGCTCTGAGTAGCCGTAAAGCGGCACGTCGTGCCCTTCCAGCTCGCCGGAGGTGTCAAAGAGCGGAAGAATGACGAATTTCGTCAGCGGATAAAGTGCCAGAAGAAGAATCAGAACCAGCACGATCCGCACAAGGATGCGTCGTTTCATGGATACTTTCTCCTTTCGTCAGTACAGACGGAACAGCACTTCTTTGTAGAGAGAGACGAAATAGCCGATGCCGTCGCCAACGAGCGAAAAAAACAGCAGCAGCAGGAAGATGATGACGACCATCGCCAGCAGCGTCATGATGGTGAACAGCAGCGTCTTGCCCAGCGAGTAGTCATGTGTCTGCATCATGCCGCAGATGATGAGAACACCGCTCCAGCCCAGCGACAGCCCCTCCAGAACGTAGTAGAACGCGCCTTCCTTGGCGGTAATGACGTTTGCGAGGAGAATCATCGCCGCTTGCAGGATGACGTAGGGCGTCAGCGCGTAGCAGGTGGCGATGTAGACATCCTTGAACGTGCCCTTGCCCTCAAACAGCGTCGTCAGCCCCCAGTTGCCCGCCACGAAGAACAAAAGCGGCAGGAGGACGGCGAGACATTGCTGGATGATGTTCACGCTCGGCCAGTAGACGTTCATGAACAGGAAAGGCGTGAACTGCATGGACAGCAGGCGGACAAGCAGCACCAGAAACACGATGATGTTCGCCGCGCCGAGGCTGCCGCGCTTTTCGCGGCTCAAATCCCAGAAGCCATCGAAGGGGTGGAAGATAACGTAGAGCGAATAGCGCAGGGAGGACAGCAGACGCTGCCACTTCTGCTTGTCGGTCAGTTTTGCTGCGAGCGTCATGCGTTGTCCACCTCCCACTTTATCTTGCGGATGTGCCCGATGACCATCGGAACGACCAGCAGCACCGCGACGATGCCGAAAATCCACCCGATGTTCTGCTCTACCCACTCGGAGCGGTAGTAGCGGAACGCCTCGGAGTAGTTGCGGCTGTCGCGCGCCATGGCGAAATAGTCACAGGCTTCTTTGAATTGCTTCTGCTGCAAAAGCGCGCGCCCGATGCCGATGTAGGCAAGGTCATAGTTGCCGTTGCGCTTCATGACCTCGCGCCAAGTGTCGGCGGAAGCGGCGTATTCGCCCGCGTGGTACTGCTCGGTCGCCTTGTAGACCAGCTTGCCGTATTCTGTCGGGGTCAGCACGGTCACGCAGCAGTCCTGACTGTCCAGCACCAGCAGGTCATAGCCCTGATGCTCCAAAGCGACGGGATTCAGGAAGTATCCGTCCATGTTGCCCACACCGCCGAACGCCCAGAGCAGGTTGCCCTGCTTGTCGTAGGTGAAGATGCGGTTGTGCGTCTTGTCCATGACGGAATAGATGTCGTTGTCCAGCACGGTCACATCCACGAACTTCGAGGGGCCGGAGTTGGTGATGTTCGTGTCGCCGCGCGCCCACTGGAGGTCGCCGATGACGTGGCTCGTGCCGTTTTCAATCAGGATGTTCGTGCCGATGGCATTCAGGCGGCGGACGGGTTTCGCCGCGCCGGATGTCAGCTCGTTGGAATTGAAGGTCTGCGTGGTGACGAAGAAGAAGCCTTCCGAATCCAGCGCAATGTTGTTGTATTCCGTCGGAACGAAGGATGCCTGCTGCGCGCGCTGTTCCTTCGTGGAGAGCAGCCGCCACACCAGCTCGTACCATGTGTACTTCACTTCGCTCGCGCCGATGAAGCCGGTGAACGTGCCGTCCGCCTCGTACTTCATGAGGCCTCGGTTGACGTTCTGCGCGAGGCAGAAGACGCGTCCGGTCGTGTCGCAGACGAGTTTCGTCGGCAGAAACGCCATCGACTGGTCGAAGGTCGCGTCCGTCGGGCGGGTGAAGACGCTCAGCAGATTCAAATTCCGGTCTGCTTTCAGGATGCGGTTGTTGTTCGTGTCGGCGATGAACAGTGTGCCGTCTGCCATGACGAACACATCCTGCGGGGCGGAGAGCGTATTCGGGGTGATGTCGCCGGAAATTTCGGAAATCACGCGGGTCAGCGTGAAGTTTTCGCCGTCGCGGGCGACTTGCAGAATGCGGTTGTTGCCCGTATCGACGATGTAAATGTCATTGCCGGAGACGGTCAGCCCGCGCGGGGTGCGCATCGGCGTTTCCAGCCCAAGGGAGACGCTGGACAGCATGGCGCTGGTGCGGTAGGCATCCGGCGACTGGCGTTCGTCGCCCCAGTAATCGTAGGTGTAGGTGTAATTGTAGTCAAAGCCGTCTGCGGCGCGCGCGACCATCCCGCCGCAGAGCGCGGCGAAGAGGGAGAACGCAACCAGACAGGCGCAGAGACGGGAAACCATGCGGTTCATCGGCGTCCTCCTCTCTTAATCTTTCAGACCGGATGTCGCCATTGTTTCGAGAATCTGGCTCTGGCTGAGGATGAAAATCAGTATCGGCACAGCCATGACGACGACCGTAACTGCCGCCGCCTGCCCCGTGCGGGCAATGCCGCCCGCCTGAATCTGCTGGAGCGCGTAGACGAGCGTCTTCTGCGCCTCGGAGTAGATGACGGCGGACGCCTTGGCGTTCCAGAGGTTCTGGACGGAGAAGATGATGAGCGTCAGCCACGCGGGCTTGACGTTGGGCATGACAATCGTCCAGAAAATGCGGAATTCCTTTGCACCGTCGATTTTCGCGGACTCAATCAGCGACATGGGCAGCCCTTCCATGAACTGCTTCATCAGGAACAGCCCAATCGGCGCGGCGAACGCGGGCAGGATGACCGCCCAGTGCGTATCGACAAGGTTCAGGCGCGTCATGGTCAGGTAGTTCGGTATCGCGGTGACGTAGCCGTTGAACATCAGCGCCGTCACGACAAGGGCGAAAAACTGCTTGCCGAGCGGGAAATCGTACTTCGCCAGCACATACGCCGCGAGGGACGCAATCAGCAGATGCCCCAATGTACCCACGAGGGTGATGACGACGGTGTTGGTGATGTAGCGCGAGAAGGGAACCCAGCTCTGCCCCATCGTGACGAGAAGGTCAGAGAAGTTGTCGATGGTGGGGTGGCGCGGGAAGAGCGTCGGCGGGAAGCGGAACAGCTCATCCAGCGGTTTCAGCGAGGACGAAATGGCGAACACCAGCGGAAACGCCATTGCACACGCGACGAGGAACAGCAGCAGCCCCACCAGAAAGTCGCCCACGCGGGAGCGGTTCGGCTTCTTGTGGCGCATGTTCGACTTCTTCGTCAGCTTCAGTACCTTCTGCGGCAGCTCAATCGGCGTGCCGTCCGGTCTGACTGGACCTTTGTAGCTGCGGACATTGATGGTACTCATGTGCCAATCCTCCTCAGAGCGCTCTGAATCAGCTTGTTGCACAAAATCATCACCAGGAACAGCAAGGTGGCGATGGCGGAGGCATAGCCCATTTCAAAGCGGGTGAAGCCATAGTCGAACAGGTGGGTGACGACGGTGTGCGCGGCGTAATCGGTGGAGGGGAAGCCCGCCAGCGCCATCGGCACGTCACACACGCCGAACGCGGACGTGATGGACATGACCGCGCCGAACATCAGCATCGGCTTCATGTTCGGCAGGGTGATGTAGTACAATTCCTGCCAGCGGTTGCGGATGCCATCCACATAGCCCGCCTCGTACTGCGAGCGGTCAACGCCCTGCAAGCCTGCGACGAAGGAAAGGAAACCCGTGGACATGCTCATCCACAGTGTGACGATGATGATGACCGGCATGATGTAATCCGGCGTCGTCAGCCAGAGAATCGGGGCGTTGAGGATGCCCAGCTTCATCAGGATGGCGTTCAGGTAGCCGTACGCGTCGCCGCGGAAGATGATAGAGAAGATGTAGTAGGCATTGCCCGCAATGGACGGCGCGTAGAAGATGACGACGGCAATCGTGCGCACCCAGCGCGGCAATTCGTTGATGAGCCACGCGAAGCAGAATGACATGATGTAGCCCACAGGCCCTGTAATCACCGCCAGCAGGAACGTGTTTTTCACGGCGGTCAGGAAAACATCATCCTTCAAAATCAGGGTGATGTAGTTGTCCATCCCGATGAAGCGCGCGGGCTCCAGAATGTTGTTGTAGGTGAAGGAGTAGTAGATGGAGATGAGCATCGGGAGGATGTAGAAGGTCAGAAACAGCAGGGCGTAGGGCGCCAGAAACGCATAGCAGAACTTCATGTGCTTCGCTCTGTCCCACGCGATGCGCGCATTGCGCTGTCTCAGCGCAAAGTACTTTTTCCAGAACGCGGTCATGACGAATGCTTCCTCCTTTCGCTCAGGGCGTCTCTTCGTCGATCGGCAGACCGAACTCCAAGCGCTTCTTATTGATTTCCTCGTTGATGGTGCGCGCGTAATCCAGCAGGGTTTCGCGCGGGTCGGTCTTGTCGTTGGTCACTTTGCGCACGGCGTTGGTCATGTGGCGCGTGGTGTAGTAGCCGCCGGCGACTTCGCGGAAGCCGACTGCCCACGTCATCTGTTCGCGGATGACTTTCAGCTGAGCTTCCGACCAGGAAAGCTGCTCGATGGCGGCGATATTCGCGGTGGCGTAGCGTGCGGACGACCCCAAGACGGCTTCAATCTCGCGTCCGAAACGCACCTGCGCGTCGGTGGACGTCCACCACTTCATGAACTGCCACGCATTCTGTTTTGTCGTTTCGCTGTCGGTTGCAATCATCATGCAGCAGGCGCCCTGCGAATGCCCGGAGTGATCCACATAGGTGCTGCCGTCCTCTGCCGTGCGGGAAGTGCCGGGGAGAATCGCAATGTCCCACAGGCCGCGGATTTCCGGCGCGGAGACGGTCAAGGTGTTGAACGTCGTGTAATCGAAGATGCCAAGCGGCATTTCGCCGGAGCGGAAGCGGCTCACGAAGTCGAAGATGGTCGGCAGACCGTAGTCATTGTAGAGGCTGGTGTAGCGCTCAAACGCCTGCACACCCGCTTCGCTGTTGATGGTGGTGTGGGTCGCCGAATCGTTGTAGAGCGTGCCGCCAAGCTGGTAGAGCATGGCGTAATAGGAAGAGAGATTCGGGGCGGTAATGTCGGGGTAGGGGATGCCGACGGACATGTTCGCCCCCTGAATGGTGGGCAGCATGGCAATCAAATCATCCCACGTTTCCGGGACGGACAGCCCGTATTCTTCCAGAATGTCGCTGCGGTAGAAGAGAATCGAGCACAGCTGCGTCTCCGGCAGCGCGTACAGACCGCCGTTGAAGCTGAACGCGGCGTAGGCGCTGGGGTAGAATTGGTCGAGGACTTCCTGCAAATCATCGAACTGCGTCAAATCCTCCACCGCGTGGCGAAGCGCGTAGTTGACGGGGTTCCAGCTGTCGGTTGAAATGACGACATCCGGGCCGTTGCCCGCGACGACGGCGTTCAGCAGCGCGTTCGGGTCAACCAGCATGACGTTGACGGGAATGCCGGTTGACGGGGTGAAGGTGTCATCAACCATGGTTTTGAGGACGGTGGACTGGTCGCGGCCGGTCAGAATCCACACTTCCAGCACGTCCTCGCTGGCATCGTACACATCGCCCAAGGCATTGTAATCCACGAAATACGACGTGACGCAGGATTTCAGCTCATGCAGCGCGCGGTCGAGGAAATTTTCCGACGGCTGCGGCACGGTCACGCCGTCCGCGGTGATGGCAATCAGGTCAATATCCAGCTTGACCTGCCGCATGTTCTGCATTGACGTGCCGAGGGAGGTGATGTTGTCCTTGAAATTCGTGAAGGCTTCGGTAATCTTCGCCGGATCTTCGACGAAGGATTCCAGCTGCACTGCCAGTGTCTGCGCGACGGCAATGCGGTCGGATTTCTGTCCGGTGAGGGCGACGGTATCATCGACGAGCTTGTAGAGCAGGCGGCTTTCCTGCGCCATCGCTTCGATGACCTCCGGATACACCTGCTCCAAGTGGTAATCGCGGTAGCGGTCGGGGTTCACGCCTGTCAGCACCAGCACACGGCGGTACATCTGGTTCAGGCGGTAGATGCTTTCCTCCATGTCGGAGAGAATCTGCCCCATGTCGCCCAGCGTCGCTTCCAGACGAAGCGTGTGATGCCCAGCGGAAAGGTAGAAGCGGTAGGGCGTGCCGGAATCATCCGACAATGTGTTCATTTCCCATGCCGTGGTGTAGGGGAAGGAGACGTTCTCCATACCGGAGAAGGGAATTTTGCCGTCCAGATAGAGGATACGGCTGGACACGCTGCCGCGGTTGTAGGTCTGACGGCCTTTGATGGTGATGTTGTACCAGCCGTTTTCCGGCACGTCGAAATCCCACTCAATCCACTGCCCCGCGTCGCGCCAAGCATCGCCGCCAATGTAGTTCAGCACCGTCCGGCGCACGTCGCAGGGAGAGGTGGCGGGGGAAGAACGGTCATAACGCGCGTACAGCGACGGGGAGGAACGCAGGGTGCTGCTTTCACCTTCCAGCACGAGGGCAAAGTCAGCAGGAACGCTGTTCTCCTGTGGCTGCGCGGCGGCATAAGCGGCGTAATCCGGCATTTTTTCGGGGGCGGTGAGCGAAAGCGCGGTCAGGAGCATCGGCTCGCTGGTCGCAATCAGGGTGACGGTGCTTTCCCCCGCCTCGAAATAAAAGCGGTACGGCTCGGTGATGTAGCCCATCGCGTCGCGGCAGCAGGCGGTCTGTTCGCCGAACACCTCCACCTGCGTCGGACGGATGTCATTGCCCTGCGAGTCCTGCCGCACTTCGCCGCCGTCGTGCCACAGGCGGGTGAAGGTCAGCGTATCCGCGCCATCGAAGGGGACTTCGCCGTTGATGCGCAGTTCGCGCTCCAAGTCCACGCCGCGTGCCGCCTCAGTGCGGTAGGTCAGGCGGATGTTGTAGAAACCGGTTTCCGGTACGGTGACGGCGAACGTTGCGGAAGAGCCGCTTTGCATCAGCAGACCATCCTTCTGTGCAGTCACGCCGTCCGAATCCACCGTCACCAGCGGAATGGAAACGTCCGAAGATGCGTCCGGAGCGCCCTCATGCGCGCGCAAATACAGCGAATAGGTGCTGCTGCGCCCGATGTCGCCAATCTGCTGCGAGAGGTCATAACCCTCGTATTTTGCCCGGTAGTTCTCCACGCCGCCGGACAGAACGAACCACAGCACCAGCGCCAGAACGACCGCCGTCAGGGCAATCCACTTCCCGTATTTGCTGCCAAAGGA
>OLOW01000538.1_pt1 | contig 25685 bp, 20 predicted proteins | sample 1672801 | NCBI WGS metagenome assembly OLOW01 (sample SAMEA3136725, study PRJEB25190) | human gut metagenome | biome: human gut; feature: human-associated habitat; material: faeces | place: Austria | collected 2013 | reverse complement strand
CTGAACGACAAAGTATTTTCACGTAGTCTACAAAATTCGACTCTGCCATAATTGATTTATTATTTTTCTTTTGGATTAAACGATACAAAAATAGTTATTATGCAAACAACCCTAAGTGGACACATATTGCAAAAATAGCTATAATAAGTGAAATTATAAAATCCCAAGCCAAACGGAATGAAATATAGCGAGAATCGATTTTTACAGATTATAAAATAGTTAACATCGATAATACGCGGCTCTATAAGAATAATAAATATTTCTATTTTTGGACTTTTTCACTATCCGGGTTCGGAAATAGTTTCAGATTGTATTAATATTATTATCTTTGCGACATACTTATTAGATAATTTGAATTATTATGAAGAAAATTGTTACTCTTTTTGTCGCAATAGCGGCATTTTGCGGGTTCGCTTCAAAAGCAGAAGAAGCCACTACTTTCGAAGTGAACAGAATTAAGTACACCGTAACCGGGGAAAATTCGGTAGGTGTCTCGGCGCAGCTTATACGTTGCATCGCGCGTGATGTAATATACGTACTCGATGCTATCGAATGTCGCTTGGTCGGTGGTGTCCGAAATCACGTTGAACATCGACCCGTCATTCATGTGGTGGCCGTAGATCGTGGTCTGCTGGTCAACCATTCCCGGCGCGGTGTCATCGCTATCCAGGAAAATGGCCCCGGACGCATTGGCCGTACCGTCGAACAGCGTGTTGAGGTATTTGGAGTTGTTGTTGGTCTGCACCACGGGATAGTTGATGTTGGTTCCCGGCACGTAAATCCAACCCACAATCTCGGGGTTTGTCTGAGCAAGCGCATCGAAGTCGATAATCGGCACGCCGCTGGCGTCCTTATCGCTTACATATTGCTTCTCGATTTTCTGGTATGAATCGCTCGCCTGCTTATAGCCAATCTGAGCATTGATAAAGATGGCGGCGGCGGCGACAATCAGACCGATGCCCACGATGATGAGCAGAATGGGGATGATGGAGCGGCGTTTCTTGCGCGGCGGCTCGGTGTAGCTGGACGGAGCGCCGCTCGGTTGCCTCGTCGTCCGGGTCCGCTTCTTTGCCGTGCCATATGACGAGGGGCGATACGCAGCCGGCGTATCCTGACGGCGATGGGACGTCGGCGTTACGGGGCGCGGCGCACGAGCCTGTTGAGGAGAGGATGCCCGACCCTGCTGCATGGAGCGGGCCGATCCCGACTTGGATGGATCGGGGATCTGAGAAGCCGAGAAACGTTTTCCTTGATAGTCGGACATGACTCTCCCTATGATTACAGCGGAATGGCAAGCCGCTTAGGCGTCGGCCATCTCCTGCTTCATTTTCTCGATAACCTTGCGGTACTCGGGGTCGCAAGCACCCAGAATCTGCGTGGCATAGATGGCGGCGTTCTTGGCGCCGTTGATGGCAACGCAGGCCACGGGCACGCCCGAAGGCATCTGCACCATCGACAGCAGCGAGTCCATACCGCCCAGGTCACTCGTCTTCATAGGCACGCCGATAACCGGCAGCGGCGTAAAGGCAGCCACGACACCACCCAGGTGAGCGGCCTTGCCGGCGGCGGCGATAATTACTTTGATACCGCGATCGGCAGCAGTCGAGGCCCACTCGTGGACCTTCGCCGGCGTGCGGTGTGCGCTCGCAATGACGAGCTCATAGGGCACACCAAGCGCCTCGAGCTCGGCGGTGCAACCTTCCATAACGCCCAGATCGGACTTAGAGCCCATGATGATCCCGACAACCGGCTTTTGATCTGCCATAAACAAAGACCTCCTGTTGAGAGCGGCGACGCGGCGGATCCGCGACCCTTAACTACTGAGAGTAGTATAGCTGCTCCCGTCCCTGCGGTCTTTGTGGTGGCGGCTGAGCCTTTCCCTCGGGAACTGGGCTTCGCGAAGTTTCCCGAGGGAAAGGTTCAGCCGCCACCCTGCGACCTACCGGGAATTGCCATGACGTACGTTGGCTGAAATAAATGAGCTCCGGTTGCTTCGCAAAGTCGCTCAGCTAAATAACCCAGCCCGCCGCGGGGCACCCGGGGACCTACCGGGGATTGCCATGACGTACGTTGGCTGAAATATTAACGTGGGATTCGCCGTTCGAACGAACGGCGGAGCCCACACTCATTTTCTATTCAGCCCTAGTCATCGCGCAAAGCCCCTTCGGCAGCACACGGTGCAGCCAAGTCACCGCAGGCCGGGGCGGGAGGCGGTCCTTTCTCTCGGAAAACTTCGCGAAGCCCAGTTTCCGAGAGAAAGTGTCCGCCTCCCGCCCCGGCCGGCCAGGTCACACTACACCGTGTGCTGCGGCAGGTCCTGCAGGGCGATGACGTCCATGCCCATGTCGTTGGCGCTGCCGTGACCCTGCTGGTCCTCACGCACCGCCTCGATGGCACTCACGTACGTGTTGGCGGCAGACATCGCGGTCACGCAAGTCACGCCGCGGCGCACCGCCTCGGTGCGCAACAGATAGCCGTCGCCACGCGAGCCCGGGCCGTACGGTGTGTTGATGATCACCGCGATCTTGCCATCGGCGATGAGGTCACCGATGTTGGGACGCTCGCCGTCGTGCGGGCCGCTGATCTTTTCCACGACCTCACACGTCACGTTGCCTCCGCGCAGCACGCGCGCCGTACCCTCGGTAGAGCAGATGTCAAAGCCCAAGTAGCGCAGGATGCGGGCGACCGAAAGGATATGACGCTTATCACGATCGCACACGCTGATGAACACCTTGCCGCAACTCGGGTCGGGCAGCTTGTAGTCAATCGCCAGCTGCGTCTTGGCGTATGCCTCGGGATAGCTCTTGGCGATACCCATGACCTCGCCCGTCGACTTCATCTCGGGCCCCAGAATAACGTCGGCTCCCGGGAAACGGCCCCAGGGCATGACAGCTTCCTTCATGCAGAACCAGTCCAGCTGACGCTCATCGCTCGGCAGGCCCAGGCTCGCGATGGTATCGCCCGCCATGATACGCGCCGCGCACTTGGCCAGCGGCACGCCGGTGGCCTTGGAGATGAACGGCACGGTACGGCTGGCGCGCGGGTTGGCCTCGATCACGTAGACGGTCTCGCCCTTGATGGCATACTGCACGTTGACCAGGCCGCGGACCCCCAGCGCCAGCGCGATGCGGCGCGTGGTCTCGCGGAGCTTCGCCTGCAGGCTCTCGCTAAAGCTGAACGGCGGAATGCAGGTCGCGGAGTCACCGGAGTGAATACCGGCCTCCTCGATATGCTCCAGGATGCCGCCGATGTAGACCTCCTCGCCGTCGCACAGGGCGTCGACGTCGGACTCGATTGCACCCTCCAGGAAGCGATCGAGGTACACCGGGTAGTCGGGGCTAATGCGCGCAGCCTCGGCCATGTAATCGCGCAGATGCTCGGCATCGTAGGCGATCATCATGCCGCGACCGCCCAGCACATAGCTCGGACGCACCAGCAGCGGGTAGCCAATGTGCGCTGCAACGGCCTCGGCCTCCTCAAACGAGGTGGCCTGGCCCGCCGGCGGGTACATAATGCCCAGTTTGTCGAGCAAGGCGGCAAAACGCTCGCGGTCCTCGGCAAAGTCGATGGCATCGGGCTTGGTGCCCATAATGTTCACGCCGCTCTCCTCGAGCATGCGTGCCAGCTTAAGCGGGGTCTGGCCGCCGAGCGTCACCACGACGCCGTCGGGACGCTCAACGTCGATAACGTCCATGACGTCCTCGTAGGTGAGCGGCTCAAAGTACAGGCGGTCTGACGTGTCGTAGTCGGTCGAGACGGTCTCTGGGTTGCAGTTGACCATGATGGTCTCAAAGCCGCGGGCCGCCAGCGCATAGCTCGCATGCACGCAGCAGTAGTCGAACTCAATACCCTGGCCGATACGGTTGGGACCGGCACCCAGAATCATCGCCTTGGGCTTGCTTGCCGGCGTGGTCTCGTCGGGGGCAACGCACTTCTTGGCGATCGGGCTCGTGCGGTAAATGTTCTCGTAGGTCTTATAGTGGTATTCCGTGGCACTCGAGAACTCGGCGGCGCAGGTGTCGACCGTCTTCATGCTGGGAACCACGCCCAGACCCTTACGGTAAGCGCGAACAAAACGCTCATCCGAGCCGGTCAGCGCGGCAATCTCGGCATCGCTCGTGCCATACTGCTTGAGCAGGCGCATCGCGTCGGCGTCAATGTCCTCCACGCGCAGGCCGCGGATGCTCTCCTGGACCTGCACCATATCGTTGATGCGGTTGAGATACCACGGATCGATACCGCAGATGGCGTGGATGCGCGCAACATCCCAGCCACGGCGCAGGGCCTCGACCACAAAGAAGATGCGGTGCTCAGTCGGGGTGCCCACGGCCTGGGCGAGTTCATCGTCGCTCAGCTTATCGGCGCCCTCCTTGCCACCGGCGCAAATACCCTGGTGCCCGTCCTCCAGCGAGCGCATGGCCTTGCCAAAGGCCTCCTCAAAGGTGCGGCCGATCGCCATGATCTCGCCCACGGCCTTCATGCGCGTGGTGAGCGTGGGGTCGGTGCCCTTGAATTTCTCAAAGGCAAAGCGCGGCACCTTGACCACGCAGTAGTCGATCGTGGGCTCAAAGCAGGCGGGCGTGGCCTTGGTGATGTCGTTGACGATCTCGTCGAGCGTATAGCCCACGGCCAGGCGAGCGGCGGCCTTGGCGATGGGGAAGCCCGTGGCCTTGGAAGCCAGCGCGGACGAACGACTCACGCGCGGGTTCATCTCGATGACAATCAGGCGGCCGGTCTGGGGGTTCACGGCAAACTGCACGTTAGAGCCACCGGTCTCGACGCCGATCTTCTCCAAGATAGCGAGCGAGGCGACACGCATGCGCTGATACTCAAGGTCGGAGAGGGTCTGCGCCGGCGCCACGGTGATGGAGTCACCGGTATGCACGCCCATGGGGTCGAGGTTCTCGATGGAGCACACGATGATGCCGTTGCCGGCGTGGTCGCGCATAACCTCCATCTCGTACTCTTTCCAACCCTCGATGGATTCCTCGACCAGCACCTCATGGGCAGGCGAGAGTTCAAGGCCCTGGCTCACGATGGAGACGAGTTCCTCGTGAGTATGCGCGATGCCACCACCGGCGCCGCCCAAGGTAAAGCTCGGACGCAGCACGCAGGGATAGCCCACACGCTCGGCGATGGCCTCGGCGTCAGCCACGCTGTAGGCATAGCCCGAGCGCGCGACCTCCAGGCCGATCTCGGCCATGGCCTCGTTAAAGAGCTTGCGGTCCTCACCGCGCTCGATGGCGGCAAGGTCACAGCCGATCATCTCGACGCCGTACTTGTCGAGTGTGCCGTCCTTTGCCAGCTCGACGGCGGCATTCAGACCGGTCTGGCCGCCCAGCGTGGGCAGCAGCGCATCCGGGCGCTCCTTCTTGATCACGCGCTCGATAAATTCGGCGGTGATGGGCTCGACATAGGTGCGGTCGGCCAAGCCCGGGTCGGTCATGATGGTCGCCGGGTTGGAGTTGACCAGGATGACCTCAAAGCCATCCTCCTTGAGCACCTTGCAGGCCTGGGCGCCGGAGTAATCGAACTCGCAGGCCTGGCCAATGACGATGGGGCCCGAGCCAATGACGAGGATGCGCTTGATGTCGGTACGTTTAGGCATGTTTAAAACCTCCTAGAGAGGCTGACTCAATGTTTTGGAAAAGTCAGCGAGGGTGCAGCTGATGCATCAGGTTGCCGTGATGCGAGGGCGCGCTGGGCTTATGCCCGCGCGTCCGAAGCAGAACGGCAAGATGATGTGCCAGATGCAGCCGCAGCGTCGACAGGTCCGCCGTTCGGTAGAACGGCGGAACCACTATCGGCGAAATTCCAGCCGGCAAGGCGGTCCTTGGCGGTATCGATGTCCAGATAGTTCTCCTCGCCGTCCATGAGTCGCGTAAAGGCGGTAAAGAGATAGTGAGCATCGGTGGGGCCGGGCGATGCCTCGGGATGGTACTGGACCGAGAAGCACGGCGCATCGAGCAGCTGAATGCCCTCGGCGGTGCCGTCATTGAGATTCACATGCGTCAGGCGAATGCGGCCGAAACGCTCGTTCATCACGACCGGCGCGATACCGCGGCGCACCCAGACGCGCAGATCGCCATCGGCCGCGTGCTCGGTCTCGCCGCCCGAAAGCTCGTGGACAAGCTTGCCCAAGCTGGGGAACAACAGGCCAAAGCCGTGGTTTTGCGCGGTGATCTCCACACGGCGGCTGACCAGATTCATAACCGGCTGGTTGCCACCACGGTGACCGAATTTGAGCTTTTCCATCTGGGCGCCGCATGCCAAGCTGATCATCTGGTGACCAAGGCAGATGCCAAAAACCGGCACCTTGCCGATTAGCTGCTGCACCTGCTCGTAGGTCTCCACCACGGCATCGGGGTCGCCGGGGCCGTTGGACAAAAAGACGCCATCGGGATTCATGTCGAGCACCTGACGCGCGGGTGTATCCCACGGCACGACGGTGAGGTTGCAGCCAGCACGAACCAGGCCCTCCAGGATGCCGCGCTTGACACCGCAGTCGTAGGCGACCACTTTGTGGCGGGCAGGAGCGGTAGGGGCAAGCGCAAAGTCATGCGTAGCGGGCAGGTCGCTCACGGCAAAAGCGTGGGGCTCAGGGCAGCTCACGGTCTTGGCCAGGTTCTCGCCGACCAGCGTAGGCGCGGCGGACAGGCGCTCGGCAAGCTCGTCGACGTCGAAGATCTCCGTCGAGATTATGCCCATCTTGGAACCGTTGTCGCGCAGGTGGCGCACGAGAGCGCGGGTGTCGACGCCCTCGATAGCGACGATGCCGTGTGCACGCAGGTACTCCGGCACGCTGACGGTCGAGCGCCAGTTAGAAGGCGTGGCGCACATGTCGTGGACGACCATGCCGCGCATGGCGGGAGCGCTCGCGGGGCGAGCGGTATCGCCGGGGAAGGCCGACTGGACATCGGTCTCGTCAATGCCGTAGTTGCCGATCTGCGGATAGGTCATGGTTACGATTTGGCCGGCATAGCTCGGGTCGGTCATGACCTCAAAGTAGCCCTCGAGCGACGTGTTAAAGCAGACCTCGCCGGTTGCGGTACCCTCGGCACCGCATGCACGGCCATAAAAAATGGTCCCATCCTCAAGATACAGGATGCAGGGACCGCAGGTGCCCTTGCTGGTTTTAGCCAGCATACGCTGGCACAGCTCGCTGGGCGCGACGGTGCGGGCGGCAGCGCCCGCAATATGGTTGTTCGCCATAGTTCTCCTTCCCGGTCTCACAGGACCGGCTTAAAGGTGTGTAGTTAGGCCTCGCGGTATTCTAACCGCAAGCATCGCCCATGGCATTAATTACATAGAATTGTTTACAAAATGATAATTATGACTTCCTGTGCATAATGATTTTTCTGGGACGGGGATTAAAAATTATTCTGAGAGCAGGGCTTTGTCGCCAACTGCATACATGACAGAATGATTTTTTAATCCCCGTCCCAGAAAAATCATCCCGCGTGGGCTTGCGGCTCACGCGGGATGGCATCGTTCTATGTGGCTGCGGACTACTTTTGCTTGTCCTGCTCCAGCAGCTCGGACGGCGTGCGATCGGGCTTTCCGCCGCGGAAGATCTCTCGACCGTGCAGACGATGCTCAAGATCGCGCTCGGCCTGCTCCTCCGTGATCTTGGTCTGGCTCACCACCGGGTCCTCGATCAGCGATGAAACCGAGTTGACCTGTTTTTGAATGCGCTCGGCAATGGTGTCGTCCATGCTTACGATGCGCATCTTCCAGTCGATACTCGTGGCGTTGGACGAGCTCTTGGTCCAAACGAACGTCAGGATGGCGCTTTGGTGCCCCTGAGCAGGAAACATGCCAAAGAAGGAATCATGCTGGATCCTGCTGTCCTCGTCGATATAGGCGTGAACGTTATACACCACACGGTCGATCTTGTCGTTGAGCAGGGCGTTGGTTGCGAGCGCCGCCGCCTGAATCTGACCGTTGGACAGCAGCTCGAGTTCATTGGCAGAAGACGTGTCCAGCACCGTCACCTCAACCGTGCCCGTGCGCTCATCTGCCTCGTCGACGGTAAAATCGAGCGGGAACTGCGTAAAGCCATTGCCCCATTCAAGTCCACCCTTGAGCGCGGTCGAAACGGTATCCACCGAAACACTTTCGGAAAGGTTCGCGGTATTCAGACGTCGCATCACGCCGTAGCCAATCTGCATGCCCACAATCAGCACCAAAATGCCGATAACCACGGCCATGGCGGTCTTCGTAATGGTATGGCTCACCTGCGAGCCCGAAGGGTCGTCCTCGGACAGCGGGTCGATATGTTTTGCCTGGCTCGCGCGATCCTCGCTGCGCAGCCGCGCCAGCGTCGCCTTGTCGCCGCGCTTGACGGCGGCCTCTTTCTCGCGCATGCGCTCGGTGCGCTTTTTGGCGAGCGTAGGATCCAAGACGCCGGATGCATCGATTTCGGAGAATAACTCCGTCACTTCTTCCGGAGTCAAAGGGTTCTTATCAGCCATGATCTTCCTGTCATATCAATCAGTCGAGCTCGTGCGCACGCGCACCTTCGAACTGCATTCGATAGTAACGGGCATAGGTGCCGCCACGGGCGAGAAGCTCCTCGTGCGTGCCACGTTCCACAACGCGACCATGCTCAACGGTCGCAATCTCGTCAGCATGCTTAATAGTCGAGAGACGGTGGGCGATGATGATCGTGGTACGGCCGCGTGCCAGCTCTTCGAGCGACTCCTGCACCGCTTCCTCGCTCTCGTTATCCAGGGCACTCGTCGCCTCATCCAAAATAAGGATCTTGGGATTCTTGAGAAAAACGCGCGCGATGGCGAGGCGCTGCTTTTGACCACCCGAAAGACGGCTGCCGCGCTCGCCCACCACGGTGTCGTAGCCTTGCGGAAGCGATTCGATAAAGGTATCAATATTGGCGCGGCGGGCCGCTTCGGCGATCTCTTCTGCCGTGGCGCCCGGCTTGCCGTAGGCGATGTTCTCGCCGATCGTTCCATCAAACAGGTACACATCTTGCTGCACCAGGCCGATGGCACGGCGCAGACTATGCTGCGTCACGTCGCGCACATCCTGGCCGTCGATGCTAATGGAGCCGGCGGCAACGTCGTAAAAGCGCGGCAACAGCGAACAAGTCGTCGATTTGCCGCCGCCCGAGGGGCCAACCAAAGCGATGGTCTGACCGGGCTTGATGGACAGGTCCATGTGGTCGATAACAGGGCGTCCGTCGGCGCCGCGCTCGGCCAATTCAACATCCTCGTAGCTAAAGCACACGTCGCGGTACTCCACAGCACCAGCCGTCACCTGCAGATCCGCAGCACCCGGCTTATCCTGAATATCGGGGACAGTCGAGAGCACCTCATCCATGCGCTTAAAGCCGGCGATGGCTTTCTGATACGTCTCAGCTGAATTGACGAGCGTCTCGAGCGGCGTGCAGAACAGCGAAATGTAGAGTGCGAAGGTTGCCATATCGACCGCCTGCAGCTGACCCTGGGCAACGAGCCAACCGCCCAGCAGCACCACAATCACATAAAGCACTCCCGAGAGCAGGCCATACGTCGCGGTATAGACGCCCATGGCGTGATACATGTTCTCCTTGGACGAAAGGTAGCGATTGTTCGAGGCGCGAAACTTAGAGCGCTCGGTCTGCTCATTGGCAAAGCTCTTGACCACACGCATGCCCGCCAGCGAATCCTGCAGCTGCGCGTTGATGCCGCTAATCTTTTTGCGGTTATCGCTAAAGACCTCGCGCATGCGCATATTCTGCCAAAACATAATGACCGCGAACACCACCGTCACCACAGCCATGGCGAGTGCGAGCACCGGCGCGATGGTAAACAGAATCACAAACGAGCCGATGATCTCGATACCGCAGATAATGATCCATTCGGGCACGTGGTGCGCCGCCTCGCAGATATCGAACAGGTCATTGACCACGCGGCTCATCATGTCGCCCGAGCTGTTGCGATCAAAGTACGCAAAGCTAAACCGTTCGTACTGATCGAACAGGTCCTCGCGCATTTTGGACTCCATGCGCGCGCCCATCACATGACCCCAATAGCTCACAAAATAGCGGCAGGCGCAGCGGATGACATACATCAGCACCAGTCCCACCGCGATCATACCGAGCGCCTGCATAATAGCAGCCTGACCCTGAGTAAAGAGCCCACCGGTCAGATTGCGCAAGATAATGGGGAACGCCAGGTCAATGGCGGCAAGCACCAGAGCACAAAGAGTATCAGCAACAAAAAGCCCCATCTGGGGCTTGTAATACGAAAGAAACCTCTTAAACATAGTCACCTTACGCGGTTTTACCAAACCGCGTTTCGTCTCGACGCTGCAAGTGCTCCATTTGGACAATCTGGCCTTCAATCGTCGGTCGCGTATATCCATACGCTTCCCTTCTCTTTTAGGCCACCTTGTCTCAAATGGAGCACTTTCGCTGACTTACACAAACCTGCGGGATCATCCCCGCTCGTTAAAGTTCCGCTCCACCCAAACGATGAGCAATGCTGTCGCAAGCCAAGGCACCCACAACGGTCTTGGCGTCTTCGATCTTGCCGTCGAGTACGGCGTCGATCAGCTCGTGCAGCGGCACCAGATCCACGTTGACGAACTCGTCATCATCGGGGTTGGGTGCATCGAACTCAAGCTTGGTGGCCAGGTAGATGTGAATGATCTCGTCGCAAAAACCGCAGGACGTGACAATCGACGTCAAAAAGCGAATGCGACCAGCCCTAAAGCCCGTCTCCTCATGCAGCTCGCGCTTGGCGCAATCGAGCGGGTCCTCGCCTGGGTCGAGCTTGCCGGCGGGAACCTCGACCGTCACGCGGTCGATGGCGGTGCGGTACTGACGCACCAGTACGATCTTGCCGCTCTCGGTCAGTGCCACAACGGCCGCCGCGCCCGGATGGCGAACGATATCGCGGGCGCTGCGGTGACCGTTGGGCAGTTCAACCTCAAGACGGTGGACGTCAAGGATCTTGCCCTTCCAGGCGCACTCCTCCGAAAGAATCTTCTCGTGCAGCTCGGCATCGTGCGGGTCGTCGTCGCCCAGCACCAGCGCCGGCTCGTCAGCGACCTCGCCACCAGGCTCGCCCTCGGCGTGCCCATACATGCGGCTGTCCTCTTCGACGATCTGCGCGTCCACGAGCTCTTCGTTCTTCTCGTCCATCCGTCTCATCCCTCTCGGACTTTAGGCATCCCAGGCGTCGCGGCCACGCAGCGCGCGCAGGCCGATGTCATGACGCAGGGTCTTGCCCTCAAAATCAATCTTCTCGCAGGCCTCGTAGGCAAGGTTGCGGGCGTTCTCAAACGTATCGCCCAGCGCGGTCACGGCAAGCACACGGCCGCCGTTGGTCACGAGCTGACCGTCCACCACGGCGGTGCCGGCATGGTACACGGTCACGTTCTCCATGGACTCGGCGTCGGCGATGCCGGTGATGACTTTGCCCTTCTCGTAGCTGCCGGGGTAGCCCGCGCTCGTCAGGACAACAGCCACGGCCCACTCGTCACGCCAATCGAGCTCAATCTGATCAAGCTCGCAGTTGGCGCAGGCGAGCATAACCTCGACCAGGTCGTTCTTGAGGCGCGGCAGCACGACCTGCGTCTCGGGGTCGCCAAAGCGGGCGTTGAACTCCAGCACCTTGGGGCCGGCGGGGGTGAGCATAAAGCCGCCATACAGGCAGCCGCGGTAGTCGATGCCCTCGGCAGCAAGCTCGGCCACGGTCTGCTCCATGACCTTCACCATCGTGGCGTGCTCTTCGTCGGTCACGATGGGTACCGGGCTGTAGACGCCCATGCCACCGGTGTTGGGGCCAAGGTCGCCCTCGAGCGCACGCTTGTGGTCCTGCGAAGTGGCCATGGGGCGCACGGTCTTGCCGTCGGTAAAGGCCAGCAGCGAGCACTCGGGGCCGGTCAGCATCTCCTCGATGACCACGGTATTGCCGGCATCGCCAAAGGTGCCGCCAAAACACTCGCGCACGGCCTCTTCGGCCTGCTCGAGCTCAGTCGCCACGATAACGCCCTTGCCTGCGGCCAGGCCGTCTGCCTTCACGACCAGCGGGGCGCCCTGCTCGCGCACGTAGTCAAGAGCCGAAGCCTCGTCAGTAAACGAGCCGTAGGCGGCCGTCGGAATGCCGGCACGCTCCATGAGTTGCTTGGAGAATAGCTTGGAGCCCTCCATCTGAGCGCCCTCGGCACCCGGGCCAAAGCAGGGAATGCCCGCCGCGCGCACGGCATCGGCAACGCCCGCCACGAGCGGAGCCTCGGGGCCAATCACCACGAGTCCGCATCCGTGGCTCTGGGCAAACGCAGCCACGGCCGCAGGATCGCAATCGTCGAGAACCACGTTCTCGCCGCAGCTCGCGGTGCCGCCGTTACCCGGCGCAATGTAGAGCTTGCCGGCGCGCGGTGATGCTGCGAGCTTTGCTGCCAGAGCATGCTCGCGGCCGCCGCTGCCCAACAACAGGATGTCGATGGTTTGAGTGTCCGCCTTCAAGGGTGCCTCCTCTATGGATGAACGGCCCGCCAACCATGCGGACCCATTACAAAGCAAATATACCCCTCGGCCGCCCGCCTGGGCTGCAAAGGGGTATATCGCAATAACCAAATAGCGCCGATTACTTCCAGAATCGGTTGATGATCTGCTCGCGACCGGCGCCGACGCCAATGAACGTCACGCGGGTGTGTGCCAGATCCTCGATAAACGTCACGTAGTCCTGAGCCTCCTGCGGCAGCTCGTCAAAGCTGCGGCAGCCGGTGATGTCGCACTTCCAGCCCGGGAGCTCCTCGTAGATGGGCTTGGCGTGCTCAAAGCGCACCTGATGCTCGGGCACGCTCGTGTAACGCTCGCCGTCGACGTCGTAGGCAACGCACACCTTGACGGTATCGAAGGCCGAAAGCACGTCGAGCTTGGTCATGGCGATATCGGTGAGGCCATTGACACGCGAGGCGTAGTTGGCGATGGGGCCATCGAACCAACCGCAGCGACGGCGACGGCCGGTGGTCACGCCGTACTCATAGCCCTCCTCGGTCAGCGTATGGCCGGCCTCGGACTCATAGGAAAGCTCGGTGGGCATGGGGCCCGAACCGACGCGGGTGATATAGGCCTTCATGACGCCCAGCACGCGGTCGACATTCTTCATACCGACGCCGGAGCCGGTGATGGCGCCGCCGGCGGTGCAGTTGGAAGACGTCACGTACGGATAGGTGCCGTGGTCAATGTCGAGCAGCGTTGCCTGGGCGCCCTCGAACAGCAAGTCCTTGCCCTCGTCGATCATGTTATTGAGCAGCAGGCTCGTCTCGGTGATGTAGGGGCGCAGGCGCTCGGCCATGGGCAGGTACTCGTCGCAGATCTGGTCCACGGTGTAGGTGGGCAGGTGGTAGATGAGCTCCAGCTCCGGATTCACGCGGGCAAGAGCGGTCTCCAGCTTGTCGCGGAACAGCGCCTCGTCCAGCATGTCCTGCATGCGCAGGCCGATGCGGGCCATCTTGTCCTGGTAGCACGGACCGATGCCGCGCTTGGTGGTACCGATGTTCTTCTTGCCGAGCTTCTGCTCAAAAGCACCATCCAGATCGATGTGGTACGGCATGATGATGTGCGCGTTGCCACTGATCTTGAGGTTCTTGGTGGTGATACCGTCGGCCTCGAACATGTCGATCTCCTCAAGGACAACCTTGGGGTTGACGACGCAGCCGTTACCGATCACCGACATATGGTCGGAATACATGATGCCGGAGGGCACCTGGTGCAGGCCGTACTTCTTGCCGTTGACGACGATGGTGTGGCCGGCGTTGTTACCGCCCGAATAGCGCACGACGGCATCGAAGTCGCCGGCGACCAGGTCGCAGATCTTACCCTTGCCCTCATCGCCCCACTGGGCACCGACCAAAACGGTTGACGGCATGTTTACTCCTTACATTCATGGACTGTCTACGCGCCACGCTGGCACGCAGAAGCACAAAACATTCCCAGTATACCCGTGCAACGGGCGCCTGTCCTACTCCTCGGTATGCGCCCCATCAAGCTCATAGAACTTGGTGGATGCCGGCAGGAACATCAGGTCGACGTCACCGATCGGGCCCGAACGGTTCTTGGCCACGACGATACGCGTAACACCCTCGTCGGGTCGATCGTCACGCGAAGCCTCGGCCGCATCGGCGGAGCGGTCCAAGAACATAACAATGTCGGCGTCCTGCTCGATGGAGCCCGATTCACGCAGGTCGGACAGCTGCGGGCGCTTGCCGGTACGGGACTCGACCTGACGCGACAGCTGCGACAGCGCGATCAACGGAATCTTGAGCTCCTTGGCCATGATCTTTAAACCACGCGACATCTCGGAGACCTCGACGGTACGGCTCTCGGAGCGACGTCCCGGCGGAGGACTCACCAGCTGCAGGTAGTCCAGGATAATAATGGCCTTCTCCTTGTTATGGAGCATGCGGCGGCTCTTGGCGCGAATCTCGGTCACCGTGGTGCCGGGCGTATCGTCAATCAGGATGTCGAGCTTAGACAAGGTCTGCGTGGCTTCGTTGATATTGGCCCACTGTTCGGGACTAATGCGGCCCGTACGGAAGTCGCTGATTGAAATCATGGCGTAGGCGCAAATCAGGCGCTGGGCAATTTCCTTGCCCGACATCTCCAGCGAAAAAAAGCCGACGGTATAGCCCGCGGCGGCGGCATTCAGCGCCAGGTTCAGAGCGAACGACGTCTTACCCACGGCAGGGCGGGCGCCGATAATGATGAGCTGGCCCTCGCGGAAACCCATAAGCATGCGGTCGAGCGACGGGAAGCCGGTGGGCACGCCCGCGGCCTGTCCACCGGCCTTACACACTTCCTCGGCCTCGTTATAAGCCTCGACCATAAACTCGGTCAGTGTCTTATAGCTCGACTTGACCTCGCGCGCCGTGACCTTGAGCAGTTTGCTCTCGGCCAGCTCCACGACCTCTTTGGTGTCGGTAGGGGCGTTATAGGCCAGCGCGTTGATCTCGTTGGTGGCACCGATCAGCTCGCGCAGCATCGAGTCGCGACGGACGATGGCGGCATGGTGCTGCCAGTTCACGAGCGACAGGGTCTGACCCATCAGCTCCAAAATGTAGGCCTCGCCGCCCACGGCATCAAGCTTGTTGATGCTGCGCAGGTAATCGATCAGCGAGATAGAGTCGATGGGAATGCGGCTGTTGTACATATCGACCATCGCGGTGTAGATGGTCTTGTGAATGGGCCGGTAGAAGTCATCGGGCTGCAGCTCGACCTGGGCCTCCTCGACCACCTCGGGCGACAGCAGCATGGCGGCCAGTACGTTGGCCTCTGCATCTTGGTTTTGAGGGAGACCCAACTTAGAGCCACGGTCCTCGACCGTCAGCCCCGTCTCCCTTTCGTCATATGCCATGAGCATCCTCATTCATATCGCTTGCGAGCATCCATAGTATCAGCCACAGCCTCAAAACGGGCCGCGCCCCGGCAATCATCACCGAACGAAACGGATGAACGGTCCCGTATATAGGACTTCGACGCAACATTCACCATGACACTCACTCAGCGCAAAAAACAAAAGGGCGCCCTGGTCTCCCAGAGCGCCCTTCTTAGAACAAGATTGTTGCGTTGCAGCAAATGCTACTCGGCAGCAGCCTCAGTCTCGACCTCGGCGGTCTCGGCCTCGGCGACCTCAGCGGTCTCGGCCTCGGCGACCTCAGCGGTCTCCTCAGCCTCAGCCTCGGCAGCGAGCTCCTCGGCGGTAACGCCGACGAGAACGACAACCTCGGCCTTGATCTCGCGGTACAGCGAGATGGCAACGGTGTGGGCACCGGCAACCTTGATGGGCTTACCGAGCTCGACGCGCTTGCGGTCGATGTCCATACCGAGCTGAGCCTTGATGGCGTCAGCGATCATAGCGGCGGTAACGGAGCCAAAGAGGATGCCCTCGTCGCCGACCTTGACGTCAACGGTGACCGTCTTGCCCTCGAAGGCAGCCTTGGTCTCGTTGGCGGTAGCCAGACGGACGGCCTCGCGCTTAGCGATGTTGTTGCGACGCTCGTCAAGCTGCTTGAGGTTGCCCTTGGTGGCGGCAACAGCGAGCTTCTTGGGGAACAGGAAGTTCTCAGCGTAACCCTGAGCGACCTCTACGACGTCACCCTCGCCGCCCTTGCCCTTGATCTCATCGAGAAGAATAACCTTCATGATGCGTCTCCCTTCTTAGCCGCGGTCGCGGTTGCCACGAGAGGAAACCACGGGGACGGTGTACGGCAGGAGAGCCATCTCGCGGGCGCGCTTGATGGCGTTGGCGATGTCATGCTGATGCTGCGTGCAAGCGCCAGTGACGCGACGGGGCTTGATCTTGCCACGGTCGGTCATGTACTTACGGAGAAGCTGAGTGTCCTTATAATCGATGAACTCAGTGTTCTCCTTGCAGAACTGGCAGTACTTACGACGCGGCTGACGTGCAGAAAAATCATTAGCCATGTCAAAATACCTTTCATTTGGCAACTTCGGCGAACCGAAGCCGCCTCTCACTCAAAAATAGGTGAACAGCCCTTAAAACGGGATGTCCTCATCGTAGACGTCGACCGCGGGCGGCGTAGCCACCGGTGCGGCAGGACGTGCTGCGGGCGCGGGGGCTGCGGGGGCGTAACCGCCCTGATCGTAGCCACCCTGGCCACCGCGGGAACTCATAAACTCAATCTCATCGACGATGACCTCAAGCTTGCTCCGGCGCTGGCCGTCGCGCTCCCAAGAGCTGTAGCGCAGCTTGCCCTCGATCGCGACCTTGTTTCCCTTTGCCAGGAAACGGCTCACGGCCTCGGCGCGCGTGCCGAACATGGTGCAGTCGACAAAGTTGGGATAGTCCTCCCACTCGCCAGTCTGCGGGTTGCGGCGACGATCGTTCACGGCGACGCCAAAGGACAGAACCTGGGTTCCGCCGGCGGTGGCGCGCAGCTCGGGATCACGCGTGAGGTTACCGGTGATATTCACTCGATTGATGCTCATAACTCACTACTTCCTCTTGGGGCACAAGCCCAGTCCAAAACGACAGTCTTACTCCTGGTCGTCGCGACGGACGATCATGTGGCGGACCACAGCGTCGGTGATGCGCAGGACGCGATCAAGCTCGGCGATCTGGGTAGGATCTGCGTGGAAGTTGATGAGGGTGTAGTCACCATCGGTGAGGTCGTTGATCTCGTAGGCGAGCTTGCGCTTGCCCCACTCGTCAACGGAGTCGACCTTGCCAGCGCCCTCGGCGATCGTGGTATCGATACGCTTCATAACAGCGAGACGAGTCTCGGGGTCGAGCGACGGGTCAACAAAGAACAGCAGTTCATAAGCCTTCATATTGTCACCTCCTCTGGGCAAATGTGGCTTCAGGTCGTGAAGGTGCGCCTGAAGCAGGAAAAGACTTGGTAATAATATCTTTCAACCTCCCAGGCTGCAAGAATATGCAGCTACAACCTCATGACCTCCACATATGTCCATACTCACACGGCACTTCATGCGTCTTCCAACCAAATGCTGACCAAATGCTTGACGGATCCGTGGACAAGATACGGCGCTGCGGGGACAAACCAAATCAAAACGCAGGTCAGCAATTGCAAGGCTGTGGTCGCGAAATGCATACCAGTGGTTCACAGCACCGTTCAAAGATTTTTAAAATTGCCGCCACGTCGTTTATAAATACTCATTTTGAACAATTTGCTGTATGCAGCCATGCTGGTCAGAGCCCGTTTTTGGCCTCCTAGATCCCGTCACGAAGCCAAGCGTTTCAAAAAATGCCAACTTTTCTGTTTGCACTTTGCGATTCCTCGTGTATACTGACTTTCGCATTTAACGGAGAGTTGTCCGAGTGGCCGAAGGAGCACGATTGGAAATCGTGTAGGCGTCAAAAGCGTCTCCAGGGTTCAAATCCCTGACTCTCCGCCAGTTAATTCCAAAGCAGGCCTTCGAGCCTGCTTTGTTTTTACCCCACGCGGAGGGGTGGCAGAGTGGTTGAATGCGGCGGTCTCGAAAACCGTTTGGCCTGTATAAGGTCACGAGGGTTCGAATCCCTCCTCCTCCGCCATTTTGGTTGAGAAAGCTCCCGGGAATGGGAGCTTTTTTGTTATCGGATCCCCTCTCGGCCGCACATCCCAACCAAACATGTACATCACCCTCCAAAAACGACATTTTTCGACATCTTTGGAGGCTGATGTACATGTTTGCATATCGCACTCGGCGCACGATCGGCCGTTTTGCCAGCATTCGGTATATTTCCTCACTTCAACGGACATAAGGACTGCATATCGGCATAAAGCGAGAGGTCCCCAATGGATACTCCTGTTCTCATTTCGCATAAAACGGCGTGGCTCGTCCATCATGCGCCACAAGACCTGGTTCAAGCGATCGCGCAACACGACTACCAGATAGGCGCAAGAGGCCTCTCCACCCAGCAGCGTATCACGCGCATTCGACAGGCTCTTACCGACTGCGGTATTCCCACTAGCATGCTTGAGACTATCGATATCTCCGTTGTATTTGCCTTCGAGCGAATCCGCGCCAACGGTGTAAATTGCCACGTTCTTGGCCAAAATCTACCCTACGACCATATCGACGAGCTGTCCCCTGGTATTTTTATCACCGACGAAGCCCTTACCTTCGTATTCGCTGCCGAGTGGATGGACAGAATCGAATACCTCGAATACGGCTACGAAGTTTGCGGTGACTATCGCATGGGGCTCAATCCCGATGACCCTTACACCGATCAACCGGCTACCGCTTCCAAGAACGAAATTGTCGATCTGCTCGATCGGCACCCCGGCAAACCCGGTGCCACACGCGCCCGACTCGCGCTCAGGCATATCTACGACCACTCAGCCTCACCCATGGAGACCGCATCCGCTATCGCCCTTTCACTCCCGACGAGCGAAGGCGGCGTTGGCATCCGAGGTGTCGAACTCAACAAGCCGCTCGAAATCCCTAAACGACTTTGGCATTGCACCAAAGTTCGAACGCTCAAAATCGATGCCCTCATTACCTATAAACGCAGAGAGCTCGGCATCGAATATAAGGGCGGCTTTCACGACGAGGCCGAACGCAAGGGAGCAGATGCGGAGCGAGAGGCCGTACTCGCCCAAATGGGCTATCGCATCGTCACGCTCACCTCAACGCAATTTGCCAGCCAACTCGCTTTCCACCGTGCCATGAACAATATCCGCGAAGCACTCGGCATGCCTCGTTGCGTAGATGCCGAGTATCAGCGAAAGCAAAACGAACTGCGCAAGGTGCTTATCCGCAACTGGAAGAGCAATCAAGCCGAAGAGTCGCCTTCTGAGTAACGACGAACTCACTCACCCCGCGCTTCCCCCAAACATGTACGTCACCCTCCAAAAACGACATTTTTTGACATCTTTGGAGTGTGATGTACACGTTTTGAACCTATGACCGTACCCAGTCCCGACCGTTTGCCGAGCAATAGGGTCGCAATCGGCGCCGAACATGTACTATGTACGGGCATTGTCCAAACCCGCAACTCAAAGGACTCCATCTTGCCCGTCGTCGCCGCTATAACCGTTACTTCACATGCCTCGGATGCCATGGTCGCTATCCCCTTTTGGCTCGAGATGTTCGCCGTTGTCGCTGCATCGATCTCGGGTGTGCTGGTTGCGCGCGAACACAAGCTCGACCTGGTGGGCGCGGTCGCGCTCGCGGTGGTCTGCGGTCTGGGCGGCGGTCTTTTGCGCGATATGACACTCCAGGTCGGCAACGTCTACATCCTCAACCAGCCAATGGCGCTGCCGCTCTCCATCGCAACGGCGGCCATCATCTACATCTTCCCGGCAATCGTCGATAAACCCGAGAAACTCATCCCATTGCTCGACATCATCTCGGTCGGCATCTACGCCGCCACCGGAGCGGACAAAGCACTGGTCTATGGATTTGCACCCGTCGTTTGCATCATGATGGGCTTCTTCACCGCGGTGGGTGGCGGCATGCTGCGCGACGGCTTTATGGGCGTGGTTCCGGGCATTTTCCAACGTACTAACTTTTATGCCATCGCCGCCATCGCCGGATCGACAAGCTATGTGTGTCTCGTTATGAGCGGCATCATGAGCAATGTCGCCGCACTGGTCGTATGCGTTGCCGTGACCATGGGTCTGCGCTGGCTCTCGCTGCGCTTTGACATCAAAAGCCCCACCGAGGAAGACATCGCGCGCTTCTTGCATCGCAAAAAGTAGACAGCGCGGCACGACCCTTCGAAATGCAACCGAGAGGTTCTTTTAGAGCGCCCGCACGTTGGGTACCCTGTTAGATATATGCCGAGTATCTAACGAAGGATTCACTATGCCTTGCAACCTAGAACCGTCGACCAAGCGCCGCAAAGCGCTGGGCCGCATCGCCCTTCTATTCGCACTGATTGCGCTTGCGCTGACCGTACTTCCCACGACGTCGTTCGCCGGCACAGACACCGCGGGCAACGTGCTCGCAACCGAAGTTGACTCAAATCCGTCTGGCGTCGACGGCGACCTGTACTGGGCCGGTCAGAGCCTTAACCTAGACGACGCTTCCATCGGCCGCGATATTATCGCGGCCGGCGAGAGCTTGTCGATTCGCGACTGCACCGTAGGCGGAGCCGTTCGCCTGGCGGCGCGCACCATCGACATCTCCAAAACCGCAATCGATGGCAGCGTGACGGTAGCCGGTCAGCATGTCGTGCTCAACACCGGTAGCACCGCCAACTGTTTTTACGCGGTGGGCGAGACGGTTGCCCTGCGCGGCTCTGCCAAGTCGGCAGCACTTGCAGGCGATACGGTGACCATCGACGGCACCGTCGAGGGCGATGTCGAGGTTTGGGCCGATAAGCTCATCCTGGGTAAAAATGCCCGCATTACCGGCACCGTGAACGCGCATGTTTCCGAGAACCCCGAGCGCGCCGCAGGAGCCGAGGTCGGCGCGCTCAAAATCGACCGCACCGAGAACGAAGATACTTCCACCTTTAACGATATCGTCGGCGGCATCGTGGCCGCGGCACTCTCGACCTGCTTTATCGCCCTGTTGCTCGAGCTCGTCTTTCCGCGAGCGACCGCCAGCGCCGCCGGCATGCTTCACCAGCGCCCCACGCCCCTGTGGGTGAGCGGTCTTCTGGGTACGGTAGCCATTGTCCCTGCCGTATTGTTGCTGATTATCTCTATCGCCGGTCTGTCGCTTGCCGGAGCCCTCATGTGCGCCGTGATCGGCGTCGCGCTGGTCTCCACCGCCTTTGCGGGGTGCGCGATCGCTCGCATGGTCGGACATAACCAGAACCGCTACGCCATGGCCGCCGTGGGCGGTCTGGCCGCAGGCGCCCTCACAGGACTTCCCCTCATCGGCGACTTCATCAGCGGCGTGGCCTTTGTCTTTATGCTCGGCTACGTTATCCAAATCATCTGGCGCAACGCCCGCCTCAAGCCGCAGCAGGCCGCCAACACGCCAGGACTCCCCACCGCCTAGCCGCAACCACCACAAAAGGGCCAGGCACCTTTGTGGTGGTGCAAAACAACCTGACCCCATTGCACCAAAAAGGGCGCCGACCATTGCGGTCGACGCCCTTTCTTATTGGCGGTTATAAGCCCCAGCGCTTATTTGTTGACCTGACCGGCGCGGACGGCGGCCTTCTTACGGTCGGTGGCGTTGAGCAGACGCTTGCGCAGGCGGATGTTCTTGGGAGTAATCTCGACCAGCTCGTCGTCGGCGATGTACTCCAGCGCCTCCTCGAGCGAGAAGGTGCGGGGCGGCACCAGCTGGACGGAGATATCGGAGGTCGAGGAACGCTGGTTGCCCAGGTTCTTGGTACGCGCAATGTTGACGACCATGTCGCCGGCCTTGCTGCGCTCGCCCACGATCATGCCCTCGTAGCACTCAGTGCCCGGCTCAACAAACAGCTGGCCGCGCTCCTGCAGCGTACCCAGAGCGTAGGCAACGGCCTTCTCGGTGGTCATGGAGATCATGGCGCCGTTCTGGCGGTTACCGATCTCGCCGGCGTAGGGGCCGTACTCCAGGAAGGTGTGGTAGAACACGCCCTCGCCGTGAGTGACGTTCATGATGCGGTTCTTAAGACCCATGATGCCGCGGGTCGGGATCTTGAACTCAAGGTGCGTCACGATGCCCGAGGTATCCATGCTCGTCATGATGCCACCGGAGGTACCGAAGACCTCGACGACCTTGCCCGAGTACTCGTCCGGGCACTCGACGACGGCTTGCTCGACAGGCTCCAGCTTGTTGCCGTTCTCGTCCTTCTTAAACAGAACGCGAGGACGACCGACCTGGAACTCAAAGCCCTCGCGGCGCATGGACTCCATCAGGACGGACAGGTGCAGAATGCCGCGGCCAGAGACCTCGACGCCGCTCTTGTCCTCGAGCTCCTCGATCTTCATGGTCACGTTGTTCTCGGCCTCGTTGAACAGGCGCTCCTTGAGCTGACGGGCGCCCACGATGTCGCCATCGCGACCGACGAGCGGAGAGGTCGAAGCCTCAAAGACGATGGACAGGGTCGGCGGGTCGATCTCAATGGGCTCGAGCTCGACGGGGTTCTCGGGGTCGGTGTAGACATCGCCGATATCGGTGCGGTCAATACCCACGACAGCGGCGATATCGCCGGCGCCGACTTCCTGGCACTCGGTGCGGCCCAGATAGTCGAAGGTAAAGAGCTGCTTGACGGTAGCGGTGGCGCTGGAGCCGTCGTTCTTCACAACCAGAATCTGGTCGCCCTGATGGATGGTGCCGGAGTACACGCGACCGATACCGATGCGGCCGACGAAGTTGGAGTGGTCGATGGTCACGCACTGCATGGCCAGCGGGGCGTTCTCGTCAACCTCGGGCGCGGGCATGTCGTCGATGATCATATCGAGCAGCGGATACATGTCCATGTTGCCGTCCTCGGGATCGAGGCGGGCAAAGCCATTCATGGCGCTGGCGTAGACCACGTGCTCCATGGCGAACTCAAGCTGGTCGTCGGTGGCGCCCAGGTCGGCCATAAGGTCCAGGCAGTCGTTGTAGGCCTTCTCGGGGTTGGCGCCCGGACGATCAATCTTGTTGATGACGATCATGATCTTGAGGCCGGTGTCGATGGCGTGACGCAGCACGAAGCGGGTCTGGGGCATGGGGCCCTCAAAGGCATCGACCAGCAGCAGGGCGCCGTCGGCCATACGCAGCACGCGCTCGACCTCGCCGCCAAAGTCAGCGTGGCCCGGGGTGTCGATGACGTTGATCTTAACGTCCTTGTACTCGATAGAGATGTTCTTGGCGAGAATCGTAATGCCGCGCTCACGCTCCTGGTCGTTAGAATCCAGGACGCGGTCCTCGACCTGCTGGTTGGCACGGAAGGCGTCCGTGGCACGCAGGAGCTTGTCGACCATCGTCGTCTTGCCGTGGTCGACGTGAGCGATGATGGCGATGTTCCTCAGATTGTCTACGCGCATGTAGTTCCCCTATCTTCTATCTATATACAACCGGCACGCGTATGCGACCCGCCCAGCAACACAACGCTCGGCGGGAATTTTGAGCCTTTTACCGAAAACTCGTTTATTTTAGCGATTTTAGATAAGAGGGGTTTCCTCGCCTGCAGGTTCAGGGTCGCTCCACATAAAACCATCGCCGGCGCCCACACCCTCGTACAGTACGTATGCCGAAAAGCCGCTCTCGAGCGTCGTCTCAAAGAAACTCACAAGCAGGGCGTCATGGTAGCCGCCATCGATCTCGACACAACCGGTGTAGCCGATGGCGTAACGGGCGATGCGACCCAGGCCCTCGTCCTTAAGGCCCATCTTGTGCTCGGAGATAAAGTTGGTGGCAGCCTCGAGGCATGCCTCCTCGCCGTCCTCGTCGAGTGCCGCCAGATAGCGGTTGGACGCGGCGTCTTCGATCGCAACGACAACGCCGGGGTTCTCACCAGCGGCCAGGTCGTCTAAAAATGCCCCGATGAGGTCGCACACCATGGCGTCGAGCTCGGCGGAGACGTTTCCGGCGTCCTGCATATCCTGTGCCATTTTTAGACCTTCCCATCGAGTCCGGCGTCGTTACATCTCTTGTGCCTCGGCAGCGATCTTGGCGGCGGCGTCGCGGGCGCGCATCATATCGGCGGCGCGCTTATCGAGTACCTTGATCTGGTTAGTCAGCATCACAGCATCGACCACGCCCCAGATGACCAAGCCCGTCGAGATCGAAAACCCAAGCGCACCAACTGTACCACGAAGGCGCGATGAGATTACCGCGACAAGTGCGGAGGCGGCAACCATCTTGATAAAGGAGGCACGGCGCTCGCGAAGTGTGCGGGCCTGCGTCACATAGGCGATGCGTGCGGCCTCGGATGCCTCCGAGCGCATCTGGGCCTCGCGGGCAATGGCGGCGGCTTCGGCTGAAACGCCGCGACCCATCAGTGCACACTCCGTCTCATGGCTACTCGTCATTTAAAAATCATCGGGCGAGAGCGTATGGACGAACTCGTCGAACTTCTCAAATTCCTGCTCGTCATCGACTTCCTCGGCAACCGGAGAGACGGTCCCCAGGCGGTTCATGATGTCGTCCTCAACAAACATGGGAGCATTGCTGCGCACGGCGAGGGCGATGGCATCGCTCGGACGCGCATCGATCCTATGCTCGTTGCTGTCGGCCAAAACAACGACCGTCGCATAGAACACGGGAGGCTCGGCACGGACAATCTCGATGCGCTCGAGTTTTGCATCCAGGGCATCAAGCGTGTCGAGCAGCAGGTCATGGGCGATCGGGCGCTCGGCACGACCGCTGTCGATACCGCGGCTAATAGCCGCAGCCTCAAACGAACCAGTTTGGATAGAAAGGGAGCGCAGCGGCGCAGGGGAGTCCGATTTGCTGCAGCGCTCGCGAAGTACGATAAGCGATGGCACGGGACCGGCGGCCATGACGATGGTCTCTATGTCGACACGAACCATGGAACACCTCCGGTACGTAGCGGTTAACACGCGGCGCCTTCGCCGCATTGAATAGCTATACTACCCAATCTTTCGCACAGCACACAAAACCAAAATGAGTTTTATCACACACAAGAAAAAAGCCCCGAGGCCATGCCTCGAGGCTCTTCACAGTTTTGATGGTGGACCTGACAAGATTCGAACTTGTGACCTCCCGGTTATCAGCCGGACGCTCTAACCAACTGAGCTACAGGTCCATCGCGCGGTGACTATATTAGCCCAGACCGTTTTTCTAAGTCAACGACTTTTTTAAAAAAATTTTTTAGTTGGCTCATATATCGAAATCGCACGCGCTTTCCCCTTATTTTGGGTACTATTACTATCCGATTCAAGCAGGTGAAATATTCCTATCCCATCATCGTCTATAAGGAGGTGCCATAATGATCCGCGTTGATATCGAAACCATCGTTATGGCCGCCGGTCCACATCCGTCCCTCATCGTCCTACGCGAGCGCGAAACCTCAGAGTCAAACGAAGCCCCTCTTCGCGCCCTCCCCATCCAGACCGGGTCCTTCGAGGCCGCTGCGCTGAGCCAGGGAATTGACGGGAAGAACCCCGGACGACCTATCACACACGATTTCACCGTCAATGCCGTTAAAGAGCTTGGCGCCAAAATCGCTCGCGTTGAGATTTCCCACATGGAAACCCCGGTTTTCTTCGCCAACGTCATCATTCTCGATCAAAACGGCAAAGAGCACGCAGTCGATTCAGTGACGCATAGTTATTTTGCTAGTGATATATATAATAAATTTAAAAATAAA
>OLOW01000534.1_pt1 | contig 25759 bp, 19 predicted proteins | sample 1672801 | NCBI WGS metagenome assembly OLOW01 (sample SAMEA3136725, study PRJEB25190) | human gut metagenome | biome: human gut; feature: human-associated habitat; material: faeces | place: Austria | collected 2013 | reverse complement strand
ATCGCCGGTATCGACGGCAACGGCCAGACGGAGTTCGTCCAGGGCCTGACGGGTATCCTCCTGATCGCCGTCTACACGGTCGTAGACATCGCGCTGTCCTCGCTGAGCCCCTTCACCAAGGTGATCCAGGACGGCATGTTCGCCCCGTCCAAGGGCTTCGGCTTCTCCTCGGCCGCCTCCTGGCTCTATTTCTTGTTCGTCCTCGCCGCCCTGCTGCTGGCTTTCCTGGTTTTCGGGCGGAAAGAAAAGGACCCGATGAGGCAGAAGGACAAGGAGCGGCGCCGTGCCGCCCGCCGCGCGGAAAAACGGCACCGCCAAGCCCAAAGGGAGGGTCTGGGCGCGTAATGCTGCGCCGCCCGGCCCGCCGCCTATCCCCGAACGAAAGGAATGACCAGCATCATGACAAAACGGTCTGTCTCCCGCCTTGTGTCAAAGTCGGGGATGAGGCGGCTCATCGCCGGATCGGGCGGCAAAAAGTCAGTACTCTCCCAGGTGCTCATTTACGTGCTGCTCACCGGCGTGAGCTTCACCTTCCTCTACCCGATCCTCTGCTTCCTGTCCGCCAGCGGCATGGACGCCTACGACCTGGTGGATCCGCTGGTGAACTGGCTGCCCCGCTCCTTCAATACCGATAATTTCGTCAAGGCATACAACGCCCTCGGGGGCTATCAGACCGCGCTCTCCTCCCTGTTCTGGATGGGGATCGTCGCCGTGGTGCAGACCGTGGTTTCCGCCATGGTGGCTTACGGCTTCGCGAAGCACGACTTCCCTTTCCGCCGGATACTCTTCGCGCTGATGATCGCCACTTTTTTCATTCCGAAGCAGGTCTCCTTCCTGCCCGAATACGTCATGTTCACCACCTATAAAATGGATAATTCCATCCTGCCGGTCCTGCTTCCCACCATCTTCGGACAGGGGCTGCGCCACGCGATCTTCATCCTAATCTACGTCCAATTCTTCCGGATGGCCCCGCCCTCCCTGGACGAGGCGGCCTCCATCGACGGCGCCAACCGCCGCGACATGCTGCTTCACATTACGATTCCCCGAATCCTGCCCAGCGTGGCGGTGATGTTCCTGCTGAGCATCTCGCAGCTGTTCCTGTCCAACTTCGACCAGGTTTATAACCTCTACAACAACTTCGTCCTGAACACCGGCGACGTGCTCTCCACCTACATCTACCGCATCAGCCTGGGCGGCGGCGGCGAGTTCGAGCTGTCCACCGCAGCCAACCTGCTGCTCAATGTCATGGGCCTGATCGCGCTGGTGGTTACCAACCGGTTCGTCAAAAAGCTCGACGTGATGGGCATCTTCTAAAGGGGGGGAACAGTATGGTCAAGGATGCGTCCAACATCACCAAGCCCAGAAAGACGATGCAGCAGGCCATCGGTTTCAACTTCTACGATGTGTTTGTAGTGGGCTTCTGCGTCATCTTCGCGCTCATCTGCTTCTATCCCATGTGGTACGTGCTGGTGGCCTCCGTCACGCCCTATGAGCAGTTCGTCAAAGGCGGGGCTCTGCTGTGGCCCAACGGCGGCGTGGACTTCCAGTACTACAGGATGATCTTTGAAAACTCGTCCTTCGTCACCAGCCTGTGGATTTCCGCCTCCAAGACGGTGCTGGGCACGCTGCTAAGCGTGCTGGTCACTTCCACCATGGCCTACGCCGTCAGCAAGGTGTACGTGCCGGGCATGAAGCTGCTAAACGTCCTCACGGTGTTCACCATGTTCTTCGCCGGCGGCCTGATCCCCACCTACATGCTCTACATGGAGATGAAGCTCATCCGCACCTATTGGGTGATGGTGCTGCCCTATGGGCTGAGCATCACATACTTCATCATCATGCGCAACTACTTTTCCTACTCCGTGCCCCGCGAGCTGGAAGACGCCGCCCGCATCGACGGCTGCAACGACGTGCGCGTGTTCTTCCAGGTGATTCTGCCCCTGTCCAAGCCCATGCTGGCGGCGGTCAGCCTGTTTATCGCCGTGGGCTTCTGGAACGACTACTACAGCTACATGATGTACATCGCCACCAAGCCCACTTTGCAGCCCTTTGCCTGGGTGCTGCGCCGGGTGCTCACCGATTCGGCCATGATGTCGCAGATGCGCACCGGTGCGGTGGATATCGGCGCACAGCTGCCGCCGCCCATGGCGCTGCGCATGGCGACCATCATCTGCGCCATGCTGCCCATCATGTGCGTGTACCCCTTCCTGCAGAAGCACTTCGCCAAGGGCGTGCTCATCGGCGCCGTCAAGGAGTAAGGATGTACGGGCCTGCCATGGCTTGACACACATATTCCCATCAACCCATCAAAAAGGAGGAGTAGAAACCATGACAACTACCCTGAAAAAAGCGCTTGCGCTGGCCATGTGCCTGACGATGCTGGTTCTCGCGGTGCCGGGCTTTGCATCCGGCGAGGCCACCGGCCCGGAGGCAAATGCCGCCCGTGAGATGGTGAACATCCGTTTTTCGCAGTATGCCAACAGCGTGGACGACCAGGAAGGCATGGCCAACGATCCCATCAAGAAGGCCATCGAGCAGGCCGTGAACATCACTTTGGAATACGACACCGGCATCGAGGGCTATGACGACAGGCTCTCCACCGAGCTGGCCGTGGGCATGGCGCCGGACCTCTTCCCCACCTGGGGCGAGGCCACCAAAATCCGCCAGTTCGCCGAGGAGGAAGCGGTGTATGACATCGCCGCCATCATCAACGCCGAGCCGGAGCGCTATCCCATCCTCTACAAGATCATCAACACCGACGAGTACAAGATGTACAACAAGATGTACACTGGCGACGAGAATAAGGCCTACGCCATCTATTCGTTCTCGGCCCGCGCCTATCCCTCCTTTGCGGGCGTGCCGGCCTACAACACCGCCATCCTCGAGGAGGTCAACGAGGGCAAGGTGCCCGCGACCGTGGACGAGTTCGTGGCGTTCACCCAGAAGGCCGTGGAGGCAGGCTACTCCGGCTGGTGGCCCTACAACGCCAAGCTGACCAACTGGGCCGAGATCGACGGCACCATCGCCAAGCCTCTGGGGACGAGCCTTCGCACCCCGGCCACCTACGACTGGATGTGGACCGGCTTTGTGCCCGATGACGAGAGCAAGATCGGCACTGATGAGGAGCACTGGACGCTCATGACCGTCTCCGACGAGAGCAAGGAGGTCATGAAGATCCTGGCCGAGATGTATGCAAACGACGGCATCCACAACGGCGTGGGCACCCTGGTGGACGAGGACGACGGCTATGCCGCCTTCAACAACGGAACCTTGGCCTCCTACGGCTACAGCTACGGCTACTACACCCAGTTCAAGAAGCTCTATGACTCCTGGATGAAGGCCCATCCCGACGACGGGAAGCTTTCCGATCTCACGCTGGGCACCGCTCTCACTGACAACGACGGCAACTGGATGCGTGTCTATGACGTGCCCTCCTACGTGGGCGCTCACTACTTCATTCCCACCAGCTGCGCCTATCCCGACCGCGTGCTGGATCTGGTGGAGTTCCTGGCCAGCGAAGACGGCCAGAACCTGCTCTTCCGCGGCATCGAGGGCCTGACCTACACCATGGACGGCGATACCGTGGTCTACAACCTTGACGAGTTCGTCAACATCAACAAGTCCTACGGCTATCCCAACCCCGACCGCTGCCGCTACATGTGGTTCTCCTACCTGTTCTGCGCCAGCGAGATGAAGCTGGACCTGGTCAACAACGACTGGTGGGATGCCGTGACCACCCCCTATGACAACACCCTTGACTGGGCCGAGGGCGAGGCACGCGAGTGCTACCAGTACGCCATCGACATCGTGCAGGCCTTCGTGGACAACGTCTACGTGCAGCTGCCCTCCTACTACGGCCTGGCCGCGCTGGACGCCGAGTGGGGCAAGGTGCAGACCAACCTGTTTGAAATCACCAACCGCTATCTGTCCCAGATGCTGGGCGGCCAGCTCGATGTGGAGACCGGCTGGGAGCAGTACCGCGCCGAGTTTGAGGCCGCTGGCGGCCCCGCGCTGGAGGAGGCCGTCAACGAGGCCATCCGCGAAGCGAGAGAGAACTTCGGCTGATCTTGCGCCGCCGTCCTCCGGACGGCAGACTCACAGGCGCCGCCCCCTGCCCGAATGGCGGGGGCGGCGTTCTTCGCGGCATTTGGGAAGGAGAAACGCCGTCATGTCCAGAATTGAGTTACTGCCTGCTTCCTATGGCAGCTACAAGGCCAACCTGCACTGCCACACCACCCTCTCCGACGGGCGGCTGACCCCCGAAGAGGTCAAGGCGCACTACCTGGCCAACGGCTACAGCGTGGTGGCCTTCACCGACCACAACGTGCTCGTGGATCACAGCGACCTCACCGATGAGCGCTTTCTCGCGCTCACGGGCATCGAGGTGGATACCGACAGCTTCCTCTACGGCAGAAAGCACGACTTCAACCAGACCTGCCATCTCTGCGCCATCCTGCGCGACCCCGCCCGCCCCGTGCCCATCTACCGCGCCGAGCAGTACACGGGCGAGGCCATCCGCGCCAAGGTGGACGAGTTCCACCGGGGCGGCTACATCGTCAACTACAACCATCCCACCTGGTCGGCCGAGGGACCGGACGAGTTCCTCACCTATGGCGACTTCGACGGCATGGAAATCTACAACCACAGCGCCGAGCTGGAAAACAACAACGGCAACAGCCAGAACGAGTGCATCCTCGCGCTTCGCATGCTCAAGCGGCCCATCCGCATGATCGCCGCCGACGATAACCACGAGGGCCGCGGCTGCGAGGACGATTCCTGCGGCGGCTGGGTGGTGTTCAAGGCTCCGGAACTGAGCTATCCCGCCATCATTGAGGCGTATGACCGCAGGGCCTTCTATGCCTCAACCGGCCCGGAGATCCACGGCTGCTTCATTGAGGACGGCGTGTTCCATCTGGACTGCTCGCCGGTTCGCCGCATCCACGTGATGGGGCAGGGCATCAATCCCATCCACCGGGCCTACTCGCCTGCGAACGACCTGACCCATGTTGAATTCCCCATGGATGCGGTGCCCGAAAACGCGCGCTTCCTCTGGGTGCAGCTCACCGACGGCGCAGGCCGCAAGGCGTGGATGAACCCGTACTTTCTCTGACCCCTCCGACGTCTTCCGCAGGGGATGAATGCGCATGAAGAAGCTCTATACGCATCACAGCATCTATTTGCTCTTCGCCGTCTGCTGGCTGAGCTACTTTTCCGCCTATCTGGGCCGGCTCAACTTCACCGCCTGCATCGCCGCCATCAACGAGGCCGAAAATCTCTCCAAGCTGGAGCTGGGCCGGGTGTCCAGCGCGTTCTTTGTCTGCTACGGCGGCGCGCAGCTCTTCAGCGGTCTCCTGGCTGACCGCCTGCGCCCCAGACTCCTGGTGGCCGTGGGGCTGCTGGGCGGCACGGCGGTCAACGTGGGCATGGCGGTGAGCAGCACAGCCGGGCAGATGGCGGTTTTGTGGGCCGTCAACGGCCTGCTGCAGTCGCTGGTGTGGACGCCCATGATCAAGTCCGTGGCCGACCTGACGCAGGACGCGCAGTGCGCCCGCACCTGCCTCAACCTGTCCACCACCACCCCCGCCGGCACGCTGGGCGCGTACCTGATGTGCGTATTGTGCGTGGCCTCGCCGTGGGGGTGGCGGCTGTCGTTCTGGCTGGGCGGCGCGGCCATGGCCGCGGGCGGGGCCGTGTGGATCTTTGGCATGCGCGCGCTGGAGCGCATCAGCGAGAAAAGCGGCATCCCCGACATGAACGGGCAGCCGGAGGACGCCGCTCCCGAAAGGGCGCCGGGGCCGTGGCGCGTGCTTGTGTGCCTCCTGCCGGTCGTGGCAGCCTCGGTGATGTACGGCCTGCTGCGCGACGGCATCATCACCTGGGCACCCTCCTACCTGCAGGAGAGCTTCGGCTTCCCCGCCGCCACCTCCATCGCCCTGACCATGATTGTGCCGCCGGTCAACCTGGGCGGCGTGTATGCCTTCAACTGGCTTAGAAACCGCCTGCGCTGGAGCGAGGCGGCCACGGCCGCGGCGGCCTTCGCCATCTGCGGCGCGGGCATCGCGCTTTGGACGGCAGCGGGCCGGGGAAGCGTGGCCGTCACCATCCTGATGCTGATCGTGAGCACCACCTGCATGACCGGCGCGAGCACCATGCTGCTCAGCCTTCTGCCGCTGCGCTTCCACGCCATGGGCCGGATGGCGACGGTCACCGGCCTGCTCAACGCCTCCGCCTACGTGGGCAGCGCGCTGGCCAGCACGGGCTTTGGGGCGCTCAGCGAAAACGGAGGCTGGACGGCGGTGCTCACCGCGTGGCTGGCCATCTCGGCGGCTGGGATGGCGCTGTGTTTCTTCTCCCGTGGGGTGGGGCAGACGGACCGCCCCGCCGCCCGTCAATCCCGCGCATGCGGCTCATAAAGGAGCGTTGTCTATGAACGCTGGCGTCATCATCGAGCGGGGCGCGTCCCCGTGGCAAATCTTTCAGCAGGGGCCGGAGGGTACCGCGCCCATCCGCCTGGAGGGAACCTATCATCTGGTTCGCCTTTCTCAGGAACTGCCGCTGGCCTTTTCCGAAGTGCCGCCCGCAAAGGCGACGGTCAAGGCGCGCGTGGCGCTGGAGAGCACCGGCGAATCCGTGATTCCCTGGACCGAGTGCGAGATCCCCTCCGAGGGGACCTGGCGCGTCACCTTCCCCGCCGTGCCGGCGGGCGGCCTGTACCGCCTTGAGGCCACCATGACCTACGAGGGCTGGGACGGGCTTTCCTGCACCCGCGGGGACATGGTGCATCACGTGGGCGTGGGCGATGTGTTCGTCATCGCCGGGCAGAGCAATGCCGCCGGCCGGGCCAAGGACCCCGTGGCGGACGATCCCGAGCCGGGGGTGAGCGTGCTGCGCCCCAGCGGGCGCTGGGACCTGGCCTCCCATCCGCTGGGCGAGACTACGGGCGCGGTGTACGTGGGGCACTATGAAAACCACAACCCCGGCCACAGCCCGTGGCTGCACTTTGCCAAGCGCCTCAAACGCGAGCTGGGCTACCCCATCGGGCTGGTGCCCTGCGCCTACGGCGGCGCGCCACTGCGCTGGTGGAATCCGGAGGAAAACGGCGCGCTGCTGCGCAACATGCTGGACATGCTGAACGGTCTGGTTCCCAGGGCGGTCCTGTGGGTGCAGGGCGAGGCCGAGGGGTACGAAAACAGCGCGGAGAGCTACCTTGCGCGCTTTGGCGCGTTCGTGCGCCATACGCGCGAAGCGCTGGGACAGCCCAACCTGCCCTTCCTCACCGTGCAGATCAACCGCTGCGTGGAGGGCCCCTCCGAAGCGCTGGACCGCCAGTGGGGCATGGTGCGCGAGGCCCAGCGGCAGGCGCGCTATGCGCTGCCCGGGGTGGCGGTGGTGCCCTCCGCCGACCTGGCCCTCTATGATTTCATCCACAATGCCGCCGCGTCCAACCTGGTGGTGGGCGAGCGGTGCGCCCGCGCTGCGCTCGCCGTGTGCTACGGGCGGGCCATCGACTGGGAGGCCCCGGAGCCGGAAGAGGCTCGGCTCATCGCGCCGGACACCGTTTTGCTCACCTTCCGCCGCATCCGCAACTGGCTCAACCCCTACGAGGTGCCGCCTTGCGAACTGCCCTTCGACGCGGAGGACGATGGGGGACTGGTGCATCCCTCGGCCTATGTTACCGGCACGGACTGCCTGACACTCACCTTCCCACGCCCACTCGTGGGCCGGGTACGGCTGCACGGCGCGTGGCGCATGAACCCCGGCCTCGCCATTCCCTGCGACTGCATGCGGCTGCCCATGCTGTCCTTCTACGGCTTTGAAGTGACGCGACAGGAGGAACGCCCGTGAGCGACCCGTTCCGCTATATCTTCCGCTTCTGCTGTGATCCCGGCTTTAACGACGAGGCCGAGCTGCAAGCGCTGAAGCGCTACGTTCGGGAGGCGCGCATCGACGATGTGGCCGTGTTTGCCAACGTGCAGGAGCTCAACACCGGGCACATGACCCGGGAGGAGCAGGATGTCTACCTGCGCCTGATGGAGCGCGTGCGCGACCTGCTTTCGGGCATGGGCGTCACCTTTTCGATCAACCACTGGCACAGCGTGATGCACGCGGACCTTGGCAAGCGCATGGACCCCGCGCTGGACTTCCGCCCCATGGTGGATGTGGAGGGTAACGAGGCGGCGCTGTGCGTCTGCCCCCTGTGCGAGAAGTGGCAAAGGCACATCGCAGGCCTTTATGCGCGCTATGCGCAGCTGGAGCCCTCCATCCTGTGGGTGGAGGACGACTTCCGCCTGCACAACCACGCGCCGCTGGTCTGGGGCGGGTGCTTCTGTGAGGAGCACATGCGCCTCTACAGTGAGCGCGCCGGCAAGGCGCTCACCCGCGAGGAATTTCTCCGGGGCGTGCTCCGGCCCGGACCGCCCCACCCCTACCGCAAGATCTGGCTGGATGTGAGCCGCGAAACCATGCTCTCCGCCGCCCGCGCCATCGGGCAGGCCGTGCGGCAGGCGTCGGCCACGACCAAGGTAGGGCTGATGAGCTCCGTGCCGCACGTTCATGCCGCCGAGGGTCGCGACTGGCATGCGCTGCTTCGCGCGCTGGCGGCAGGCCTGCCGCCCGTGGACCGCATCCACCTGCCGGGCTATCAGGAGCAGGCCCCCGGCGCGTATCTGGCGGGCCTCAACCGCGTGGCCCTGCTCAACCGCGCCTTTCTGCCCCGGGAGACCGAGGTGTACCCGGAGCTGGAGAACTTCCCCTATTCGCTGTTTTCCAAATCCCGGCGCTTTACCCGCTTCCAGCTGCTCAGCGCCCTTGTGCTGAACCTCGCCGGCATCACCATCGACCTGTACGACCTCAACGGCAACGGCATCGTCTGGGAGGACGGGTATCAGGACATGCTCCGGGACGTGAAGCCGTTTCTTAACCGCCTGACCGCCCTGGGCGTGTTCGCGGGCGAACGGCGGGGTGTGCATGTGCTGTGCAGCCCGGACTCGTCCTATACCCTGCACACCACGCGCGGCGCTTCCATGGAGGAGCTCTACCCCCGCGAGACGTTCTTTGCCCAGCTGCTGCCCGCCCTGGGCATTCCCGCCGCCTACTGCCTGAGCCCGGATCTCAGCGGGCAGGTGGTGGCCGCCTCGGGTCAGGTGCTGCGCAACTGGAGCGCGGAAACCCTGAACCGCCTGTTTGCGCGCAACTTCGTCATTCTGGACGGAGACGCGCTGTGGACGCTATTGGACATGGGGCTTGGCCATCTGGCGGGGGTGGAAAGCGCGCGCTGGCTCACGCAGGACAGCGGGGCCTGCGCCTACGAGCAGGCAGAGGAAGGGCACATTTACGCCGGCCGGACCGGCGCGCGCGCCTCGGCCATGATCTTCTGCTCGGACGTGCTGGACGTGCGCTACCTGCCCGGCACGCGTGTGGAGGGGTATACCGCATTTTACGACTCCTTCCGCCGCCGCGCCGCGCACGGGCAGACGGTGGTGGACGGACGGGTGATGATCTATCCTTTCGGTCATTTCGGCATGGGGGTGCCGCCCATGCTGCTTGGCCGCGTGCGGCAGGAAATTCTGCAGGACGTGCTGGACGCGGCAGGCTTTGACGTGCCCATGGTGCGCGGCCTGGCCTATCTGGCGCCGTACTGCTTCCGAAACGGTCATACGACGGCGCTCTACCTGATCAACGCCAGCTCCGACCCGGCGGAGGATGTGGTGCTCTCCCGCCTGCCGGGCGGAGGCGTCCGCGTCCTCCGGTCGGAGGACGCGCGGGAGCACATGCTCGCGCCCCGGCCCGCCAAGGGCGGCGCGGCGCTGGGGCTGGGTGTGGGCAGCCTGGAAACGGCCCTGATTCTCTTCGACGATACGCAAGGGAGCTGAAAGACGATGAAAGCGACGATCGTGGACCGCAAATGGGTGGTGGAATGGTTTGACGAGCGCCAGTGCTACCATATGCCCAGCCTGACGCTGGCCCCCAACGGAAACCTGCTGGCCGTGTGGAACGGTGGCTTTCTGCAGTGGAATGGTGACCCCATGGGACGCGATGCCAAGGACTGGGTCTCGGTGCTGGAGCCGGGCGCGGAGGCGTGGTCCAATCCCGACGCAGTGGGCTGCGACATCCGCTACTGCTGCCACGACCCCATCTTCATCCAGAACCGCAAGGGCGAGATCATCCTGCTCTACGCCAAGTTCCTGGATACGGAGGTCAACTTCACCACCTGGTGCAACGGCCGCGACGAGCTGTGGACGCGCAAGACCACCGACGGCGGACGCACCTGGCTGCCCGCGCGGCCCGCGAACATCCAGAGCGGCCACGCCTCCAATGACAGCGTGCTCCTGCCGGACGGCACCATCGTCTTTGCCTCCACCTCCAGCGAGATCAAAGACCGCTACTTCGGCGCGGTGCGCGTCTACCTCTCTCATGACGACGGCGAAACCTGGGAAAAGGGTGCGCTGCTCTCCGCCGCAGACGGCAACCTCATCCGCGAGCCCGCGCTGTGCCTGCGGCCCGGCGGGGTCATCCGCATGTTCACGCGCACCTGTCCAGGTGCGACGGGCTGGGGCGACGGCGTGCGCTCGCTGGTGTCCTACACGGCGGAAAGCCGCGACGGCGGCGTTACCTGGTCCGACCCCGAACCCACCACCATCCTCAACAACGAATCCAAGATCGATGTGCTCAGCTGGGATGACGACACCATCCTCATGGCTTACAACAACACACCCGTGGCCGACTGGCATGAGCGCAGCCCCCTGACCCTCGCCTGCTCCCATGACGAGGGCCGCACCTGGCACAACCTTCTCGACCTGGCCCCCGCACCGGGCAACAAGTGCCAGCCCGCCATGTGCAAGGGTCCGGATGGGCGGCTTCACGTGATCTATATGCACCGCCACACCGCCATCGAACATCTGGTGGTGGAGCTGGAACGGTAGGAGGGCTCCTTCCTCCGGAACCCCACATGGCAGGGCAGGTGCTTTTGCAGCTCAAAACGCCGGGGAGAAGCGCCGCGGATCAGGTCCGTTGTGCCGGACATGGAGAGGAAGAAACATGACAGCAGTGCCGGCAGCAGGAGCACAGAAGCCTGCTGCCGGCACTTGATTGTTTTAACAGAAGGGGGCTGAGGTCAGGCCTTGGGAGAAGCGCTGCTTGCTTACGCCGCGTTGGTACTTGCAGGATTCAAGCCGTGGAAAGCAGAAAACCTCCCGAAGCCGTACAGACACAGGACTTACGGGAGGCTGCTTGTCATTCCACGCCTGCGGATCAACGCCTCAACCTGCCGAAAACTCCTCACTGTGCCACCCTTTCCTTGGCGGGTATATTCCTGGCTCGAAAGCACCAAGCGGCCCGCAGATCCGAGCAAACATAGGCTCTGGCGACAGGTCCCCTGCGACGACGGTGGATGAGGACCTGCGGCCCTCCAGGGCTCCTCAGGAAAGCGTTTCTATCCGTCTTTCTTATTGAAACCGGTCTTTATAGTTTTGCCCCACTCGGCCATTGCTTCAATGATCGGGCGCAGGGATTGTCCCAGATCGCTCAGGGCGTATTCCACACGGGGCGGGACCTCAGGATAGACGGTGCGGGTAAGGATGCCATCCTCTTCCATCGAGCGGAGGCTGTCCATGAGCACCTTTTGGCTAATGCCCTCCAAATCCCGGCGCAGTTCATTAAAAAGCGCCAGGGGCGTTGCATCAGATTGCGGAGAATCAGGAGTTTCCGCTTGCTTCCGATCAGCTGTACGGTGGTGGCCACAGGGCAAGCCGGCATTTCTTCTTTTGTCAGCATCGTTCTGCCTCATTTCCTGGCTCTGACTGAAATATTACATTCAAAAATTTTAGGCAACACCGCACAACATGATAAAAAAGGCCGTCCTGCTGACGAACTGTAATCAGCAGGAGGGTTTGAGCTCACCTTGCTCGCAGAAGGCGCACTGATTTAAGCTGCCAGGCAGGGCCTGTCAGCCAGAATCAGATTCGCCGATGCGAACATGATATTCAATTTTGCGATCTGTTTTCGCTGACCTCGGTATCGTGTTTTTCGGTATCGCGACTGACTTTTCACAACAGAAAAGACAAGTTCTGCCTTGACTCATACAAAGGAAGATTCGATCAGTCCGTCTCCGGCGTTTTATGCGATGGCGGGTAACCGGCGCTTTTTTTATGCCTTTTATTTCTTGATAAACCGGACAGATCAGGTTGAGTGAACGCACCTTGTAATGCCATAAAGGTTGATAAAATCCCGCATGGATCAGGCAGATGACCAAAGAGCAGGTGTTGTATTGAAGATGCTTTTCCATAACATAAGAAAAACGCTCAATCCCTTCCGGATTAAGCGCTTTTACAATGGTGGGATTAGTAGGGCTCGAACCTATGACCTCCACGATGTCAACGTGGCGCTCTAACCAACTGAGCTATAATCCCATTGTCACTCCGACGAACAACTTATCCGTCACAGCGACATTAACTATAACACGGGTATTTCAATTTGTCAATAGAAATTCCCGTTTATTTGATTCGACGCAAGGCCTGCGGCTCAACGATTCGCATACATCTTTTCATAATAGTCCTGATACTCTCCTGCCAGAATGTGCTCCCACCAGGGACGGTTGTCCAGATACCAGCGGATGGTGCGGCGGATGCCGTCTTCAAAGGTGGTCTGGGGCAGCCAGCCCAGCTCGTTGTGAATCTTGGTGGGGTCGATAGCATAGCGGCGGTCATGGCCGGGACGATCGGTCACATAGGTGATGAGGCTTTCAGGCTTTTTCAGCTCATGCAGAATGGCGCGCACCACGTCGATGTTGGCCCGTTCGTTGTGACCGCCCACGTTGTAGATCTCGCCCTCACGGCCCAGTCGCATCACCAGGTCGATGGCGGCACAGTGGTCCTCCACGTAGAGCCAGTCGCGCACGTTTTCCCCCTTGCCGTAGACGGGCAGGGACTGATCCGCCAGGGCGCGGGAGATCATCAGGGGGATCAGCTTTTCGGGGAAGTGATAAGGGCCATAGTTGTTGGAGCAGCGGGTGATGCTTACCGGCAGGCCAAACGTACGGGCATAGGCCAGCACCAGCAGATCGGCTCCGGCCTTGCTGGCCGAATAGGGCGAGGATGTGTGCAGCGGCGTTTCCTCGGTGAAAAACAGGTCCGGCCGGTCCAGGGGCAGATCGCCGTACACCTCGTCGGTGGATACCTGGTGGAAGCGTCGCACACCGTATTTGCGGCAACTTTCCATCAGCACCTGCGTGCCCATCACATTGGTGCGCACAAAGATGCAGGGGTCGGTGATGGAGCGGTCCACGTGGCTTTCAGCGGCAAAGTTGACCACGATGTCCGGCTTTTCCTCCTCAAAGAGGCGGTCGACCGCCTCCGCATCGGCGATATCCGCGCGAACGAAGCGAAAGCGCGGATCGTCCATGACGGGCGCAAGGGTTTCCAGATTGCCGGCATAGGTCAGCTTGTCCAGACAGATGACACGGTCCTCCGGGTGATGTCCGAGCAGGTAAAAAATAAAGTTGGAGCCGATAAAGCCTGCTCCGCCGGTAACGATGATGTTCATGACGCTTCGCTCCTTTAATCGGTGGTATTGCTGTCGTAGAGAATGCGGCCCTCGGCCACGCGCTTGAGATGCTCGCCGTAGGGGGATTTGCCGTAGCGCCCGGCACTTTGCAACAGCGTGTCACGGTCAATCCATCCGCGGTTGTAGGCGATCTCCTCCAGCGCGGCAATTTTGATGCTCTGACGTTTTTCGATGAGCTGCACAAAGTTGGCCGCATCCATCAGACTGTCCATGGTGCCGGTATCCAGCCAGGCAAAGCCGCGGCCCATCACCTTGGCGCGCAGGGAACCATCCTTGAGATACAGGTCGTTAAGGCTGGTGATTTCCAGCTCCCCGCGGGCGCTGGGCTTGACACGCCTGGCAAACTCCGTCACCCGTCCGTCATAGAAATACAGCCCGGTGATGCAGTAATTGCTCTTGGGATGCGTGGGCTTTTCCTCCACGGACAGCACGCGGCCGTGCTTGTCAAACTCCACGATGCCGAAGCGTTCGGGGTCGTTGACATAGTAGCCGAAGATGGTGGCCAGGCCGTTTCTGGCGTTGGTCACGGCCTCGCGCAGCATGGCGGAAAAGCCGTTGCCGTAGAAAATGTTGTCGCCCAGGATCATGGCGCACGGCTCACCGGCGATGAACTCCTCGCCGATCAGAAACGCCTGGGCCAGCCCGTCAGGTGAGGGCTGTACCGCATAGGACAGCGACAGGCCGAACTGACTCCCATCTCCCAGGAGAGCCTCAAAGCGGGGGGTATCCACCGGGGTGGAGATAATCAGAATATCGCGGATGCCGGCCAGCATGAGCGTGGACAGCGGGTAGTAGATCATGGGCTTGTCATATACGGGCAAAAGCTGCTTGCTGGTAACCATGGTGAGGGGATACAGGCGCGTGCCTGCGCCGCCCGCCAAAATGATGCCTTTCATGGGCGTGCTCCTTCCGTACGATCAAGATAGACGCGTTTATGGTCATTATAGCGGATTTTGGCGGCAATGTAAAGGCGGGCCGGCTTTCTCCCATCAGGAGGGAAAACCGACCCGCTTCACGCTTTCTCTATGCTTCCAGACAGCGTGCTACCTCTTCGCCGTCCACGCTTTCGCGTTCCATCAGAAGGCGCGTGAGCCTCTCCCATGCGGCTTGATGAGCGCGCAGCGTACCAGCGGCCAGCAGCCGTCCCTGCGAAAGCCACTGCTGGGCGGCCTGGTCCTTCTGCTGCTGACTGAAGAGGCAGACCTCGTCGCTCAGGGGCAGCATGCCCCATTCGCATACCATACGCTGGGCGATGAGCGCAGCCTTTTCGATGTCGTTGGACGCGCCAGTGCTTACGCGCTCCGGACCCAGGAGCAGGGCCTCGGCCTCTCGTCCGGCCAGTGCCACAGCGATGTGATGCATCAATTCACGCTTTTCGTGGAACAGCTTTTCCTGCGGGACGGCCATGCTGTAGCCCGCCGCGCCGCGTCCCGTGGGGATGATGGATACCTTGCGGATTTCGCTCTGCGGTAAGAGCACGGCGGTGAGGATGGCGTGGCCTGCCTCATGGGCGGCGGTCACCTCGCGCTCGTGTGCCAAACGGCTGGCTCCGGGACGCTCCATACCAAAGAGCAAAGTGTCCAGCGCATGTTGCACATCTGCGGATTCAATGGACTGAGCGTCTCGCTTGGCGGCCAGAATGGCGGCCTCGTTGAGCAGACACTCCAGCTTTGCGCCGGAAAACAACGCCGTATCCCGTGCCAGCGCCTCCAGTGACACATCCTGCGCCAGCGGCTTGCCGCGCGCATGCACCTGAAGGATGCGGAGGCGCTCGGCCAGACCCGGCAGCGGTACCTCAATCTGTCGGTCGAAGCGTCCGGCGCGCAAAAGCGCCTCGTCCAGTGTGTCCAGACGGTTGGTCGCGGCCACGACCACCACGCCGTCGCGCTCGCCAAAGCCGCTCATCTCGGACAAAAGGGCGTTAAGGGTCTGCTCACGCTCGTCGCTGCGGTTGTCACGCTTTTTGCCGATGGCGTCGATCTCATCAAAGAATATGACCGCGCGTCCGGCCTTGCGCGCCGCCTGGAACAGTGCGCGCACACGGCTTGCGCCCACGCCCACGTACATCTCCACAAAGTCCGCACCGTTGACCGCGAAAAACGGCACGCCCGCCTCGCCCGCCAGGGCCCGCGCCATGAGCGTCTTGCCTGTGCCGGGTGCACCATAGAGCATCACGCCATGCGGCACCCGCGCTCCGAAACGGCTGTAGGTTTCGGGCGAACGAATAAAATGCAGCACGTCACGCAGGCTTTCCATGGCCTCGTCGTTGGCGGCCACATCCGAAAATCGGGCGCTGGGCGCAGGTGATGGACGGAAGGACGCGCCGCGTCCGGCGGGTTCGCGCTGGCGCCGTCGAAACCGGTACAGGGCCAGCACGGCAATCATGGCGCCCAGGAGAAGGGCGTAGCCCGGCTGAAAGGAACCCATTCAAAACACCTCCGTGCCTGTTTCAAAATGAGTATACACGGGCGCGGGTGTATGTGTAAATGGTAGTTATTGTTGGGGTTTCCACGGTTTTTTCAGGCTTGAAAGCGCACATAGTAAGCACGTATGGCCCGCGAGAAAATGCGGCGCGGAAGGTTTGGGGGGATTTGGATGAAGAAAGCCAAGCGCAAGAACGCTGCCAGGCGGCCCGACGTGCGGACAGGCGGCGAGGCACCGCGCCCGGAGGGCCTTGACAGGGTGGAAAACGCCGACTCTCCGGCCGCGCGTGAGGCCGCCCTGGCCGAGGATGCCGCGCGCAGCGGGGACAGCCGGGCATTGGCGGGTGGCGTGCCTGCGCAGGACGATTCGCATAGGGAGGACAATTTGCCACCCGAAAGTGATTCGGGCGACGAAGACGGCACATCCGCGCCGGAGGCTCCACGGAAAGAAGATCTGGATGACGGCGAGGTCCCGGAGAATAGGCTCCAAGACGGCAGTTTGCCTTCCGAGAACGATTCGGGTATGGAAGGTGTCACAACCATGCCGGAAGACGCAGAAGATCCGGATGGCGGCGAGGAGGAAAATGACAGCCTTCCTCCGGAAAACGAATTTCCGGAGGAAGATTTGCGGCGGGTGGAGGATATGCCTCCGGAAGATGCCCTGAACGACGAAAGCAATTTGTCCGCATCGGAAACCGTGGCGGAGGATATGGAAAACGGAGATGTGAAGGCCGACGAAGGCGAGGCCACGAAGGACGTAGAGGAAGCGGAGTCATCCGGGCGGGCGGGCCGCCGTGCCCGGCGGAGGCGGCAAAAGGACGGGCGGCGCAAACGCCACCGCTTGCGCACGGCGCTGGCTGTGCTGGCGAGCCTGGGCGTCATCGGGCTGGTGGCGGCCTACTTTGCCTTTGACGTGCCTAACTGGCAGACGCTGGACATAAGCAAGATCACCGCCGCGCCGCAGACGGGGCGGATGTATGATAATGCGGGCGAACTGATCACCAAGATTCAGGGTGCGGAAAACCGTGTGGTCATCCCGCTGGAGCGCATACCGGTCCTGACGCGGCAGGTGTTTCTGGCGGCAGAGGACCTGCGCTTCTACAACCATCATGGCATTGACTTCGTGCGCCTGTTTGGCGCGCTGGCGGCCAACCTGCGCGAGGGAAGTTACGCTCAGGGCGCAAGCACCATCACCATGCAACTGATCCGCCAGAGCCATCTGAGCACGCAAAAGACCATTGCCCGCAAGCTGGAGGAGATGTGGCTGGCCGTCAACCTGGAACGGCAGATGAGCAAGGACGAAATTCTGGCCATGTATCTCAACTACATTTATTTTGGCAACGGGGCCTACGGGATTCAGGCTGCGGCGCAAACCTATTTTGGCGTAGATGCGGAGGATCTGACGCTGGCGCAGGCGGCTTCGCTGGCGGCCAGCATCAAGGCGCCCAGCTACTACGCGCCCCATGTGAGCGAAGAAAACAACCGCTCCCGCCGCCTGTACATCCTGGACACCATGCTCAAGGAGGGCATGATCGACCAGACCATGCACGACGAGGCAGCGGCCGAGGCCATTGCCGTGGTGGAGCGCCCGGCGGAAACGCTGCAATACGGCTGGTTTGTGGATGCGGTGCTGGATGAGGCCGAAACCCTGCTGGGCATGACCAGCGATCAGGTGCTCACCGGCGGCCTGGTGATTGAAACCACTATGAGCCGCACACATCAGGATCAGTTGGATAAGGAGTTTACCAAAAACGTGTTTCCCGCCGACGCATCGGACGGTACGCCCGTGCAGGGAGCGGCTGCGTGCGTCAACACCCAGACGGGCGAGGTGCTGGCCATCGTGGGCGGGCGCAGCTATGACGTGCGCCGTGGCTTCAACCGTGCCACACGCCTGCGGCGCCAGCCGGGATCGGCGCTCAAGCCATTGGTGGCCTACGCACCGGCGATCGACCAGTACGGATATACGACCGCCAGCGTTCTCAAGGACGAGCCCACCAACTTTAACGGCTACAAACCCCGCAACGCCAGCTACACGTATTACGGAAACGTGAGCATCCGCTCGGCGCTGCAAAGCAGTCTCAACGTAGCCACGGTTGCGTTGCTCAACCAGATTGGGGTCGAGGCGGGACGCGCCTATCTGGAAAAGGTGGGGATTCCGCTGGATGATCGCGATTCCAACCTGGCCCTTGCGCTGGGAGCGATGACCTACGGCGTTTCGCCCGTGCAGCTGGCCGCTGCCTATGCCCCCTTCGGCAATGGCGGCGTGTTCAACAGCCCGCACTTCATCACCAAGGTGACGGACGCGTCCGGCCGTGTGCTCTACCAGCACCGCAGCGAAGGCGAGCGCGTGCTCTCCGAGCAGTCGGCATTCCTGATGACCAGCCTTTTGCAATCGGTCACCTCGTCGGGAACGGGCGCGAAGCTCTCCGCCGCAGGCACGCCCGTGGCGGGCAAGACCGGCACCGTCAACATGACCGGCGGCGGCAACCGCGATATCTGGATGGCCGCTTACAACACCGAAATTAGCTGCGCCTTCTGGATGGGATTTGACGAGCCGGACAGCAGCCACAAGCTGCAGGGCTGGATCAGCGGCGGCGACAACACTGCCGCCATGGCGCGTGACTACTTCAAGGCCCTCTACCAGAACCGCGACAAGCCGCAGTTTACCAGGCCGGAGGGCATCATCGCCCTGGAGATCGACAAGCAGGCCATCAAGTGGCGGGGTGAACCGATGCTCGCCGTGGACCTCACGCCCAAGGCATACCGCTACACCGAATATTTCTCCGCCAGCAACTATCCCACCAAGAAGAGCGATATCTGGACTCCGCCGCGCTCGCCCAACAACTTCACCGTGGGTCATAATGACAGCGGCTATCCGCTGCTGATGATTCAGCCGGCCGACACCGCCATCTACCGTGTACAGCGCGATACCTACGGCGAGAGCTTCGTGCTCACCGAGCTTTACGGCACCGCAGGCGAAACCCTCTACTATACCGATACCAGCGCAAAGCCCGGCGTAGTCTACACCTATCGCGTCATTCCCGTGCACGCCGAGCTGCTCAACAACGGCATCCTGCTGGAGGGCGTGCAGGCCGTTCAGGTGGCGCAGGCCAAGCTGTCCGGCGCGGGCAGCCTGTGGGATGCCGTGCGCAACTTCTTCGGCGGGGGTGGCGAGGACGAAACAAATGCTGTGCAGAGCATGACGGAAAACCAGCGGTCGATCTTCTGGACCGACTGAGAAGCATGTGGGGGAGAGGCCGCTTGGCCTCTCTCCGTAGCGTGTCGAAAAAGTCCGGCTTCGCCGGCCTTTTCCGCCAAAAGCTTAAGAAATGTTTGTGCCGAGGGGCGCAAACTCCCCGCCCGCCCGGCAAAGCCGGACGATACGATTTCATTTTGGAGGGCCTGCGGGCCCTCCAAACCTCCCCAAATGGGTTTTTTGACAGTCTGGGTGGGAGAGGCCGCTTGGCCTCTCCCCGCATGGTATTATGCGCTTTTCAGCCTCAGGGAGCACCAGTCCACCGCGGCAAAGATGCCGCGAATAAGCCAAAGCAGCAGGCATACCGGCACCAGCAGCAGGCAGCACAGCCCAAAGCCGGTCCAGAACAGGCCGTCTGCAAGCCGCTGACGCATGGGAGAAACGGCTTTGATCATCTCCATCACCTCATTCGCTGACGATGCGGTAGTACACGCGGGCCGTTAGCAGGTACACAGCGCCATAGAGCGCTGCGAAGCCCGCAAAGCTGCCCAGTGCACAGCCGGCGATCAGCGTGACGTTGGTCATGCTGAGTGCGCGGAACATGGTGACGATGCCGGGAAAGGCGAAGGCTACGTGCAGCCCTGCCGCCGCCAGGGGCAGGAAAAAGACGATCAGAATCTGCGAGGAGATGGAGCGGCGGATCTCCCGACGGCTCAGGCCCACCTTGCGCATGATGCGGTAGCGCTCCCGGTCCTCATAGCCTTCGGTGATCTGTTTGTAGTAGATGATGAGGATCATGGCCATGGTGAACAGGAGTCCCAGGAACAGCCCCACAAACAGCAGGCCGCCATACAGCGTCATGAGGTTTTCACGAAGCTCTGTGCGTTCGGCCACGCTTGTGAAGCCGTCCGCATCCGCCTGGCTGCGCAGAAGCGCGGCCACCTGCTCCGATAGCTGCGGTGAGGCGGGAAGGAGCGCAAAGCTCATGGAAGTGCGGATGGCGGAGGCGCGATCCCCATAGGCCGCCTGCTGTTCACTGTCCAGACGGCGCAGGGTGTCCATGCTGTCCACCACCAGGCAGTAGTAATCGTAAATGCTGGCCAGCGCCTGCCCCGCACCCAGACCGTCGGAAATGCGCGCTTTGATGGCAAAGGTTTCGTCCAGCAGGCGCAGGGTATCGCCCTCATAGTTTCCGCGGGTACATTCCAGCAGTGCCTCGCCGGGCGCAAGGGTCTCGCTTCGGCCCAGCATGCGGTTATAGTCCTCCACGACCATCACCTGGAAGGTGGCGGGGCTGGCAATGAGGGCGTCGCTTTCGGTGAAGGAAACGCTGCTGACAAAGCCCTCCGGGGTGGGCAGGGCCGAGAAGGAGAGGTAGCGGTAGGTCCAGGTGTCCGCTCGTGAGGCGCCCGCCTGCCGGAGCGTCTCATCCACGGCGGCCTCCAGTGCGGACACATCCGTGGAGGCGGACCGAACATCGATATCCGAACGCAGGCGGCTGTTGAGGGTGTCCTCCATGCCCAGCCACAGGGAAAGCGTCGAAAACACCATCACCAGCACCATGGTGGACAGGATGCACACGTTGGCAAGGCCCACGGCGTTTTGCTTCATGCGGTAGATCATGCCGGATACGCTGATGAAGTGGTCCGGCTTGTAATAGTAACGCCGGTTCTTGCGCAGAGCCTTGAGCAGCGTGATGCTGCCGGAGGTGAACAGCAGGTAGGTGCCCGCGATCACCAGCAGCACCGCCACGAAAAAGAACAGAATCATCATGCCCGCGTCCTTGACGGTTGCACTGAGCCAGTAGCCCGTGCCCAGCGAAATCAGCCCCAGCAGGCCCAGCAGCCAGCGGGCCTTGGGCTCGCGCTCGCCCACCTCAGCGCTGCGCAAGAGCTCTACGGGACGGGCGACGTAGACCTGACGCACGGAGTTGAGCAGAATCAGGGCGAACGTGATGCTGATCAACGCGGCGGTGTAGCGCATGGAACCGGGCGATACGGCAAATGTGAGCGAGACGGCCTGTTCTACCAGGCGCGAGAGCACCAGGTGCATCAGCTTGTCCAGAAGCACGCCCACGGCCAGTCCAAGCGTGAGGCTGACCGCCAGCATCAGCGCCGTTTCCCAGAAAATAAGGCGGGCCAGGTGCCGCTTTTCCATGCCCAGAATGTTATACAGGCCGAACTCCTTTTTGCGCCGGCGCATAAGAAAACTGTTGGTATAGAACAGAAACACCACGCTGAATACGGAGGTCACCACAATGCCCAGCTGCAGGGAAAAGGCTAGGGTGCCCGAATAGTCGGTGCTGATCTGCTGCAGGGAGCCGATGATGTACATCATGGCCGTGGTGAGCACAGCGGTGAGAATATAGGGATAGTAAATGCTGCGGTTTTTGCGGATGCCGCTGAGGGCCAGCCGCGGGAAGAATCCTTTACGCATGGCGGGCGCCTCCCGTGGCGATGACGGTGAGGGTGTCGCTGATGCGCTGGTACAGCCCCTCCGCGCCGTCCAGCCCGCGGTAGAGCTGGTGGAATACCTCGCCATCCTTGATGAACATCACACGTCCCGCATGGCTGGCCGCCTTGACCGAGTGTGTAACCATGAGGATGGTCTGGCCGTCCTCGTTGATTTCGCCAAACAGGCGCAGAAGGCTGTCTGTGGCACGGCTGTCCAGCGCACCGGTGGGCTCGTCCGCCAGAATGAGCTGGGGCCGGGTGATGAGGGCGCGGGCGACGGCGGCGCGCTGTTTCTGGCCGCCGCTGACTTCGTAGGGGAATTTGGAGAGGATGCCGCCGATGCCCAGCTTCTGGGCGATGGGGCCGAGGCGGTTTTCCATTTCGCGGTAGGGGCAGCCCGCCAGCACCAGCGGCAGAAAGATGTTGTCACGGATGGAGAAGGTGTCCAGCAGGTTAAAATCCTGAAAGACAAAGCCCAGGTTGTCGCGGCGGAAGGCAGACAGCGCCTTTTCAGAGATGGAGGAAAGCAGCTTTCCGTTCAGGCGCACCTCGCCGCGGGTAGGCTTGTCCAGCGCGGCCAGAATGTTGAGCAGCGTGGTTTTGCCGCTGCCGCTTTCGCCCATGATGGCCACATATTCGCCCTTCTCCACAGAGAAGGTCACGTCGGTCAGCGCCTGCACCTGGCTTGCGCCGAAGCGTGTGGTATAAATCTTTTGCAGATGATCGACTTCCAGCATTGCCATGAGGCATACCTCCTTTGCTCGACTCAGAGTATACCTTACGGCGGGAGACGGGTGCCATTTGTCTGTCTTACAGTTTGCCCGCGCAGCTTACGTTTTTGTCATCTTGGCCTATTCTGCGCGCATACGCAGGCTGTCCAGCCCGATGGTCACCCGCGTGCCGCGGCCCGGTTCGGACGCGATGGAAATGGTATGACCGAGCTGATCCAGTATCCGCCTGGAAAGGTACAGCCCGAGGCCCGTGGCACGCTTATCCTTTCGGCCGTTGAGGCCTGTGTAGCCGTGGTCAAACACGCGCGGCAGGTCCTCCGGCGCGATGCCGATGCCTGTGTCCTCCACGATCACGGCATGGGCAGCTTCATCGGCACGAAGGGTCACGCTGCCCCGGCGGGTGTACTTGACCGCGTTGCTGAGCACCTGCTCGAGCACAAAGGCCAGCCACTTTTCATCCGTGAGGGCGCGCAGGGTCGTTTCCTGATAGTTCAAGCGCAGCTTTTTCTCGATAAACAGGGGCGCGAAGCGGCGCGCGGAAGCGCGCATCACGGCGTTCACGTCGCACTGGCGCAGGGTGAAATCGGTCGAGGGACCGGTGAGGCGCTGGTAGCCCAGCAGCATTTCCACGTATTGCTCCACCTTGAACAATTCCGCCGTCAGCCGGTCCGAGGCGGGGCCGGGCTCGCTCTGGAGCAGCATGCGCATGGCCGCCAGCGGCACCTTGATCTGATGCGCCCACAGGGCGATGCAGGCCTCACGGTCGCGCCGGTCGCGGTCGTGGGCGTCGGCCTGGCCCGCGCTCTGGTCGATGGCGCACAGAAGGAGCGCGCGCCAGTCCTCCTCCATAAGCCCGCGCGGGGCGGGCAGCACTGTGGCGGCGTAGAGGCAGCCGTCCAGCAGGCTTTGCAGCTCGCGGTGACGGCGGACGTAGCGCGGCAGGTCCACGCAAAGGGCGATGAGCCCGCCCGCAAGCACCAGCGCACCGGCGTAGACGACCCCCGCCAGCGGCGCGCCAGCGAGGGCGCACACCAGCGCGTACACCGCCGGACATGCTACGGCCAGCATGATATGGGCCAGACGGTCGCGCGCGTAGCGAAGAAGAAGGGGGGCCCAGCGAAGCGTTTTCATTCGATCAGATACCCCATGCCCTTTCTGGTCTTGATCAGGTCCTCCGCGCCCACGGCGGCCAGCTTGCGGCGCAGGCGCGTGATGTTGACGCTCAGGGTGTTTTCATCCACAAACGCGTCGGTTTCCCACAGGCGGGCCATGAGCGCATCACGGCTGACGATTTTGCCCTTGTTCTCCATGAGCACGGTCAGGATGCGGTTTTCGTTGCGCGTCAGCTCCGCGCGCTGGCCCCGGCACGTAACCGCCCCGTCGGAGGTGTTGAGCATCAGGTCGCCGCAGGTCAGCAGGGCGCTTTGTCCCGCGAAATCATAGGCACGGCGCAAAAGTGCCTGCACCTTGGCCATGAGAACGCTCAGGTCAAAGGGCTTGGAAACGAAGTCGTCCGCGCCGGCGTCCAGCGCGCGCAGGATGTTCAGGTTATCGCCCGCCGAAGAGATGAAAAGAATCGGCGCGGTGCTGATTTTGCGGATCTCGGCGCACCAGTGATACCCGTCAAAAAAAGGAAGGGAGATGTCCATCAGCACAAGCTGGGGATCAAAGACGGCAAATTCGCGCAGCACGTTTTGAAAATCCTCCACCCCGCGCGCCTCCATGCCCCAGCGGCCCATGTAGGCGCACAGGGTTTCGGTGATGACGGGGTCGTCCTCGACGATCAAAATGCGGTACATGGCGGTCCCTCCCGCCAGTATGATACCACGGGAGGGGCGGGGCGTAAAGTCTGCGAAAAACCGCGAACCATGGCTTGACAAACCACCTGCCTCTGTGTATCATAAATGATTGGATATACGCACCTGATGAAAACGGAAAGGGGGCGGTGATCGTGCACTTTCGGCTGGACGGCGCGGCGGTGTATCATGGAGGAAAGCTGATGCGGGCGGATGTATCCGTAGACGGAGGCCGCATTGCCAGTGTTTCCAATTTGCATGAGGCGGACGCGTTGCCGTTGGGGGGCAAGTTGTTGATACCGGGTCTTGTTGATGTTCATGTGCATCTTCGGGAGCCGGGCTTTTTTTATAAGGAGGGCGTGAAAAGCGGCACGCTGGCCGCGGCGCGCGGCGGATATACCGACGTGTGCGCCATGCCCAACCTCAATCCTCCGCCTGATACGCCGGAGCACCTGGAGGAGGAGCTGTCCGCGATCCGCAGGGATGCGGCAGTACGGGTGCATCCCTACGGGTGTATCACGATGGGTCAGCGCGGGCGCGGAGAACTGTGCGACTTCGAGGCACTCCGGCCTCAGACCGTGGCCTTTTCGGATGACGGACGCGGCATTCAGGAGGAAGGCAGCATGCGCGAGGCCATGCGCCGCGTGAAGGCCGCAGGCGGCCTGATTGCCGCACATTGCGAAGATGAAAGCCTGCTTCATGGCGGCTGCGTCCATGAGGGCGAATATGCGCGGCAGCATGGCCTCAAGGGCATTTCCAGCGAGAGCGAATGGCGGCAGGTGGAGCGCGACCTGCGCCTGGCGGAGGAAACCGGCTGCCCCTATCACGTGTGCCATGTGTCTACAAAGGAAAGCGTGTCGCTCATCCGGCAGGCCAAGGCGCGGGGCGTGGACGTAACGTGCGAGACGGCGCCGCACTACCTGCTGCTGTGCGATACGGAGCTGGAGGACGACGGGCGCTTCAAGATGAACCCACCCATCCGCTCGGCGGCCGACCGTGATGCGCTGTTGGAGGGACTGCTGGATGGCACCATCGACATCCTCGCCACCGACCATGCGCCTCACAGCGCCGAGGAAAAGGCGCGCGGGCTGGAAAAGAGCCTGATGGGTGTAGTCGGTCTGGAAACTGCCTTCCCCATTCTGTATACCAAGCTGGTGAAAACAGGCGTACTTTCTCTGGAAAAGCTCATCGAGTTGATGCACACCAATCCCAGAAACCGCTTCTGTGTCGGCACACCTCTGGAAGAAGGACAGCCTGCAAGCCTGACGGTTTACGATTTGGATAAGGAATACACCATCAACCCAGATGACTTCCTGAGCATGGGCAGAGCAACGCCCTTCGCAGGAGAAAAGGTTTTTGGTGCCTGCAGGCTGACAATGTATCACGGCAGCATTGCATGGAAGGATGAAACACTGTAAAATAGAAACAGATAGAAATAGCTATATAAATGAAATAGCTATATAATAGGTATAAACAGGTAAAGACTTATCAGGGGATACATGAACCAAAGGTGTCCGGCAAGCGTCGGGAAGTTCAGGAATATTCGATCTTTGAATAACAACTCGCATTCGGAAATTTCACACACATTTGAATTCCGTCT
>OLOW01000532.1_pt1 | contig 25765 bp, 19 predicted proteins | sample 1672801 | NCBI WGS metagenome assembly OLOW01 (sample SAMEA3136725, study PRJEB25190) | human gut metagenome | biome: human gut; feature: human-associated habitat; material: faeces | place: Austria | collected 2013 | reverse complement strand
TGTTGCCGAAAAGTTCATATTGCATATAGAGATTTCCGCCCTCCCATGCACCACTGCCGGAAGTGCCATCTTGAAAACAAGCGGTAACATACGTTCTGTTCCCAGCCGTTCTTCGTATTTATTGTTCATTCCAAACTTCTTTTTCTAAAATCGGCTGCAACATAGATAAAAAACTTCAATTTTTATCTATATTGTGATAAAAATTGAAGTATAATCTTTCCTTCTGACCGCATGACAGTTTTTGGCATGTGGCGCCATTTCTAACATTCTGCCTGCTTCGTTTCTATTCAAAAGAGAGATTTTCTACATGTTCTCCAACAAAGATACCAGCCATATCTCCGGTTTTATACCATTTCGGCTTCCCAGGCATGTCGTCTGTAATCTTTCGCCCATTGACCACAAGATTCACAAACCTGATACCAGATATCTTGTGATTCTCATCATACCCTGCAATGATCGACAAGTTTTCACCCGATCCATTGTAAGTAACATCCTTAACAAGCACATTCTGAATACCTCTGCCGGTAGAGACACAATACTTCGGATTGAAACTGATTCTGAAATTCACAAGCTGTCCGTTACGAAAATCTTCAATCCGAATATTCTCGAACGTAATATTACGCACCAATGTATTGTCGCCTGGATTTATAGCCAGACATCCCTGATAATCAACCTGTTTTTCTGCCTGATCAAGAATGTCGATATTCCTAAAAGTGACGTTCTGCACCGTATCCTCGGTCTTCTGCGCTATTTCACCGTTTTTATCCGCCGGTAAAAGCTCGGGGGAAACGGGGGTGGCAAGAATATCTTCAAGCACTTTTTGGGTATCGCCGCCCGCGCACTCTGCCTCGTAACGCACCAAATACCGCACAAGCGTTTTGGGTACCGAGGAATTTACGGCGTACATAGACATATGGTCGCCGTTATAGGTCGCCCAGCCGAGAGCCAGCTCAGATAAATCGCCCGTGCCTATAACCATTCCGCCCGATTTATTAGCAATATCCATAAGCACCTGCGTGCGCTCGCGCGCCTGCGAATTTTCGTAGGTTACGTCAAGGCAAGCAGGGTCTTGACCAATATCCTTAAAATGCTGATTAACTGCGGCGGTTATATTCACCTCTTTAAAGGTAACGCCCAAAAGCGAGCAGAGGGTTTCGGAATTTGAGTGGGTGCGCTTGGTTGTGCCGAAGCCCGGCATTGTAACGGCGCAAATGTCCGAAAGCGGGCGGTTTAATAATTTCATAGCCCGCACCGCCACGAGCAGCGCAAGGGTGCTGTCAAGCCCGCCCGAAACGCCTATAACCGCGGTTTTGGCGCGGGTGTGTTCAAGGCGCTTTTTAAGCCCGTAGGACTGTATGCGCAAAATCGCCTCGGCGCGGGAGCTTAATGCCGCTTTATCCGACGGCACAAAGGGCGCTTTATCAATTTGCCGCGTAATTTCGGTTTTCTGAATTTTCTGCTCGAATTTTATAAACGTAACGTCAGCCAAGGGCTCAAAGCTTGTGTTTTTATGCCGTTCGTAAGCCAGCTTTTTAACGTCAATTTCGGTAACGGTAAGCTCCTTTTCTTCAAAGGGCTTGTTTTCGGCAAGCGAGGTGCCATTTTCGGCTATAATGCAGTGCCCCGAATAGACTAAGTCCTGCGTTGACTCGCCGCTGCCCGACGATACATAAATATACCCGCACAAAAGCCTTGCGGAGGTGGAAAGCACAAGGGTGCGGCGATAGACGGCTTTGCCTATAATCTCGTTTGAGGCGGAGGGGTTTATCATTATATGCGCGCCGCCGCGGCAGAGCCTTTCGGCAGGCTGTGCCGCCGCCCAAATATCCTCGCATATTTCAACGCCGAATGTGTACTCGGGCATTTCGGAATGTGCAAATACAAGACCTGTGCCGAACGGAGCAGATACGCCGCAGATATTTATTTCGGCGTTTTTTTCAACCTCTCTGCCCGAAGAAAACTGCCGCTGCTCGTAAAACTCGGCATAATTCGGCATATAGGTTTTGGGAACAATGCCGAGAATTTTGCCGCCCTGCAAAACGGCGGCGCAGTTGTAAAGTTTTGAGCGGTACAAAAGAGGAACGCCGACTATTATAATAGGGTATTTCCCTGCGGTGTATTCGCAAATTTCGGCAAGCGCACTTTCAGCGGCTGCAAGCAGAGCCTGCGAAAAGAAAAGGTCGCCGCAGGTGTATGCCGTAATGCAAAGCTCCGGCAGAGCCAAAAGATTTATTTTTTGCGCGTTTGCTTTATCGATAAGCGCCTTTATTCCGGCAGTGTTGGCAGCTACATCCGCCACGGTGCAGCGCGGAACGCCCGCCGCAACTTTTATAAAACCGTCTCTCATATGATTCATTCCTTAAAATCGTTTGTAATTATTTTAAAGCTTTTTTTACTTTATGTCAATATTATTTACATATACGGCGGGGTTTAAATGCAAAAATCAGGTGAAAAATTAAAATATTGTTAATTTTTTTACAATCTTATTGAATTTGGAAAAATAATCGCTTATAATATAGACTGACGAAAGTTTTACTTTACGAAAAGGGGATATAATTATGACCAACAACAAAACGGTTTTGAAATGGCTTGACGAAGTCAAAGAGCTTGTCAGCCCCGACAAGGTCGTCTGGATAGACGGCAGCGAGGAGCAGCTCGAGGGCATCCGTAAGGAAGCTGTTGAGAGCGGCGAAATGATAAAGCTCAATGAGGAAAAGCTTCCGGGATGCTACCTGCACAGAACCCGCCCGAACGACGTTGCCCGCGTTGAGGACAGAACCTTTATCTGCTCCAAGACAAAGGAAAACGCAGGTCCCACCAACAACTGGTGCGACCCGCAGGAAATGTACGACCGTCTTTATAATATTGCCCGCGGCTCTTATAAGGGCAGAACAATGTATATAATCCCGTTCTCAATGGGACCGATAGGCTCTCCGCTTGCTAAGGTGGGCATTGAGGTTACCGATTCTAAGTATGTTGTTCTCAATATGGCTATTATGACCCGCGTAGGTCAGAAGGTGCTCGATGTTTTGGGCGACTCAAACGACTGGGTTCGCGGTCTCCACGCATCCTGCGATATCGACCCCGAAAAGCGCTATATCTGCCAGTTCCCCGAGGATAACACCATTATTTCGGTTAACTCTGCTTACGGCGGGAACGTTCTTCTCGGCAAAAAGTGCTTTGCGCTCCGCATAGCTTCTTACCAGGGCTGGAAAGAGGGCTGGATGGCTGAGCATATGCTTATCTTAGGTCTCCAGAATCCTAAGGGCGAAATTAAATATGTTGCCGCCGCTTTCCCGTCGGCTTGCGGTAAAACCAACCTTGCAATGCTTATCCCGCCGAAATATCTGCGCGATAAGGGCTACAAGATCTGGACCGTCGGCGACGATATTTCCTGGATGAAGATAGGCGAGGACGGACGTCTTTACGCTATCAACCCCGAAAACGGCTTCTTCGGCGTAGCGCCCGGCACCAACGCTCATTCAAACTTCAATGCGCTTGAAAGCACAAAGAAGAACACCATTTTCACAAACGTTGCTTTGAACCTTGATGATAACACAGTTTGGTGGGAGGGTCTTAATAAGGATCTTCCGCAGAACTGCATTGACTGGAAGGGCAACAAGTGGGACGCTTCTAAGTTCGATAAGCATGACAAGAGCACCTATGCTGCTCACCCGAACTCAAGATTTACGGCTCCGGCTAAAAACTGCCCCTGCATTTCCGATGAATTCGATAAGGGCGCAGGCGTTCCGATTTCCGCTATTATATTCGGCGGCCGCCGCGCTAAGTGCGCTCCGCTGGTATATCAATCAAAGGATTGGGTCAACGGCGTGTTCGTAGGCTCTACCATGGCTTCCGAGACCACAGCTGCCGCTGCGGGTGCCGTAGGCGTTGTTCGCCGCGACCCGATGGCTATGCTGCCGTTCTGCGGCTACAATATGGGAGATTACTTCCAGCACTGGCTTGATATGGGCGCTAAGCTCGGCGATAAGGCACCTAAGATCTTCAACGTCAACTGGTTCCGCACCGATGATGAGGGCAACTTTGTATGGCCGGGCTTCGGCGACAATATGCGCGTTCTCAACTGGATAATCGACCGCTGCGAGGGCAAGGCTGACGCTACCGAAACCGCTATCGGCTATGTTCCGAAGCCGGAAGACATTGACCTTACCGACCTTGACATGGATATGGATACCTTAAAGAGCATATTAAAGGTTGACAAGGATATTTGGGAGAAAGAAGCTGCCGAGATTGAAGAGCACTACAAGAAGTTCGGCGATAAGCTGCCGCACGAGCTGAAAGAACAGCTTGAAAACCTTAAAGCTAACCTTGCTAAAATGTAATATATAGCTTGACATTCGCCCCTCAAAGCAGCCGCAATGAGGGGCGTTTTGCGCAAAATAACGCAAAGCTTAAAAAAATGCTTGACAAATGCTCAGGTATGTATTATAATCATAACGTTGCAATCCAAAGACAGCAGGTGACCGCATAGGTCGTAAGTTTTCGCCTGCCGAGGTGTGCGCTTAAATAATTATGCTTATTTATGCCCGTCCTATCGTCTTTGGACGGGCATTATTTATACTTTCGGAGGTGAAAATTAAATGCCAAACGCTTCAGTTCTTGCACAAAAGCAGCAGCAGGTGGCAGAGCTTGCCGAAAAAATAAGCGGCGCAGTTACCGGCGTTATCGTTGATTATAAGGGTATTACCGTTGCCGACGATACAGCGCTCCGTAAAGAGCTCCGTGAAAACGGGGTTGAATACTTCGTTGTTAAAAACACTATTTTAAGCCGCGCTATTGAGGGTACTTCCGTTGAGGGTATGAAGTCTGTTCTTGAGGGAACAACCGCTATTGCCCTTTCTAAGGAGGATTACACCGCAGCAGCACGCATACTCTGCAAATTCGCCGAGGGCCACGAAAACTTTAAGGTTAAATCGGGCTTCCTTGACGGTCAGGTAGTAGATATTGCTACTATTGAATCTCTTGCAAAGCTCCCCACAAAGGAAGTTCTTCTTGCAACCGTTTGCAGCGCGTTCCAGGCTCCTATCGCAGCCTTTGCACGTGCTTTGCAGGCAATCGTCGATAAAGACGGAACCGCAGACGCGGAATAATTTTTAAAAAACTAATTATAAATCGGAGGAAAATAAAATGGCATCTGAGAAAATTGCAGCTATGATTGAAGAAATCAAAGCTCTTACCGTTCTTGAGCTTTCTGAGCTCGTTAAAGCAGTAGAAGAGGAATTCGGCGTATCCGCAGCAGCGGCAGTAGCAGTAGCAGCTCCGGCAGCAGGCGGCGCAGCAGCAGCTGAAGAAAAGACCGAGTTTGACGTTGTTCTTAAGGAAGTTGGCGCTGAGAAGATTAAGGTTATTAAGGCTGTTCGCGAGATAACCGGTCTCGGTCTTGCTGAGGCTAAGGCTATTGTTGACGGCGCTCCGAAGACCCTCAAAGAGGCTGTAGCTAAGGATGAGGCTGAAGCTATGAAGGCTAAGCTCACCGAGGTTGGCGCTACTGTTGAGCTTGCTTAATCGGCAAACCTTATAAAACATAAAAAATCAGTCCGTAAGGGCTGATTTTTTTATGCCTAATCATTTTCGGTGTAATTTTCGTCAAAAATCTGCACGGCGTATAAAAGCGCTAACAAAACGTAATCGTCGGTCTCATTTGCCTGTTTAATTCTTTTTCTCATTTCTTCGGGAGTCATAGACAATACAATCAGGTTACAATGCTTCCCATAGCGGAAAATTTGTCCGTTTATATTGTCTCGTCATTTGAAATACGACAGTATTCCTGCACTCCTCGACTTCATAAGCGAAAAAATTTTCTAGCTATGGGTCAAAGATTTTGTAAGAAAACGGCGCTGTTTAGGGGCGCGGCGCCCGACTGAAGAATACTGTCGTATTGTGAGCGGAGGGGGCGTTGCCGATAACGGCGCCGTTTCTTCAAAAAAACATTGTACCCTGATTGTATTGTCTACCCGAATTTTCACACGTTTTTTTAATAATACTAAAATTATTGATTATAAATACTATTGCTTTTTGCTCGTTGGGCGGCAGCTTACCTAATTCCTTTAATAGCTTATCAATTAACTCTTTCCTGCTTTTTTCCATAATTTTTGCTCCTTTTTATATTCGTTATTTTTCGGGAAATAATCAGTGTATTCAACAATTCCCAAGGGTATTTTATCAAATAAATATTTGTTTGACAATTCATCTATATGTGTATATATCTATATGTGTATATAGTTTCCTCACCTTGCACAGGGGAGGCAACGGTTTGCGCAAGCCATAGGCTCCCTTCTTTTGCGTAAGCAAACAGAGGGGAGCTGTCAACGAAGTTGACTGAGGGGTATTTTCTAATATCTATCGTCTAACATCTAATATCTAATATCTAATGTCTAAGGTTGACTTTTCACTCCGCCGCGGGTATACTGAAAACAGTAACTATCGGAGGGGTTTTATGAAAGCGCTTATACTTTCCTGCGGGACAGGCGGGGGACACAACGCCGCGGGCAGAGCAATTAAAGAGGAATTAGAGCGCCGCGGCGACTCGGTTTTAATGCTTAACCCCTACGACCTTGCGGGCAAGCACACCGCAAAGCGGATAGACGAAACGTATATTAAAACCGTGCAGGCGGCTCCGCGCGTTTTCGGGGCGGTGTATTCGGCGGGAAACGCTTACAGAAATCTGCCGTTCCGCTCGCCAGTGTATTTTGCGAATGCAGCTATGATAAATAAGCTGCAAAGGCTTTTTGAAAAAGAAAAGCCCGATGTGGTTTTTATGCCCCACCTTTTTCCTGCGGAAATAATAACGAATATGAAAAACCGCGGTATGGCGGTGCCTAAAACCGTTTTTATTGCGACGGACTACACCTGCATACCATTTACTGAGGAGACCGACTGCGACGCGTTTGTGATACCCTCAAATAAGCTGACGGCTGAATTTTTAAGGCGGGGAATACCGCGCGATAAGCTGTACCCCCTCGGTATTCCCGTGAGCCGCGCATTTTCCCCCGAAATTTCACCTCTAACTTATCAAACCGCCTACGCACCCTTTAAACCCAATAAATCCGGATAACGCTTGAATCCTCCGTATTACCGCGGCTGCTGGCACGGAGTTAGCCGATCCTTATTCGTACGATACTTTCAGACAGATACACGTATCTGCGTTTACCCTCGTACAAAAGCAGTTTACAACTCATAGAGCCGTCATCCTGCACGCGGCATGGCTGGTTCAGACTTGCGTCCATTGACCAATATTCCTCACTGCTGCCTCCCGTAGGAGTCTGGTCCGTGTCTCAGTACCAGTGTGGGGGGTTAACCTCTCAGTCCCCCTATGTATCGTCGCCTTGGTGAGCCGTTACCCCACCAACTAGCTAATACAACGCATGCCCATCTCTAACCATCGGAATTTTCAACCATAAAAGATGCCTTCTATGATATTATGGGGTATTAGTACCAATTTCTCAGTGTTATCCCCCTGTTAAAGGTAGGTTGCATACGCGTTACGCACCCGTGCGCCGGTCGCCACCATAGATATTGCTATCCATTATGCTGCCCCTCGACTTGCATGTGTTAAGCCTGCCGCTAGCGTTCATCCTGAGCCAGGATCAAACTCTCCATTGTATAAAGAATAATGTTTTGTTAGAGTCCTGACTACTTAATTTCCTTAAAGGAATTTGACAGATAAATACTACATTTCTTTTTCTCTCAATATTACCAGTAATTCAAAGAACCAATCTCAAAAAGAGCCGTGATTTTCCATCACGTTTCGGACTGCAAAGATATGTAATCTTTTTCAATCCACCAAATCTTTTTTCAAGAACTTTTGCATTTTCCTTTTTTGCTCCGTCATCCGAAAACCGGATTAAACTTCTATTCGAGCAACTGTTTTTCTCAAATGCGGATGCAAAGGTAGGGATTATTTTGGAATCTGCAAATGTTTTAATGATTTTTATATCGAAAAATGTAATTTTTCTCCATTTACATCCAGATACCTATTTATAATAGATATAATTATATCCGCTTGTGTCCCTCATTGAAAGTATAACGGACAAATTCCCTCCGAAGAAAAATTTAGGGAGAGTCGAATTACACACATAGCCGCATGCGGCGAATAAGCAACCGTCGGATACCGATACATTGAAATATTTTCGATTTCAACGATAACCCACAACCCACAGGCCGTTATTCGGTTCTACCTCAATCTTCAAGAAGGGAGCATCGAGGAAAGGTCGAAGCATACATCGCAGTCGGCCCAGCACAGAGCCGGTTGCATTTTGAATATATAATCAAAAAAAACGGAGCGACCATACAGTCGCTCCGCCATTTTTCAATCAACGAGAGGCTTACAGCCAACCGCCGTTCGAAGCCGCCTTCGCACGGCAAATGATCGCAACCTCGCGGCTCATCGACGTTCCACCGACAGAGCTCTTAACCGTCACAAGACCGGCGCTCTGCTTTGAGCAAGTAATCGTAGCATTGTTACCCTCGACAGTGAACGTAAGCCCCAACTTATCTTTCACCGCATCGCTCACCTCCAGCATACAAGAAAGTGCAGTAACATCCCCGTAATATTTCGACAGCGAAATCGTCGTCGGCTTGTCCTGCTCGACCGTGATCGCCGGAGTACCCCGTACAGCCATCAGCATCTTGTAGGCGTCGATCATACCCGAACCCATTTTCCCCTTATACTCGACTAGGTTCATCGTACCGTTGTTATGTTTCTTGACACCGGTCAGATACGGATCCAAATCGTTCACCGAAGCCAGTACCATATCACGGAACTCATCCGGTTCGAACGTCTTACCCAACTGTTTGGCATACGAAAGACCCAAGGCCGCGACACCGGAAACATGCGGGCAGGACATCGACGTGCCGGACATGTAGGCATACATACCATCCAATTTCAGAACCGTCGAAAGAACCTGACCGGCATCACTGTGATTTTTGTGATAATACAGATCACCGCCCGGCGCAGCAATATCTGCCGGCATCCCGTAATTCGTAAAGACCGAAGGCGTAAAATCCGTACTGAGCGAAGTCACACAAACCACCGAAGGATATGCCGCAGGATAACCACAGGCTCCTGCTTCATTACCAGCCGCAAAAATGATAATACCGCCGTTGAGCGGACTACCCGGACGTTTCGTATTAATAAAATGGGCGAACGCATTGGCTTCAATACTTCTTTCGTCCAAATACTGTTCATCCGAATTGATCGCACCACTCATCAACCCCCAACTGCACTGCAGGATAGAAGCCCCCATACTGGTTGCATAATAGATCGCATCAACATTCCGGCTTATCGTACTCTGATACCGTCCGGCAAAAATTTGAATAGACATAATCTTCACCCCGTCGTTGTTTCCGCTGCCGCCCGCGATACCGCAGACGCCGATACCATTGTTGTTCACGGCAGAGATCGTCCCCGCCACATGCGTTCCATGACCGCTATCCTCGGGATCCGTCCACGTTATATCCCCTTGGTCTTTGGCAAAATTATAGCCATAGACGTCATCGACATATCCGTTACCGTCGTCATCCACTCCCTTCTGACCGTTCAATTCCGCCTGATTGACCCACATATTGGCTGCAAGGTCCTCATGCTTATACATTACCCCCTCATCCATGACGGCGACGATGATCGAAGGATCGCCCGTACAAAATTCCCATGCGGGTTCGACATTGATATCGCATCCCTCCTTAATAGGACTCACCAGCGTTTCATCTCCCGTATTCTTATAATGCCACTGCTTATTCAACATCGGATCGTTGAATTTGGGAGTTTCTCCGCTACGCGTATTAATTTGGTCCCGATCCGAACTCCATACATTATTATAAGGTACAGCCGACATTTCCGTAAAATTCCGGGCAACATATCCGTCATATTGAACAACCTCTACATCTTCGACAGCGGCCAATTTGCGAGCTGCTTCGTCCAGCGACACCTGATCGTTGAACCTCACCCGATACCAACGGTGCAACCCCGAAGCCCGAGCGTCGGCCTCATGTTGCTCAACCACAGGGATTACCCGCTCAACGGATACGGCACTAATTTCTTTCAGAGCCGCATCAAAAGGTTGAATACCCGTACGCGTAGATTCGGAACGCGTCACTCCCGCCTCGACAGCAGCGATCGACTCCTTCGAAAATTTCACAAGTAACTCACCCGCCTCCGCTTCCGCCGAGGTAAGAATTTTACGACTTCCGGCGCTCATGTCCGGCGCATTCTCCATTTCGGTCGGATCATTTACACATCCACCTAAAGCGGCCGCAACGAAAATTGCGACAAGAGTCCAATAAACTTTTTTCATAACCATTAAATTAATACATTCAACAATCCTGCTCTCAGAACCCGCCATCCATTTTCCACTTCATTTCGAATAGGATTTCAAAAATATCCCGAATGGATTTTCACACGGCAGATACTATAAGATGGCAAATTCAGCCATTAAAGGTAAGTATTTTTTTAGGAAATACGAATAATCGAAACCCGCAAACTATCTTTTTTGTCAAGAACCGATTTTTTTAAGTAAATTTGCCCCTATCCAAAACAAGCGTCATGAACGGAAAAAAACTCACACTCCTTGTCATTCTGCTGCTGATCCTCGATCAGGCCCTCAAGATATGGGTGAAAACCCACATGACTCTGGGAGAGGCCATCATACTCATCCCGGACTGGTTTCAGCTCTACTTCATCGAAAACAAAGGTGCGGCCTTCGGCATGCACATCGCCACGCCGGGAACGATGGACTGGGGCAAGCTGCTTTTAGGTCTTTTCCGGATCGGCATGGTCGTCGCACTGATCTGGCTGATTCGCCATTTCATGCGCAAAAAAGCGCCCAAAGGAGTGTTGATCGGATTCGGGCTGATTCTGGCCGGAGCGATCGGCAACATCATCGACAGCGCCTTTTACGGGCTGATCTTCTCGGCCTCCACACCCGACACGGTCGCCCATTTCGGAGGCCACTACGCAGGATTCATGATGGGCAAAGTCGTGGATATGTTCTACTTTCCGCTCTTTCAGTGGAACAGCGTTCCCGGATTCCTCGATTTCCTGGTCGATAGCCGCAACTACTTCTTCGGTGCAGTTTTCAACCTGGCCGATGCTTATATCTCGGTAGCCGTGGTTTATCTGCTGATTTTTCACTATAAATACTTCAACAAGTAGTTTTTTTCGAAAAAATCGCCCCAAAATATTTGCATTTAAGAAAAAAGTATTACTTTTGCACACCGTAATTCCATGATGCCCAGGTGGCGGAATTGGTAGACGCGCACGTTTCAGGTGCGTGTGTCGAGAGGCGTGCAGGTTCGACTCCTGTCCTGGGCACCAGAACCCCGTCAGAGTTTCCTCTGACGGGGTTTTGCTTTTTCCATACAAGGCGTCATCCCTGACGAACGCAATACTCCGACACACCCCTTCGCACTGTCCGACGACGCTCCTCTTTTCCGGATGACAAAATTTTCCCATTGGGTCCGTACGCATTTCTTCTCCGATCGCGTTCTATAAATGCGACAGAAAAACAGTATCTTTGTTTCATGCTCCAAGAATTTCTGCAATACTTAGCGACGGTCCGCCGCTTTTCCCCATTGACGGTGCAGAATTACCGCCGTGACGTGACAAACTTCCTTGAGTGGCTCGATGTTCCGGAAGCGGATTTCGATCCCCGGCGAATCACCGTGGAAGACGTCCGCGAATGGATCGTGCACCGTACGGAAACAAAACATCTGGGAGCCGCCTCGATGAACCGGGAGCTCTCCTCCCTGCGGAGTTTCTTCCGTTACCTCCACCGTACGGGGCGAATCGACAAAGAGGTCATGTACCGCATCCACGCACTGAAAACCTCCCGGCGAATCCCGGCATTCGTTCCCTCGACACGCATGGAGGGGATTCTCGACGAACTGGACCGGGAGAGCGAAAGTCCGGAATTCAAATTTGTCCGAAATTCGCTCATCGTTCTCCTGTTTTACAGTTGCGGACTGCGGCTTGCGGAACTCGTAGGTATCGACCGCGACGATTTCTCGGGCGACTATACCGCACTCAAAGTCCGTGGCAAGGGCGATAAAGAGCGTATCGTCCCGATCCTGCCGCCCGTCCGGGAAAAAATTTTGCACTATTTGGACGAAATTGACCGGCAGGGAATTTGCATTTCTAAAGAAAAAGCACTATTTTTAAATCAGCAAGGAAAACGAATCTCCCGCAGCACCGTCTATCGGACCGTACAGAGCCAATTGCGACAGGGCGGCGTTCAGGGCAAAAAGAGTCCGCACGTACTCCGGCACACCTTCGCCACCGAATTGCTCAACAACGGCGCCGACATGAGGGCGATACAAGAATTGCTCGGACATGCGTCCCTGCAGGCGACGCAGGTCTATACGCACAACAGCATCGCCAAGTTGCAGGAGATCTATTCCAAAGCTCACCCGCGCGAGAAAAACGGAGCGGAGCAAACAAAACAACAGAATTGATCGGCCGGAGCACAGTTCCGCAGATAACGAACCTTATAAAACATAGTATTATGAACGTACAAATTCAATCCGTAAAATTCGACGCCGACAGGAAGTTGGTCGAATTCGTAGAGCACAAAATGGACAAACTCGACCGTTTTGTCGAACGGGCTATCGGAGCCGACGTCATATTGAAACTGGATAAAGACCACGAACTCGGAAATAAAGTCGCCACGATCAACCTCCATATTCCGGGAGACGACCTGGTGGCCGAGAGCCGGGGCAAAAGTTTCGAGGAGGCGGTCGATCTCTCGATCGAAGCGCTCAAACGCCAGATCGACAAGTACAAGGGCCGGCTCGAAAAATAGAATAATGTTATGGTAATGCATAGCGGCGACCTTAAAAGGTCGCCGCTATGCATTTATTCACCTCATTTTATCCGTAAAATTCCATCGTATTATATCAATCGAGAAAATTCAGCAATGCAAATGACGCGACAAGCGGCCAAAACAGAAAAGCCAACACAATTCCAACGAGCAATAAAAACACCGCTTCTCCGAAACTAAATACCCCACAAAGGGTTAAAATAACGAGAACGATAAAATAACCGATAAAATTAAACAATTATTGCAGATGGGTAAAACCATAGGAAATCAAATATAACAAAATCGGGCAAATCGCATTGATTTATAGTTAGTTATGAATAAAGGCCGATTTTTGATTAGACCGTTATATTTGCCTAAATTGAGATATTTTCGTGCGCTTTTTGTCCCGTTTTTGTCCCTTCCGGATTTATCTTTGTGGAGTATATAATTGATTGATAAACAATATAGTAACAAATCCAAGAATCGGATAACACAGAAAAGAAAATGGGACGTAAGAAGAAAGAAATCAAAATGAAAGAGCCTGTCCGCATACGCGAAAAGAGGCTCAACGACGGTAATGTAAGCCTGTATCTTGACATGTATTACATGGGTGCAAGGAAGAAGGAGGGCTTGAAGCTCTACCTCGTGCCGGAAGTGAACGCCGTTGCCAAGTTGCAGAACAAGAACACGCTCAAACTGGCCGAGCAAATCAAGGCAGAACGTATCCTCGACATTCAGCAACATGGCCTTGTGAATTGGGATAACGTGAAAAAGGGACGGATGACGCTTGCCGCTTGGGTGGAGAAGTACACTAAGGATGAAAACGGCCTTACTCCTGCGAGCATGAGGTCGAAACGGAACGCACAGGCAAGGGTGGAGCAATACCTATTATATATAGGGAAACCCAATCTTGCCCTGAAAGAGGTGGACAAGGATTTTTGTAAGGGCTTTATCGCCTTTCTGAAAACCTGCACGTTCAACAACGGGAAAAAGACATTGGGCAGTACCACCTGCCGCATCTTCATGAACCGCCTTGCCGCTGCCTTGAACATGGCTGTCCGTGAGGGGCTGATTGACAGCAACCCGTTCAAACTGTTGGACGCAAAGGAGAAGCCGCAAAAGAAAAGTGCCATGCGCGAGTTCCTGACCATAGAGGAATTGCGGACGCTGATTGCCACTCCGTGCCGATACGACATTGTGAAAAAGGCATTTCTGTTTTCATGTTTTACCGGGTTGCGGTACAGCGATATGATGGCCTTGAAATGGAACGAGATACACAAGGCGGCTGACGGCAAGACGCTCTACATCGAACATGAGCAGATAAAGACCAAGAACACGGTGACGATACCGCTTTCCAACGAGGCCCAGAAGTGGATGCCCCGAAAGTCAAAGGATAGTGAAAGGGTGTTCCACCAACTCCGTATCACCTCTACAACGGTTGAAGTGGTGCTGGGTGAATGGATGCAGGAGGCCGGAATACAGAAGCACATCACCTACCATTGCTCACGTCATACGGCAGCGACCCTGTTGCTGACACTCGGTGCTGACCTTTACACGGTGAGCAAGATTCTCGGTCACCAGAGCATCAGGATGACCGAGGTCTATGCCAAGATTGTGGACAAGAAGAAAATCGAAACGATGAACCTCGTGAACAATATGTTTGTGTAACCAATTAGAAAAGGATAAATCTTATGAAAGTAGAAATCAAAGTGAGAATGTTGACCGCCGGAAACCGTAGTCTGTATTTGGAGTATTACGAAACGGGCTTCCGCAAGAAAGAAAATCTGCACCTCTATCTAATCCCCGACGATGCTCCCCATGCGAAGAAGCTCAACGGGGAAACCTACCGCAAGGCGCAGGAGATACGTGCGCAACGCATCCTGAATCCCCCGACCTTTGAGAAGAAGAAAAAGACGGAGGAAAACAAAAATGCCAAGACGATGACTTGGCTTGGATGGTGCGATGACTATATCCAAAGTGCGATAGACAACGGCAACTGCAAGAAGATGATTGCACACAAGCGCGTTGTTCGCAAACGGATAGCCGCCTATCTCCAACGGGTAAAGCGGACGGATGCCCTGCTGAAAGACGTGGACAGGGATTTGGTTAGCGGCCTGTTCGACTATATGCGGAGTTACCGCAACCGTAAGCAAATAAAGACGAATGGCGGCAGACTGGCAGCTTATACCCTTGTGCTGTTCGAGGAAACGGTAAAGGCTATTTTCAACAAGGCGGTGCGTGACGGATTGATTTCGTACAATCCGGTTCAAGACCTTACAAGGGAAGAACGTTTCCATGCGCCTGACAAGCACCGTGAATACTTGACTGCTGACGAACTGAAACGCTTTCTCGCAGTAGCACCACAAACCGCAATGGAGCAGACCGTGCAGATGGCCTTCGGCTTCTCTTGCATGACGGGGCTTCGGCTCGGCGATATGCAGCACTTGCGGTGGAGCGACATCAAGGACGTGAACGGCGTGCAGATGGTTTCCATTATCCAACACAAGACCAAGCGTCCCGTCACCGTTCCGCTCAACACTTTGGCTTTGTCCTTGCTTCCTCCAAGACCGGAGAACGGAGAGGACGGCATTATCTTTCCGTTGGTGAAGAAGCCCGACAACGTGGCTAAGTATGTGCGGCGTATCAAGGCAAAGGCAGGGATAGAAAAGGATTTCACCTACCATAGCAGCCGACATTCGGCGGCAACGCTGGCGATAACGGCAGGTGCGGAACTCTACTCGGTCAGCAAGATTTTGGGGCATGGCAGCATTGCTTCCACGCAGGTTTACGCAAAGGTGAACATGGAGAAGAAAGTGGAGGCAATGAGCCTGACGGATGGGGTGTTTTAATTTAATGAATAGTCAGATAGGTATTTTGAAACATCTCTATATTCAAAGATAACAAGGGGGTCGCCAAATCATCGCCCCCCTAAACCTATATTTTGAGGATAGAACTGCATACAAAATAATTTTCTGCAAAAACACAACCCGATGGTTGTTTGATTTGGGGTATTTATTGTACCTTTGCAATCAAGACAGGAAAAGGATGTATTTCAATGAACACAACGACAGATAAAACGCTTTCCGTGGTTTCGATGCCGAAAGCGCAAGAGGTGGAAAAGGAACAGGATATAAAGGATTGGGCACAGTACTCTCAATGGATTGCCGCCGCCATGTCTAAACGGATGTCGGAACTTGGTCTGACGCAGAAAATGCTTGCCAAAAAGATGAACTGCACCCAGCAATACATATCCAAGGTGTTGAAAGGGAAAAAGAATATGTCGTTGGAAACCATATGCAAGATTGAAAACGCATTGGGCATTGAGATTATCAAAGACCTAAACGAAAAATGAGTAACGAATAAAACAGGAATATGTCAATACAAAGTGAAGCGGCATTGGAAGCCGGACTTATCGCCACGCTTCGGCAAATGGATTATGAGTATGTCCAAATAGCCGAGGAAGATAATCTTCAAGCCAATTTCAAACGGCAGTTGGAGATACACAACCGTAAGCGGTTGACAGAGCATGGCCGTACAGAATTTACGGATGAGGAATTTGAAAAGATACTCATCTATCTTGAAGGAGGTACGCGCTTTGAAAAGGCGAAAAAGCTCCGTGACCTTTATCCGCTTGACACGGCTGACGGCAAACGTATCTGGGTGGAATTTCTCAACCGCCAACAATGGTGTCAGAACGAGTTTCAGGTTTCCAACCAGATTACGGTAGAGGGAAGAAAGAAATGCCGCTATGACGTGACTATTCTTATAAACGGTCTGCCATTGGTGCAGATTGAGTTGAAACGCCGTGGAGCGGAATTGAGGGTTGCGTATGACCAGATACAGCGTTACCAAAAGACATCCTATCACGGATTGTTTGACTATATCCAACTATTCGTTATCTCCAATGGCGTAAACACACGCTATTTCGCCAACAATCCGAACAGCGGTTACAAGTTCACGTTCAACTGGACGGATGCGGCCAATGTACCGTTCAACGAACTGGATAAGTTTGCCGCATTTTTCTTTGAGAAATGCACTCTTGGCAAAATCATCGGTAAATACATCGTGTTGCATGAGGGCGACAAATGTCTGATGGTGCTTCGCCCATACCAGTATTATGCTGTTGAGAAGATATTGGATAAGGTGAAAAACTCCAATGACAATGGCTATATATGGCATACCACTGGAGCCGGAAAGACCTTGACCTCGTTTAAGGCAGCACAACTTGTTTCCGAACTTGACGATGTGGATAAGGTAATGTTTGTGGTTGACCGCCACGACCTCGATACACAGACCCAATCGGAATATGATGCCTTTGAGCCGGGTGCAGTGGACGGTACAGACAACACAGACGAACTTGTGAAACGGCTGCACAGCAATTCCAAGATAATCATCACCACCATTCAGAAACTCAATGCCGCCGTCAGCAAGACATGGTACAGCAACAAGATAGAAACCATACGCCACTCCCGTATCGTAATGATATTTGACGAGTGCCACAGAAGCCATTTCGGGGAAAGTCACAAACGGATAATGAAGTTCTTTGATAACGCCCAAGTGTTTGGTTTCACGGGTACGCCTATCTTCAATGATAATGCAGTGAACGGACATACGACCAAGGAAATATTTGGCGAGTGCCTGCACCGCTATCTTATAAAAGATGCCATTGCCGATGAAAATGTATTGGGCTTCCTTGTGGAGTATTATCACGGTAATGAGAATGTGGAAAACGGCAATGCCAACCGCATGGAGGAAATCGCCAAGTTCATCCTTAATAATTTCAATAAGTCAACTTTTGACGGTGAGTTTGACGCACTGTTTGCTGTGCAGTCCGTACCCATGCTTATCCGCTATTATAAGATATTCAAGTCATTGAAGCCGAAAATCCGTATCGGTGCGGTGTTCACATACGCAGCCAATAGCAGCCAAGATGACGAACAGACCGGAATGGGTACAGGACAATATGTAAGCGAGAGCGTGGGAGAAGCCGATGAATTGCAGGCCATCATGGATGACTACAATGAAATGTACGGCACGGCATTCACGACAGAGAACTTCCGGGCTTACTATGATGACATAAACCTGCGCATGAAAAAGAAGAAAGAGGGCATGAAGCCGCTTGACCTTTGCCTTGTCGTGGGTATGTTCCTTACTGGCTTTGACAGCAAGAAACTCAACACACTCTATGTGGATAAGAACTTGGAGTATCACGGATTGTTGCAAGCGTTCAGCCGCACGAACCGTGTGTTGAACGAGAAAAAGCGTTTCGGAAAGATTGTTTGTTTCCGTGACCTGAAAAACAATGTAGATACGGCTATCAAGCTGTTCAGCAACTCCAATAATACCGAAGAAATTGTGCGTCCACCGTTTGAGGAGGTCAAAAAGGAATACAAGCAGTTGGCAACGGACTTCCTACAAAAGTACCCTGAACCAAGCAGCATCGACCTTTTGCAAAACGAAAAGGATAAGACGGATTTTGTACTGGCTTTTCGTGACATCATCCGCAAACACGCCGAGATTCAGATATACGATGATTACAGCGAAGATGCGGACGACCTCGGCATGACCGAGCAACAGTTCATGGACTTCCGAAGCAAGTATCTTGACATTCACGACACGTTTGTTTCATCCGACACGCCATCAACTTCACCCAACAAGGACGATGAACAACCAAGTGACGGACGGTTGGAAGATGTGGACTTCTGCCTTGAACTTCTGCATAGCGACATTATCAATGTGGCTTACATCCTTGAACTGATTGCAGACCTTGACCCGTACAGCAATGACTATGCGGAACGGCGACAGAATATCATTGACACCATGATTAAGGATGCCGAGATGCGCAATAAGGCAAAACTTATAGACGGTTTCATTCAAAAGAACGTGGATGAGGATAAGGAGAACTTCATGGCGCAACGGAAGAAAGCGGATGGCACAAGCGAACTGGAAGAACGCTTGAACCGATACATTTCCGCTGAACGAGAAAAAGCCGTGAACTCATTAGCACAGGATGAAGGTCTTGCCACAGACGTGCTTGACCATTATCTGAAAGAATACGATTATCTGCAAAAAGAGCAGCCAGAGATTATACAGAAAGCTCTCAAGGAAAAGCATCTTGGACTGATTAAGACCCGTAAAGCTCTGACACGGATAATGGATAGGTTGCGTAATATAATAAGGACTTTTAATTGGGATTAAGAATGGAAGAGAATGTTTTTCTTGTAAGATGGTATGGTCCATTCAACACTTCCGAAGAGGAGAAGTTATGGGAAAAAGAGCAGTTGTTTAAGTGTTCCTTGTATTTGCTTCATGGTAAGCCTAAATATGCAAAAACGAGAGAAGTATATTATTGTGGAGAATCTACACGAAGTGTATATAAAAGACTTTGTGATAAAGGGCATCACATTACTGAAATCAAAGAACGCTTGAACTCGATTTATGTAGGTAGCATTACTAACATAAAGCATCCTTCAAGGAAGCAGATAATGTTAGTAGAGAAAACGATTACCGCATATTTGGCTGACATATTAGGAGAAAACAATATGCTTAATGCAACAAATTTCTACTATTCAAATCAAAATGTGTACGTAATTAGTGAATGGTGGAAAACAGATTGCGAAACCATGTGGAAGCGTCAACCAACAAATGCCCCATCTCATATTGTACCTGATGTCGTTTGTTCCCATTACGTAGATAAAGGTCGTATAGAGCTGTTGGGTTGTAAGAAATTAAAACAATTATAATTGCATCTATTTGAATAAGATATTCAGCGAATGAAATTAGGTAAATTAGAACAAATAACAGACCTTCGTTCTGTTTGGAAGCATGAAGCCAAAGATTTTACTCCTTGGCTGGCGAAAGAGGAAAATTTGGAGATTCTTAGTGAAACGGTAGGTATAGATATAGTTCTCGAAGAACAGGAATCCAATGTTGGAGATTTCAGTGTTGACCTATATGCTACAGAGGAAGGTACTGGACGAAGAATTATTATTGAAAATCAATTAGAAGAAACTAATCACGACCACCTTGGGAAGATTATCACTTATGCTTCTGGTAAAGATGCAGAAGTGATAATTTGGATAGTAAAAAGAGCGCGTGACGAACATAAACAGGCAATAGAATGGTTGAATCAGCATACAGATGACAAATTCGAGTTTTTTCTAATTGAAATAGAACTTTGGAAAATCAATGATTCGGAGCCAGCTCCCAAATTTAATATCGTAGAAAGACCCAATAATTGGGCAAAGGCAATGAAAAAGACGGCGGGGCTTTCTGAAACAGATAATTTGAAATTAGATTTTTGGAATACATTTAATGAACACGCTATCTCTAATGCTGAATTTACCAAAGTGTTCAAATTAAGAAAGCCTCAAGCTCAACACTGGTATGATTTGGGTGTTGGCTCATCGGCATATCATATCTGTTTGACAATAAATACGCAAAAAAATCTGATTACAGCAGGTCTGTACATCAATGATGACAAAAGTATATTTGAGAAATTCAAAAATTCAAAAGATGAGTTAGGCGAAATCTTAAATGAAAATGATATTGAATGGAGAGATGCAAAAAAAGCGTCACGCTTTGTCATCAATACTCCAATGGATGTAATGGATAAAGAAAAATGGTTGCAAGGATGCGAATGGCTATATGATAAATGTCTGAAAATTAAAAAGGCTGTAATTTTAATAACGAATAAACAATGAGCGAAGAATTACAACAGAAACTCCGTGACCAGCTTTGGGAAGTCGCCAACAAGCTGCGTGGTAATATGTCGGCCAGTGATTTCATGTATTTCACATTGGGCTTTATCTTCTATAAATACCTGTCTGAAAAGATAGAGGCATACGCTAACAATGCCTTGGTGGATGATGAAGTGTCATTCAAGGATTTGTGGACTATGGAAGATGAAGATGCCGCCGAACTGCAAGAGGAACTGAAAAAGCAATGCTTGGAGGGTGTCGGCTATTTCATCGAACCGACCTACCTCTTTTCATCCGTGATTGACCGAATCAAGAAGAAAGAGAATATATTGCCAATCCTTGAACGGTCGTTGAAACGCATTGAGGATAGCACGTTGGGGCATGACAGCGAGGAAGATTTTGGCGGTCTGTTTTCTGATATAGACCTTGCTTCCCCTAAACTTGGCAAGACGGCAGAGGACAAGAACACGCTTGTCAGCAATGTGCTGTTGGCTTTGGATGACATTAAGTTTGGTGTGGAAGCATCGGAAGAAATAGATATTCTTGGTGATGCCTATGAGTATATGATTGGCCAGTTTGCCGCAGGAGCCGGAAAGAAAGCCGGGGAATTCTACACGCCGCAAGAAGTCAGTCAGATATTGGCAGAGATAGTGTCTATCGGTCATGCACGGCTTCGCAATGTGTATGACCCGACTTGCGGTAGTGGCTCGTTGCTTCTCCGTGCGGCAAAGGTAGGTCATGCAGTGGATATTTACGGACAGGAAAAGAATCCGACCACTTACAACCTTGCCCGAATGAATATGCTGTTGCATGGTATCAAGTTCAGCAATTTCAAGATAGAGAACGGCGATACATTGGAATGGGATGCCTTTGGCGATACACAGTTTGATGCGGTAGTGGCAAATCCTCCGTTCTCCGCAGAATGGAGTGCCGCTGACAAGTTCAACAACGATGACCGTTTTAGCAAGGCAGGAAGACTTGCACCGAAGAAAACCGCCGATTATGCTTTCATCCTCCACATGATATACCACTTGAATGAGGGCGGCACAATGGCTTGCGTTGCACCTCATGGCGTACTGTTCCGTGGCAATGCCGAGGGCGTAATCCGTCGCTTCCTTATCGAAAAGAAAAATTATATTGATGCCATCATCGGTTTGCCTGCCAACATCTTTTATGGTACGAGCATACCGACTTGCATCCTTGTGATGAAGAAATGCCGTAAGGAGGATGACAACATTCTGTTTATTGATGCAAGCAAGGAGTTTGAAAAAGTCAAGACCCAAAACAAGCTCCGTCCGCAACACATTCAAAAGATAATCGAAACCTACCGTGACCGCAAGGAAATAGAAAAGTACAGTCACCTTGCCACGCTGCAAGAGGTAGCCGACAATGACTATAACCTGAATATCCCTCGCTATGTGGACACTTTCGAGGAAGAAGAACCGATTGACATCAAAGCGGTAATGTCTGAAATCAAGGAACTGGAAGCCAAACGTGCCGAGTTGGATAAGGAGATTGATGTGTATTTGAAAGAGTTGGGAATTATATAATTTTGATTGTAACATTTGAAGTCGCAATTTGTGACATCAAGATGTATAGGCATGACTAAAGAAATGGAAAAGATAGAGGGCAAGGTGAATGAACCGACCGCGAATTGCGACCAGTTGCCAAAAGCTATTGACATACAACCAATGATTCGTGTAATCAGAGGTCAGCAAGTTATTATTGACAGGGATTTAGCTCTGCTCTATGGCGTAGAAACAAAGCGTCTTAATGAGCAGGTGAAACGCAATATAGAGCGGTTTCCTGATGACTTCATGTTTCAACTAAATAAGGAGGAAGTAGAAATCTTGAAGTCGCAAAATGCGACCTCAAGTTGGGGCGGCGACAGAAGATTGCCTTATGCTTTCACTGAACAAGGTATCGCCATGCTTAGTTCTGTCTTGAAATCACAAACAGCGGTGGAAGTGAACATCCGCATCATGCGAGCCTTTGTGTCCATGCGCCGCTTCATCGCTACCAATGCTCAACTGTTCCAACGGCTCGAAACGATAGAATATCATCAGCTTGAAATGAAGCAGCATCAAGAGGTGACGGACAAACGCATTGATGAAGTGTTCAGACGGTTGGACGCGAATATTCCACCCATGCAAGGTATTTTCTATGACGGGCAAGTGTTTGATGCTTACCGTTTCGTGTCCGATTTGATGCGAAAAGCAAAGCGTTCAATTATATTGATTGATAACTATGTGGATGACACGGTACTTACATTGCTTGATAAAAGGGGAAACGGGGTTACAGCAACTATCTACACGCAGCGAATTAGTAACCAGTTCCAGTTGGATGTTGACCGCCATAACGCTCAATATCCACCTATTGAAGTAATGCAATTCAACAAGGCACACGACCGTTTCTTGCTTATTGACGATGAAGTGTACCACATAGGAGCATCCATCAAAGATTTAGGTAAAAAATGGTTTGGCTTCACATTGATGCGTGACATCACGGCAACCGAACTTATCAACAAAATTAAAGAGTAATGACTATGGCAGATAATAAAGATAAGAAAGTCCTTAATGTTCCGGCTTTGAGATTTCCAGAGTTTACGGAGGAGTGGAGAGAATATGCTATTGGTAATGTCTTATCTATTGGAAATGGTCGTGATTATAAACACCTGCATAATGGAGATATTCCTGTGTTTGGAACAGGTGGATATATGACCTCTGTTGATGATTTTCTTTATGATGGAGAATCTGTATTTATTGGTCGTAAAGGAACTATCAATAAACCTTTATATTACAATGGAAAGTTTTGGACTGTTGATACTTTATTTTATACTCACAGTTTTGTCAATGTACTTCCTAAATTTGCATATTGCTTATTTCAAACAATAAATTGGTTAAAATATAATGAGGCATCAGGTGTTCCTAGTTTATCAAAAGCAACCATTGAGAAAATCAAAGTCCGTGTTCCTTCAATGGATGAGCAAGGCAAATTATCAAATCAATTATTCTTGCTCGATAAACGTATAGAAGTACAAAACAAAATCATTGAGAAATACGAATCCTTAATTCAAGCAATGTGTGATACCTTGATTGGAAAGAAAACGCAACAGGTCATGTTGTCTTTTAATGATTTTGGGGAATCTTATTCAGGATTATCTGGAAAAAGCGCAGAAGATTTTGGTGAAGGTAGTCCATACATTACATATATGAACGTCTATCAGAATCAAATTATTGATATAACCGATATAGGCTTAGTCAAAATAAATAAAACAGAGCAACAATCACTTGTTCAATATGGTGATATTCTTTTTACTTTATCATCTGAAACGCCGGAAGAAGTAGGAATGGGTGCGGTGTATTTAGGAGAAACTTATCCCTTATACTTGAATAGCTTTTGCTTTGGCATCCATATAACAGACGAGAGTAAGATTTTTCCTCCATTTTTAGCTTACTATGTTTCTTCAGAATCATTTAGAAAAGCCGTCTTCCCTTTAGCCCAAGGTAGTACGCGCTTCAATTTACAAAAAGGTGATTTCCTGAAGAAAGTGTTTCCATTTCCAGCAATAGAACAACAGCGTAAGATATACTCAATACTCAAAACCTATTCAGACAAACTTAATATTGAGAAGCAGATGATAAAGTTGTTATGTTGCCAAAAACAATATTTATTACGCCAGTTGTTTATATGAACATTTGGCGTAATAAATACTCTTTTTCTATCATATATGCCTGTAACAACCTCTTTTCTATATCAATCTTTTTTTGAATAGTCTTTAAGGTCGTGGCTATGGTATAGGCTTCGTTTTCAGAAATGGGAAGTGGCACAAAGTTTTCTAAGAATCGCAGATTTGTTATGTTTATAGTATTCTTCGCTCCTTTTTGAATGAGAGGATGTAAATAATTAAACGCATTACTTGGCTTCATAAAATAGAAATGCAAAATTACACCGATGTTATCATTTGAAGGGGTGTAAACTCCATACAAAGGTGAAACAGCAACATCTTCTTCAATATCACTACGCTTTATTATGCCATAAGGAAAATCTCCTGTTGGACTTTTAGTATAAACAATATCGCCGTATTTTACGACATTATAGTGATTTGTCTGTTGGGCGGCGAAAGAACGTCCAAGATATTCTACTTGGTTCACTACGCCTTGGCTTACAGATACGGAACAAATAGTTCTGCCATCAATATTCTTCTCATTGCGCTCATGCAAAACTTTACTTAATTCCATTTTTTGCCATGAACCTTTGGTTATCCCATTTGTCTTTGTCTTATAAATAATTGCTTGAATTAGGGATTCTAAAACTCATATTAAGGGGATTATCGAAACTGTTATTTCTTCGCAGAAGCCTAATACATTTATAAAGAACTGTCTTGAATGTGATTCATCTACATTACAGGAAAGTCAAGTTGCAGAGAATGGAGCCTATCCCGTCTATGGCGCAACAGGTATAAGTGGTTACACTGAAACAGCGGATGTAAACGGTGAGGCTATTTTAATAACCAAGGACGGTTCGGGTGTTGGTACAGTTAAATTTGCAGACGGAGAATATAGTTATATTGGAACTCTTAACCGCTTGATAGCAAGAGAGGGCTATTGCTTAAAGTACCTATATTTCGCCTTGCAGGGGTTCTGTTTTGAACCTTATAAAACAGGAATGGCTATACCGCATATCTATTTCAAAGATTATGGTAAAGCAAAAATATTTTGTCCAACCATAGAGGAACAATCTATTATTGCTAAAAGCCTTTCTGTTATTGAAAATAAAATATCAGTCGAAAAGCAAATCTTGTTTTGTAATCAATTGCAGAAGTCTTACTTGTTATCGCAAATGCTTATATAAACATTTTGGATAAAAGGTATTGCTTTTGTTTATTAAGCATGAGTGCCAAGGATTGCTCATTTTCCAATTTATTTGTTATACTTTCAAACATTAAAGCAATAGTTGTAAGAGTTTTATCATCAGGCAATATACAACTACTTGGTTGAATCTCTGTTATGTAATGGCGTTTATGTTCTTCTGTAGAAATGTCAAGTGATTTCAAATATTCATAAATGAATCTAAGAATATATTTGTTTTCTGCTGTAAGTATCTTAATTGCAGATGATTTTATTTTGAATGGGAAGGATACATATTTACAATCCAAAGTAAAATCATCAATTATTATACAATCACCTTTACTATAAATTCCATCTGTTTCTGTTGTATATCCAAGTATAAAAGCCTTGTTTGCAGTTAATA
>OLOW01000523.1_pt1 | contig 25964 bp, 20 predicted proteins | sample 1672801 | NCBI WGS metagenome assembly OLOW01 (sample SAMEA3136725, study PRJEB25190) | human gut metagenome | biome: human gut; feature: human-associated habitat; material: faeces | place: Austria | collected 2013 | reverse complement strand
GAAAACCTCCGGTTTTCATCCGTTTTGACGTACACGCCGTCAAAGCCGGAATAAAATTAAGGGGCTGCGGCCCCTTAATAACCCCGTGGCTTTTCGATATATCGAAAAACAGGAAATAGGAGAAATAAAGATGTCCTTTGAATTTACCCTTCGTCCCCGGACTACAGAAAGCCAGCGCAGGCTGCTGGAGATACCCGTTGAAAAGATAGTGCCAAACCCCAACCAGCCCAGGGTGACCTTCGACGACGATACTATAGCCGAGCTTGCCCAGAGCATAAGCCAGGTAGGCCTCATACAGCCGCTGGTGGTGAGAAGGAGCGGCTCCGGATATGAGCTGGTAGCCGGCGAACGCCGCCTGCGCGCCTGCAAGTCTCTGGGAATGGAGACCGTCACCTGCATAGTAGAGGACTCAATGCAGGAGGAATCCTCCGCCATGGTGGCACTCATAGAAAACCTTCAGCGGGAGGACCTGCACTACATGGAGGAGGCACAGTGCTACTATGCCCTGCTCAACAACTACAACCTCACCCAGGAGGAGCTTGCAAAACGACTTGGCAGGAGCCAGTCCTCCATAGCAAACAAGCTGCGGCTTTTGCGGCTCTCGCCCGATGTGGTGTCCGCCATTCGTGAGAACGGCCTTTCAGAGCGCCATGCCCGGGCGGTGCTCAAGCTAAAGGACGAGGAGGTACAGCTGGCCGTCATAAAGCGCACTGCGGAAAAGAACCTCTCCGTCAAGGACACTGAGCGGCTGGTGGAGAAGACCCTGGATAAGATGTACGACGAAAAGCGCCCCGGCGCGGCCCCCCGCCCTGCCATAATACGCCAGGTGCGGGACTACCGTCTGTTTATGAACACCGTCAATTCGGCCATCGCCGTGCTGCGGGAATCCGGCATGAACGTGGAGGTGGAGCAGGAGGACCTTCAAAACGGCGTGGATATACACATAAAGGTGACAAACGGCGAAAATTAAAAATAGAGGAAATCAAAAAGGAACGGCGAAGCCGTTCCTTTAAAATTGCCGTTTTCTATTGTCTGCCGCTGTTCTCGTTTGTAGGTTTCTATTATCTATTATTGGGCTTTTCTTTTCTCTTTGCTTCTTTCTGCTTTTCTTTTCTCCTGAAAAGAAAAGAGAAAGAAGAAGTAAAGAAGGAAAACGTCTTAATTTCCCGAAAACAGCCTTACGGGGAGGATGAGGTAGTAATATTCGTCGCCGGTTTCGGGCTTTACCACGCAGGGGCTTATGTTGGTGTTCATATCCAGGCAGACGTATTCGTCGTCCAGCACCTTCAGCACGTCGCTGAAGTACTTGGCGTTGAAGGCGATGTCTATGTCGCTGCCCATGCGGTCTATATTGACTATTTCCTTGCTGGCGCCTATCTCGCTGTTGGCGGTGATGGTAACCTGACCGTCCTCAAAGGAGAACTTTACGTGGTTCTTCTTGCTCTCCCGCGCCATGAGGGATACACGCTCTATGCTGTCCAGCAGCTCCGTGCGGTTCACCCGCACATGGGTGGTGTGGTTGTCCGGCAGTATCTGGCGGTAGCGTATGAACTCGCCGTCCATAAGGCGGGTGATTATGCGGGTATGGCCCATGTCTATCATGACGTGGGTGGCAGAGAATACCATGTTGATCATCTCGTCGCTGTCGTCCAGTATGCGGCTTATCTCCAGCAGGCCCCGGGCGGGAATGACCGCGTTTTTGGCGGCGCCGGATACCGTTACGGCTTCGGTGCGCATGGCCAGACGGTATCCGTCCAGAGCTACCATGCTCATCTTGCCGTCGGCAAGCTCTATGAGCACTCCACGGAGTATGGGCTTGGAATCGTCCTGTGCCGTTGCGAATATGCACTGGCGTATCATGTTCTTTAAAGCCGCCTTGGATATGGCGATAGAGAACTCCCGGTTGACGTCGGGCATGGAGATGTAATCCTTGGCGTTTTCCACCTGCATGGTGGTGGTGGCCCGGCCGCTCTCTATGAGCAGCGTGTTCTTATCAGCGGAAAGCAGGGTCTCCTCTGCGGGCAGCCTGCGGACAAGCTCCGAAAACAGCCGCCCGGGCAGCACACAGGCTCCCTGCTTTTGGATATCTACATTAAGCGTAGCTTCTATCTGGAGCGAAAGGTCTGTACACCTTAGCAGCAGCGTATCGCCTATGGCTTCGGCATATATGCCCTCGAGTATGCCTACCGAGGACCTTACTCCCAGCGCCTTTGAGACCGTAGCCACGGCGGCGTTGAGCTCAGCCGTATCAACTGTAAAGCGCATATGCGTCCCTCCCTGGAATGGATGATATCGTTTATATTATATTTATTATACTATATTTCGGCGGCGGCGCAAATATTTTTGTGAGGCGCGGCAATATGCATTTTACGCATATTTATACATTTCTGCAATGTTTTCTTCTTATTATAATAAAAGCCATTGAAAAATCCCTGATTTTATGTTAAAATTAGTAAGTAAAATTTTGTATTACAGGCGTGCAAAACAGATGGAAATTAACCGCTTGCGCTTAAACCAGTACCGCAGCTATGCTGCACTCGATCTGCGGCCCGGCCCCGGCATAAACGCCATAGTGGGAGACAACGCAGAGGGGAAGACCAACAGTGTCGAGGCGGTTTTTCTTTGCGCCTTCGGAAGGTCCCACAGGACCTCCCGGGACGCCGAGCTTATTATGCGGGGCTGCGCCGGCGGATACGTGGGGGCGGAGCTTACCAACAATACGGGCTCCCATCTTATAGAGATAAAGCTTCGGGACGGGGAGCGCAAAAAGATATTCATAGACCGGCAGATGGCCTCCCGCTCAGGGGAGCTAATGGGGCTGCTGAATGTTGTGATGTTCGCCCCGGAGGATCTTTCCATAGTAAAGGATGGACCGGCGGAGCGGCGGCGCTTCATGGATATGGAGCTTTCCCAGACCCACCCCGCCTACTATTACAGCCTGCAAAGGTACAACTCGGCGCTGAAGCAGCGGAACGCCCTTTTAAAGGAGCCTGACAGGATAGGCCCCGGCATGCTGGAGACCTGGGACGAGCAGCTTGCAGCGCTGGGCGAGGAAATCGTAATGGACAGGTGCGAATTCATAGACGGCCTTTCCACAATAGCCTACGACCTGCATAAAAGCATCACGGGGGGCAGGGAGAGGCTGGAGATAGTGTACGAGCCGGACATAGACCCGGAGGACCCGGAGGGCATTTACGGCGCCATGCTCAAGGCACTGGACAGGAGCAGGGCGGAGGATCTCCGCCGGGGCTTTACCACCGCAGGCCCCCACCGGGACGATATAGGCATAGCCCTGTCCGGCATAGACGTGCGCACCTTCGGCTCCCAGGGCCAGAAGCGCACCGCAGCGCTCTCGTTAAAGCTTTCCGAGCTTGCCTTCATACGGGAGCTGAAGGAGGAAGCCCCGGTGCTCATACTGGACGACGTGCTCTCTGAGCTGGACGAGGGCCGGCAGCAGCTTTTGATGGAAAGCATGAAGGACTGCCAGTGCTTTCTGACCTGCACCAGCCTTGAGGGCTTAAAGCGGGCGGGCCTGGGAAATATGAAGGTGTTCCGCTGCAAGGGCGGCGAGATGCGCCCGGAATGATTCCGGGGGCGAAAACCGGAGGAATATATGTATCTGCATATAGGCGGGGATAAGGTAGTGGACGATGAGGAAATACTCCTTATATTGCCCCGTGAAACAGTAATGCATTCATACGACAACCGCCGCTTCATGGAGACCGCCATAGGCTCCGGCCGCGTGGACGACGTATCCGGCGGCGAGCGGGACACATACATAATCACCGCCGTCCCCGAGGGAATAAGGGTATACGCCTCGGCGGTAGGGGCAGCTACAATAGCTAAGAGATAATTTACAGAAGGGCATAAACCATGGAACAGAACAACCACACAAACTACAACGCAAACGAAATACAGGTCCTTGAGGGATTGGAGGCGGTAAAGCGCCGCCCCGGCATGTATATAGGTTCTACGGACGTGCGGGGACTGCACCATCTGGTCAAAGAGCTGGTGGATAACGCCATAGACGAGGCGATGGGCGGCTACTGCACCCATATAGAGGTAACAATACACCCCGACAATTCCGTATCCGTCCGGGATAACGGCCGCGGCATACCCGTGGGCTACCATGAGAAGATGCACAAGTCCGCGCTGGAGGTGGCACTTACCGTGCTGCACGCGGGGGGCAAGTTCGGCGGCAGCGGCTATAAGGTATCCGGCGGACTTCACGGCGTGGGCCTGTCCGTGGTAAACGCCCTTTCCAGTAGGCTTACGGCGGAGGTTCGCCGGGACGGCATAATATACCGCCAGGAATACGTAAACGGCGACCCGGTGACGGGGGTAGAGCAGGTGGGCACATACGGCGACGACACGGGCTCCGGCACTACCATAACCTTCCTCGCCAACGACCAGATATTCGACACCCTTGATTACAACTACGATACCCTGCGGGGCCGGATGAGGGAGCTGGCCTTTTTGAACAAGGGCGTAGCCATAACCGTCACGGATGAGCGCACAGACCCCGTACAGAGCAAAAAATACTGCTATGAGGGCGGCATAATCTCCTTCGTGGAGCACCTGAACAAGAGCAAGGACGTGCTCCATGAGGACGTTATGTACTTCGAGGGCAGTAAGGACGATCCCGCCAAGCAGCAGGTGGCCTCCGTTGAGGTGGCCATGCAGTACAACACCGACTACAACGAGAGCGTGTTTACCTTTGCCAACAACATAAACACAGTTGAGGGCGGCACCCACCTTCAGGGCTTCCGCAGCGCCCTTGCCCGCAGCATAAACGACTACGCCCGAAAGTATAAGCTGCTCAAGGACAACGAAGCGAACCTCTCCGGCGACGACGTAAGGGAAGGCCTTACCGCCATAGTCAGCGTAAAGCTGGTGGAGCCCCAGTTCGAGGGCCAGACAAAGACAAAGCTGGGCAATTCCTATATGAAATCCCTTGTGGACAACGTGGTGGGCAACGGGCTTGGCTTTTACCTTGAGGAGCACCCCCAGACCGCAAGGCTGATAATAGATAAGTGCATAACCGCATCCAGGGCGAGGGAGGCCGCAAGAAGGGCCAGGGACCTTACCAGAAAAAAGACCGGCCTGGAGAACATATCCCTCCCCGGCAAGCTTGCGGACTGCAACAGCAACGAGCCGGAAAAGTGCGAGATATTCTTAGTGGAGGGCGACTCCGCAGGCGGCTCCGCCAAGATGGGCCGCAACCCGGAGTTTCAGGCAATACTGCCCCTTCGCGGCAAGATACTCAACGTGGAAAAGACCCGCTTGGATAAAATGCTTGCCAACAACGAGATACGCTCCATGATAACCGCCTTCGGCACAGGCATAGACACCGAGTTCGACGAGAGCAAGCTCCGCTACCACAAGATAGTCTGCATGACGGATGCGGACGTGGACGGCGCGCATATACGCATACTGCTTTTGACCTTCTTCTACAGGCATATGCGGCCTCTGATAGAGCACGGCCACATTTACGCCGCCCAGCCGCCCCTTTATAGAATTACAAGGGGCAAGAACATATGGTATGCCTATGACGACGAGCAGCTGGGAAGGATACTCAACGAGATAGGCCGGGATCCCAAGCCGCTTATCAACCGCTATAAGGGCCTTGGTGAGATGAACCCGGATCAGCTGTGGGAGACCACCATGGACCCGGACAACCGCATGATGTACCGGGTACACCTTGAGGACGCCATACGGGCGGACGAGATATTCTCCACCTTAATGGGCGACAAGGTAGAGCCCCGCAAGGAGTTCATAGAGCAGAACAGCAAGCTGGTAGTGGATCTGGACGTATAAAGGAGCAATAAATGGACGACATCACCAACAACCCCCGCATAACGCCGCTTGATATAGAGCAGGAGATGAAGAAATCCTTCATTTCCTACGCCATGGCGGTAATAATAAACCGCGCCCTGCCCGATGTGCGGGACGGCCTCAAGCCGGTACACCGGCGCATACTGTACTCTATGGGAGAGCAGGGCTTCACCCCGGATAAGCCCTTCCATAAGTCCGCCCGCATAGTGGGCGACGTGCTGGGCAAATACCACCCCCACGGCGACAGCTCGGTCTACGACGCCATGGTGCGCCTTGCACAGGACTTCAACACCCGGTATCTGCTGATAGAGGGCCAGGGCAACTTCGGCAGCGTGGACGGGGACGGCGCGGCGGCGATGCGCTACACCGAGGCCCGCCTTTCAAAGATGAGCCTTGAGATGCTTGCGGATATAGACAAAAATACCGTGGACTTCATGCCCAACTTCGACGAGACGCTGGTGCAGCCCACGGTGCTGCCCAGCCGCTTCCCAAATTTACTGGTAAATGGCAGCAACGGCATAGCAGTAGGCATGGCCACAAACGTGCCGCCCCATAACCTCGGGGAGGTCATAGACGCATACGTGGCCCTCATAGACAACAGGGACATATCCATCGAGGAGCTTATGGCATACCTGCCGGGGCCGGATTTCCCAACGGGAGCCACCATAATGGGAACCGCGGGCATAAGGCAGGCATACAGGACGGGCAGGGGCAAGATACTGGTACGGGCAAAGACCGAGATAGAGCCAATGGCCAACGGCAAGAGCCGCATAGTGGTAACGGAGCTGCCCTATCAGGTGAACAAGGCCCGATTGGTGGAAAAGATAGCGGAGCTGGTGCATGAAAAGCGGGTGGAGGGCATAACCGCCCTTCGAGACGAGAGCAACCGCAACGGCATGAAGGTGGTAATAGAGATAAAAAAGGACGTGAACGCCAACGTCGTTTTAAATCAGCTCTATAAGCACACCCAGCTTCAGGATACCTTCGGCGTGATAATGCTGGCTCTTGTGGATGGGGAGCCAAAGGTGCTCAACATAAAGGAGATGCTGTACCACTACCTCAGGTTCCAGGAGGAAGTGGTGACCCGCCGCACAAAGCACGATCTGGAAAAGGCCAAAGAGCGGCTTCATATATTGGAGGGCCTGCTCATAGCCATGGCCAATATAGACGAGGTCGTGGATATAATCAAGACCTCCAAGACCCAGAGCGAGGCCAAGGAACGGCTGAACGTCCGCTTCGGATTGACGGATAAGCAGAGCCAGGCCATACTGGATATGCGCTTAGGCCGCCTTACAGGGCTGGAGCACGACAAGATACAGGCGGAGAGGGACGGCCTTGTGGAGACCATCGCCTATTACGAAAGCGTCCTTGCGGACGAAAACAAGCTGCTGGGCATAATCCGGGAGGAAATACTGGAGGTCCGCCGCAAATACGCCGACCCCAGAAGGACCGAGATAGCCCAGATAACAGAGGATATAGAGCTGGACGACATAATACAGCCCGAGGAGATGACGGTAACCCTTACCCACTTCGGCTTCGCAAAGCGCACCAGCATGGATACCTATAAGGCCCAGAACCGGGGCGGCAGGGGCATAACCGGCCAGACCACCCGGGAGGAGGATTTCGTTGAGCACCTGTTCGGCTGCAGCACCCACGACGAGATAATGTTCTTCACCAACATGGGCCGGGTGTTCCGCATGAAGTGCTACCGGATACCCGAGGCGGGCCGCACCGCCAAGGGCACCGCCATAGTCAACCTGCTGAACCTTAAAGAGGGCGAGAAGGTGACCACGCTGTTCCCACTGTGGGAGGAGGGAAAATACCTGAACCTCATCACCAAGGCGGGCATAATCAAGAAGACACCCATAGAGGAGTTCGACAATATCCGAAAGGGCGGAATGATCGCCCAGAACCTCAGGGAGGGGGACGAGCTGATAGCCGCCATAATGACGGACGGCAGCGACGAGATAATAGTCGGCACCAAAAAGGGCAAGAGCATACGCTTCAGCGAGGAGGACGTGCGCCCCATGGGCAGAAGCGCCACCGGCGTAAAGGCCATAACGCTGGAGGAAAACGACAGCGTGGTGGGGGCCGAGAAGGTACGCCCCGGCGCCTCCATACTCTCCATATCCGAAAACGGCATGGGCAAGCGCACCCCGGAGGAGGACTACCGCACCCAGACCCGGGGCGGCAAGGGCATAATAGCCATGGCCCTCACCGAAAAGACCGGCGATCTGGTCTGCATGAAGGCGGTAGGAGCCTCCGATATAGAGGAGGACGTAATGATAATAAGCTCCGAAGGCACCATAATAAGGCTGCCCGTGGAGCAGATATCCGAGATATCCCGCAATACCCAGGGAGTGCGCCTTATGCGCACCGAGGACAGGGTGGCCTCCGTTGCCATAGTTCCCCACGTGGAGCCTGACGGGGAGTAATAAAAAAGAGGGGACGGCAAGCTGTCCCCTTTATATGTCTGTAAAGGAACATGGTATATGCCGCTTATACGCCTCGCACAGCTTTTCGCCGCCGCGGGACATACCCTCTACGGAGTAGGGGGCATGGTGCGCAACCCGCTTCTGGGCCTGCCGGTCACGGATAACGACGTTACCTCCTCCATGACGCCGGGGGAGGTAATGGCCATGTGCCGGGATAAGGGCATAAAGTATCTGGACATAGGCGCGGCCTTCGGAATGGTGGAGCTGCACTATATGGGCGGGGTATTCCAGCACACCACCTTCAGGCGGGATACATACCCAGCAGGCGGCGGGCACCGGCCCCAGGCGGTAAGCTACTCCGGGGACATAAACGAGGACGCCTTCCGCCGGGACTTTACTGTGAACGCCATATATAAAAACATACTGACAGGCAGGATCACCGACCCTACCGGCGGCATGCAGGACCTTAAAAAAAGGCTGCTCAGAGCTACCTCAAAGGATCCCGCCGTCATAATGGGAGACGATGCCCTTCGCATAATGCGCATGGCGCGCTTTGCCTCGGAGCTGGGCTTTGAGGCGGAGCGGAGCACATTGGAGGCCGCAAGGGCCTGCGCGGCGGGGCTTGCGGACATATCCCCGGAGCGCATACGGCAGGAGCTGGACAGGATACTGCTCTCCGACGCGAAATACGGCGTTCCCCACGGGCCCTACAGGGGCCTTGTGATGCTGGACGAGCTGAGGGCCATAGACGTGATAATGCCGGAGCTCGCGAAGGGGCGCGGAGTGGCCCAGAAGCCCCAGTACCACAAGTACGACGTGCTTCACCACTGCTTTCACGCGGTGGACTGCATAGAGCCAAGCCTTACCCTGCGCCTTGCCGCTCTGCTCCACGACGTGGGCAAGCCGGCGGCGCTGGAGGCCACGGGCTGCATGTACACCCACGACAGGCTGGGCGCGGATATTGCCCGGGGAATACTGGAAAGGCTGAAGTACCCCTCCGCCGTCATACGGGACGTTACGGCGCTTATACGCAACCACATGTTTGACCTTCGTACCGAGGCAAAGGAGAATACCATACGGCTATGGCTTCAGGAGATGGGTATAGAGCGCTCGCGCCAGCTCATAGCTCTCCGCCGGGCGGACGTTCACGGCAGCGGAAGGATAGAGGGGCCGGTGGAGTCCGCGGACAGGTGGGAGCGCATACTGGAAAGCATGATAGCGGCGGGGGCGCCCTTTGAAGAGCGGCAGCTTGCCGTCACAGGGGCGGACATAGCCGGTTACCTTGGCATACCCCCTTCTCCCAGGATAGGGTACATAAAGGCGGGGCTTTTGAGGCACTGCGCAAAACGCCCGGAGGACAACAATAAAACCGTGCTGCTTCGGCTCAGCCGGGATTTGGTAAACAATTCGTGACAGTTTTGCCCTTTTGCCCTATATACACTTGCAATACCCATGGGAAAAATGTAAAATAGGTTGATTAGGTATGAAAATTATAAGGGTATGTATGCACATACGGCAACCCTGACCCTGAACGGAGGATATAAGTGGCTATTTCGCTGGAAGTTAAAAAATTCGTAAACACCGAATACGTAGGCAAATTTGCGGAGATCGAGCTGCCCATAGCCCAGCCCGAAGACGAGGAGCCCCCAAGGAAGGCCAGAAAGAAGCCGGACAAGAAGGATAAGAAGGAAAAAAAGGCTTCCTTTATTCGCAAAAGGGCGGATTATGACGGCGATGACGACGATTATGACGATATAGACAGCGAGATCGAGGCGGAGCTGGACGCGGAGGAAGAGGAGGAGCGCAGAAAGTCCCGCAGGGGAGGCCTGTTCGGCAGAAAGCGCGCCGCCGATCTTGACGACGAGCTGGACGACGATCTTGACGACGAGCTGGACGACGAGCTGGACGAGGAAGAGGACGAGGCCGCCAAGGCCATGGCCCGCCGTAAGGCAGCCGCTCAGGAAGCCCGCCGCGTAGCCGCCATGTTTGACGATGCTCCCAAGGCATCCCGTACTTCCCAGCCCGTAGAGGCAGAGGAAGAAGAATATCAGGAGCCGGAGCCTGAAGGCCCCCGGACAGAGCGCGCCCGGATACACTACATCGAAGAGGGCAACGGGGAGCCGCTGATACTCGTACACAGCGTAGGCCAGTCCTTCTATACCTGGCGCAACATGTTTTCCCGCCTCAGCCTTAATTACCGGGTGATAGCCATAGACCTGCTGGGTCACGGCTATTCCTCAAGGCCTGAGAACTTCAACTATACCGTTGAGGAGCAGGCCATGACGCTGGGCCTGTTCATGGACGCAATAGGCGTGCAGTCCGCCCACATAATGGCATTTTCCATGGGTTCCGCCTACGCGCTGCGCTTTGCGCTGGACAACCCGGAGCGGGTAGGCAAGATGATGCTCATAGCTCCCGGTGGCATTTCGCCGGATATGCCGCTGGCCATAAAGCTCATGGACAGCAGCATACTGGGCGGCGTGGCCTCCATGCTCTACGGCATGCGCACGGTGGAAAAGGTGCTTTCCGAGTGCTATTTCGACCTTGCCCAGATGATGAGCCCCGAGGTAGTGGGCGAATACTACAAGACCATATCCGACCGTGAGTCCCGCTGGGCGCTGCGGGCCTCCTTCCACAATTTTGACGATGAGAGCGTGGTATCCAGGCTCCGCTCCCTTGAGGCCCCCGTGCTGATGCTTCAGGGCAGCGAGGATAAATGGCGCCAGGGGGACGACTCCGAGCTGTACCACACGGCGATGCCCTACGCCGGATTTGCCACCATGCGCAACGCAGGCCACCTGCTCCATGAGGAAAAGGCGGAAAAGGTCATAGCGGCCACGCTGGAGTATATTCCGGCGATACAGCCGGAGGCTTAGAACGGCAAACCGCCCGCAAGCCTGCCTCCCTTTTAATAAAATAAAGGGAGGCTTTCTTATGTTCGCTTGCCAACTATTCACCATTCCTTCATAGCATTATCCGCTCTTTTATGATACAATAACCATGGCTATATGCCGATACAGATAATAAAGAGGAAAACGAATTGAGAAAGAAACGGCTCGGGTCGATACTGATAAGCGCCGCGCTTATCGTCATATTGGCCGTATTTTTGATAAACCTGAAGGAAGGCAGCTCAAGGGCCCCGGCGGACGCCGTTGCGCTGAGCGAGATAATGATCTCCAACAAGGGCTCCGTGCCGGACAACCTGGGCGGCTACCCCGACTATATAGAGCTGCACAACGGCTCAACGGAAAAGGCGGACATATCCGGCTACGGCCTGTCCGACAGCCTGCTGGAGGGCGCAAAGTATGTGTTCCCCGCAGGTACGGTGCTGGAGCCCGACGCTTATGTGGTGGTATGGTGCGGCGGCGAGGCGGAGGACGGCATGCATGCCCCCTTCAAGCTCAGCGCGGGTGAGGAGGCGGTGCTGTTCGACGCATCCGGAAGGCCCCTTGATACGGCTGTGCTCAACTCGGTGGACTCCGGAATGGTGCTGCGCCGGGAGGGCGAAGTATGGACACAGGCAAAGCCCTGCCCCGGCTATCCCAAGACAGAGGCGGGCATGGCGGAATACGAGGCGAGCCTTAAGGAGACGGAGGACATGGGCCTCTACATCAACGAGTTCATGGCCAGCAACGCCACCACCCTCTGCGACAGCTTCGGCAGCTATTCCGACTGGATAGAGCTATACAATTCAACGGATACCGACATGGACATATCCGGCTTCGGCATATCGGATAACCTGTCCCAGCCCATGAAGTACAGGTTCCCGGATGGGACCACCATAGCCGCCAAGGGATACCTGGTGGTATTCTGCTCAGGAAACGAGGGAATGCAGAACGGGGAGCTGCACGCCCCCTTCGGCCTTCGCTCCTATGGGGAGGACGTGGTGATTGCCAACAGGGCCGGAAGGATAATCGACAGCTATTCCTTCAAGAATCAGGAGACTGACGTTTCCATGGCCCGCATACCCGACGGCGCCGGCGAGTTCCAGTCCAATTCCCAGCCCAGCCCCGGCTACCCAAACACCGGCGCGGGCTACTCCGCCTTTGACGCGGCGAACAGGCTGCCACTGAGCGGCGTATACATAAGCGAGTTCGGCGGCTCCACGGGCAGCGTGGCTTCCGACTGGGTGGAGCTGCACAACTCCACGGGCAGCGCCGTGAGCCTTGCGGGCTACGGCCTGTCCAACAACCCGAAGAACCCCGCAAAGTGGGTATTTCCGGATATATCCATAGAGCCGGGCGAATACCTGCTGCTCTATGCCACCGGCAGCGCCGACAAGGCGCAAAAAAAAAATCTCAAGCTTAATTTCTGCATAAGCTCCACAGGCGAGGCGCTGTTTTTTTTCGACCCCAACGGAAAGCTCATAGACAAGCTCTCCGCAGGGCGCATGAAGTCCGGCCAGAGCTACGGCCGGGACGGCTCGGACAACCGCTTTTACTATGCGGAGCCTACCCCCGGCGCCCAGAACGGCAAGGGGTATGAGGGCATAACCCAGCTCCCGGCCTTCAGCGTCACTCCCGGCATATACGATAATGCCGTCACTGTGGCGATAACCGCAGGCGAGGGGGAGACGATACGCTACACCACCGACTGTACCACTCCAAACGCAAGCTCAGAGGTGTACAGCGGCGAGCTTTCCATCAGCAAAAACTCCGTCATACGAGCCGCAGCCTTCAGGGACGGATATCTCTCGGGGGACGTGGCTACCGCAACCTATCTTTTCAGGAGCGACGGCGTGAACCATGCCCTGCCGGTAGTGACCCTCGTTACCGACCCGGACAACCTCTGGAACAGCAAGACCGGCATATACGCCACCGGCGATAAGTTCGACCCGGACGCCGCCTCCTACGCGGACACCCTGCAATCCGCCACCTACTATCAGGCGAAGTTCGCCACCGAGGAGCAGGTGGATGCCATATGGGAAAAGCCCGCGGCGTTTTCGCTCTTTGACGATAACGGGAAGCAGGTCTTTACCCAGAACGTGGGCATAAGGATAGCGGGCAGCTTTGGCCGCGGCAGGGCCCAGAAGGGCTTCAACGTAATAGCCCGCAAGGAATACGGCAAGGGCTCCATGGAGTACCCCTTCTTCGAGAACCGCCCGTATACGGAATACAAGGCGGTGGTGCTGCGGGCCGGCGCGCAGGATCAGAACCGCAGCAAGATAAGGGACGAGCTGGCCAGCGGGCTTTTAGAGGGAACTGACATAAATATACTCTATCAGGCCTACCGCCCTACGGTGCTTTACCTCAACGGCGAATACTGGGGCGTGTACTTCATGAAGGAAAAGCGCAACCGCTTTTTTGTGGCCCAGCATGAAAACACGGAAAACAACGTGGACTTGGCCATAGGCAAGGGCTTCAAGCAGCGCACATACGGCGACAACTCGGACTGGGTGAGCCTTTACGAGTACGCCACCAGCCACGACCTTTCCTCAAGCGACGCCTACAACTACGTCGCGGAGCGAATGGACGTGGACAGCTTCCGGGATTACATGATAGCCGAGATATACAACGGCAACACGGACACCTACAATTTCCAGTATTACCGCCTCAAGGGCGGCAAGTGGAAGTTCATATTCTACGACTTCTGCTGGGGCTTCCAGAGCCCAGGCCACGAGACGCTGGCCTTCCGCATGGGCAAGACGCCCAGCGACGTATGCTCTGCAAAGCTGTTTGCCGCCATGCTCCAGAACAAGGGCTGGAGGGACAGCTTCTGCCGCCGCTTCGGGGAGCTTCTCAATACCGCCTTTGCCCCGGAGCGGGTGAGTGCGCTGATAGATGAGCTTTACGGCTATGTGGAGCCGGAGATAAAGCGGGAGCGGGAAAAGTTCAATAAGGATACGTTTATGGGAGTGAAGCAGCCCAATACAAACCTGGGAACCTACGAGGGCTTCCAGAGCGAGATAAGCAAGCTGAGGGATTTCGCCCAGAGGCGGCCCGAGGAGCTGAAGCGGCAGCTTCAAAGCAACCTGGGCCTCAGCGATTCCTACATGAAGGAGGTGTTCGGCTAAAATGGAAAAGGCCAGAAGGCCAGCGCGCCCGAAAAAGCGGCCGGTACAGTACCGCCACGAGCTGAAATACTACATCAACCGGGGAGACTACGAGATACTCTCAAGAAGGCTGCGCTCCTGCATACAGCAGGACGAGAACGCCCAAAAAAACGGCGGCGAGTACTTTATAAGGAGCTTATATTTCGACAGCCCCTTTGACGACGCCCTATGGGAAAAGCTGGCAGGCGTCAACGACCGGGACAAGTTCCGCATACGGGCGTACAACGGCAGCGACGACGTCATCAAGCTCGAGTGCAAGCACAAGGAGGGCAGCTTTATAGCAAAGCAGTCGGTGCGGCTCAGCAGGGCCGAGTGCGACAGCCTTATCGGCGGGGACTACGCCTTTCTCATCTCCCGTCCCGAGCCCTTCGCCCGGCGCATGTTTGTGGAGTTTGCCACCAAGGGCCTGCGCCCCTGCGTAATAGTTGACTATACACGGGAGGCCTACGTTTACCCCGTTGAGGACGTTCGCATAACCTTCGATAAGGATATACGCACCGCATACAGGGGGACGAGCCTTTTCGACATGACACAGCCTACCTATCCCGTCATAACCGACGGCGACCTTGTGCTGGAGGTAAAGTTCAACAACTACCTGCCCAGCTATATAAGGGAGCTTTTGCAGATAGATTCCCACACGCGCAGTGCCGTGAGCAAGTACTGTATATGCAGAAAGTATGAATTTTAGGAGGACCACATGACCAGCTTTTCCGATCTCTTGACCATTACCATGAACCCCGTACAGGTTATCCTTACGCTGATAGTAGGCCTGCTCATGGGCCTTTACGTATGGTTCATATATAAAAAGACCTTCAGCGGGGTCATGTATTCCCGCACCTACGGCATGACGCTGGTAATGATGACCATAGTTACGGCGCTGATGCTGATGCTCATCAACAACAGCCTGACCCTCAGCCTTGGCATGGTGGGCGCCCTGTCCATCGTCCGCTACCGCACTGCCATAAAGGATCCCCTTGACACCGCCTTCATATTCTGGGCAGTGGGCGAGGGTATAGCCGTGGGCACCAAGTTCTATGACGTGGCGGTCATAGCGGGCATAATGATAGGCATATTCGTGCTGCTGATCTCAGGCTCAAGGGGCAAGGGTGGCGCTCAGAGCTACCTCCTTATAATCCACTACAGCGAGGCTGCGGCAGACGCCATACGCAAGATGACCAAGCAGCTTCCCGGCGCCCGGCTCAAGAGCAAGGTAGTGCGCCCCGGCAGCATAGAGCTTACCATGGAGCTGCGCCTCAAGGAGAACGAGACGGGCTTCGTAGAGAAGTTCACCCGGGTGGAGGGCGTGTACGATGCAAGCCTTATCACTCATCAGGGAGACATAGTGGCGTAGCCCCCTCTTTTGAAATTGAAAGGGAGAGATCATGCTCAAACGGTTTGCGTCCTACTACAAGCCCCATAGAAGGCTGTTCTATATAGACATGTTTTGCGCGCTGATAATATCGGCGTGCAATATGTTTTATCCAATAATAGCCAAGGATATAATAAACGTCTATGTGCCGGAGAGGGATATGCGGCGGCTGGTGCTGTGGTGCTGCGTGCTGCTGGGCATATATCTGCTCAAGGCCGTTATGAAGTTCATAGTGGATTACTGGGGGCATATCGTAGGCGTGCGGATACAGGCGGATATGCGCCGGGAGATGTTCGGCCACCTGGAAAAGCTGCCCATAAGCTTCTTTGACGAAAACAAGAGCGGCGTGCTCATGAGCCGCATGACTAACGATCTTCAGGAGATATCCGAGCTTGCCCATCACGGCCCGGAGGACATATTCCTCTCGGTGGTGATGCTCATAGGGGCGGTGGCGTGGCTTTCCACCATATGCGTGCCGCTGGCGCTAATACTGCTAATAATGCTGCCCTGCACCGTGTTCATAACCACAAGGGCCCGCCTTGGGCTGAACAGGGCATCCCAGGAGACACGGGTAAAGATGGGCGAGATAAACGCCAATGTGGGCACCGCCATATCAGGCGTAAGGGTATCCCGGGCCTACACCGGAGAGGATCACGAGCTGAAGCTCTTTGACGTGCTCAACCGCCAGCTCACAGGCATACGGAGCAAGTATTACAAGGCAATGGCCTGGTTCTTTACCCAGGCGGAGCTGCTGATGGACCTTACCTATCTGGCAATCCTCTTTTTTGGCGGCCTGTTCTTCTTCAGGGGCAGCATAAACGCCGGCGAATACACCGCCTTTTTGCTCATGGTGTCCAACTTCTTTACTCCCGTGCGAAAGATGGTCAACATGTTCGAGCAGCTTCAGGCGGGTACGACGGGCTTTAAGCGGTTTACGGAAATTATGGACGAGCCCCCGGAGGAGGACGCACCAGACGCCATAGACGCAGGCAGGCTGGTGGGGGACATCGCCTTTGAGGACGTATCCTTCCGGTATAAAAACAGCGACGCCAAGGGGGCGGAGAAGGTGATAAAGCACCTGAACCTCCGCATACCCGCAGGGGAGACGGTGGCTCTCGTCGGCCCCTCCGGCGGCGGCAAGACCACACTCTGTAACCTCATACCGCGGTTTTACGACCCGGAGGAGGGCCGCATAACCATAGACGGCACTGATATAAGGGATTTCACAAGGGTATCCCTCAGGCGCAACGTGGGAATAGTGGCCCAGGACGTATTCCTCTTTGATGGCAGCATAGCGGACAACATACGCTACGGCAACCTTGACGCCACGGAGGAGGAAGTCATAGAGGCCGCGAAAAAGGCCCGCATTCACGACTACGTCATGACCCTTGAGGAGGGCTACGACACCCAGGTGGGCGAGCGGGGGGTGAAGCTTTCCGGCGGCCAGAAGCAGCGCATATCCATAGCCCGCGTATTTCTGAAGGATCCCGGCATACTGATACTGGACGAGGCCACATCGGCTCTTGATAACCAGACCGAAATGGAGATACAGCAGGAGCTTTTCGAGCTTGCCAAGGGGCGCACCTGCATAATAGTGGCACACAGGCTTTCCACCATAAAGAGCGCAAACGAGATAGTGGTGTTGACGCCCTCCGGCATAGCCGAGCGGGGCAGCCACAGGGAGCTTATGGCATTGGGCGGCATATACGCCAACCTCTATAATTATCAGATAATAGACGTATAAAGGAACGAACAAGGTATGAAGATTACGGTCATAGGCTGCGGCCGCTGGGGCTCATTCATAGCATGGTATCTCGACAAGGTGGGGCACAGCGTAAGCCTTTACGGACGGGAAGGCTCGCCCCACATGAAACAGTTCAGGGAGAGCCGCACCAACGGCACGGTGACGCTGCCAAACAGCATACGGCTCATATCCGCCATGGAGGAGGCCGTAAAGACGGAGCTGATAGTGGTATCCGTGGGAGCCCAGTCCTTTAGGGAAGTGGCTGCGGACATAGCGGCGCATGGCTATAAGGGCGACCTTGTGCTGTGCATGAAGGGCATAGAGCAGGGCAGCGGCAAAAGGCTTTCGGAGATCGCCCTGGAATACCTGCCTCAAAGCGGAGTGGCCGTCTGGCTGGGGCCCGGCCACGTTCAGGAGTTCGTGGCGGGAATACCCAACTGTATGGTGATAGACGGCACATCGGAGGAATTGAAGGAGCGTCTGGTGACACAGTTCAGCTCCAGCCTCATACGCTTCTATTACGGCCGGGATCTCATAGGCAACGAGGTAGGGGCCGCCGCAAAGAACGTCATAGGCATAGCGGCGGGAATACTGGACGGCATGGGCCTCACCAACCTTAAGGGGGCGCTCATGGCGCGGGGCACCCGGGAGGTTGCCCGGCTCATAGTGGCTATGGGGGGGATAGAGCATTCCGCCTACGGCCTCTGCCACTTGGGGGACTATCAGGCCACTGTGTTTTCCCAGTTCAGCCATAACCGGGCCTTCGGCGAGGCCTTCGTAAAGGGGGAAAACTACGGGAAGCTTGCCGAGGGATACTATACCGTGGAGGCGCTCATGGAGCTTTCGAAAAAGTACGGGGTGGATATGCCCATATGCCGCGCCGTGCATAAAGTGCTGTACGACGGCGCAAGCCCCAGAGACGAGCTCACCGCCCTGTTCATGCGGAGCCTTAAAAAGGAGTTTTAGATGTACATAGACACCCATGCCCACCTGACGGACGGCGCCTTTGACCATGACAGGCAGGAGCTTATAAAGGGTCTTGCCGCCGGGGGTATAGGCAAAATAATAGAGATTTCCTGCGACCCGAAGGGCTTTGAGGCCTCGGCGGAGCTTGCGGAAAAAAACCCCGGCATATACCTCGCCTTCGGCATTCACCCGGAATTCGCGGAGACATATACGGAAAGCGATATCGCCGCGCTGGAAAAATACCTGCGCCACCCCAAGTGCGTTGCGCTGGGGGAGATAGGGCTGGACTACTACTGGAAGCCCTACAACAGGGAAAAGCAGCTGGAGCTGTTCCGCCGCCAGCTCGATATGGCCATAGAGCGGGACATGCCGGTTTCCATGCATATCCGGGAGGCATACGGGGACTGCATGGAGGTGCTGGAAAGCTACAGGGGAAGGATAAAAGGCGTTATGCACTGCTTTTCGGGCAGCGCCGAGATCGCGGAGCGCTGCGCAGGGCTGGGGCTGTACATAGCCTTCGGCGGTGCGCTTACCTTCAGGTCAAACAAAAAAGGCCCGGCGGCCTGCGCCGCCACTCCCATTGACAGGCTTCTCACCGAAACCGATTGTCCCTACATGGCCCCGGAGCCCCACCGGGGAGAGCGCAACGACCCCGGGTATATACCCCTCATCTGCGGTAAAATGGCCGAGATAAAGGGAGTAAGCGAGGGTGAGATGGAAAGAGCGGCGGAGGAAAACGCAGAGCGGCTGTTCGGCCTATAATGGGGAGCTTTCTGAAAAAAGCGGGGCATTGCAAAATTGCCATAAAAATAACAGTTGACAAAAACCGCTTATCCATGTTATGATTCCGAAAAATGATATATCCGGGCAGGGCAAACGGCCCATGCAAAAGGGAAAGGAGAGCACTTATGATAAACACCGCTATTACCATGTACGGCATGATGATGTGCTGCTCCATGTCCCTCGGGCATGGAGAGCGCTTGCGTTGCCTGCAATAAAGCCTTTTGTACTTAAAGGGCGGTGTTTTGATTTATAGGCCGTAAGCGCAGAGCTTGCGGCTTTTTTAATGCAATACTTCGGATTGGAGAAAAAGATGGAAGCACGTGAAATGATAGCCATAAGGGGCCTTACAAAGACCTTCGGCACCGGATCGGACGCCGTGACCGCCCTCAGGGATATAGACCTTTCCGTAAGGGCGGGGGAGATATTCGGCATAATCGGCCTCTCCGGGGCGGGCAAGAGCACGCTGGTACGCTGTATGAACTACCTTGAACACCCCACGGAGGGCAGCGTAACGGTGGACGGAAAAAAGCTGGGCGCGCTGAACAAGACAGAGCTGCTCAACGCCAGAAGGGGCATAGGAATGATATTCCAGCAGTTCAACCTGCTCATGCAAAAGACCGCCCTCGATAACATCTGCTTCCCGCTGGAGATAGCGGGGGTAAGCAGAAAGGACGCCATAGACCGGGCAAGGGAGCTTCTGAAGCTGGTGGATCTTGAGGACAGGGAAAAGGCCTATCCCGCCCAGCTATCCGGCGGGCAGAAGCAGAGGGTAGCCATAGCCCGGGCCCTTGCGCCCAGCCCGAAGGTGCTGCTTTGCGACGAGGCCACCTCCGCGCTCGACCCCACCACCACCCGCTCCATACTCTCGCTCCTCAAGGAGATAAACCGCACCATGGGCATAACCATAGTGGTAATAACCCACGAGATGAGCGTTATAGAGGAGATATGCGACAGGGTGGCCATAATCGACCACAGCCAGATAGCCGAGGTGGGCGAGGTATCCGACATATTCATGAACCCAAAGACGGAGATAGCGAAAAGGCTGCTGTACGCCAGCGGCCGCCTGGGCGAGGAGGTGCTGGGAGAAAGGTGCCTGCGCATCATATTCGACGGAACCCAGACCTCCAGCCCCGTCATATGCGACATGGTGCTGGAGTGTGGCGCCCCGGTAAACATACTCTTTGCGGACACAAAGACGATTGAGGGCAAGATGCACGGCTACACCCTCATACAGCTTCCGGAAAACCGGGAGCTTGGAGATAAGATGAAGAAGTACCTCGATCTCCACGGGGTACAGTACCTTGAGGAGGCATACCATGTTTGATCCGCAGCTTGTGAAACTCTTTGGCGACGGCATACTGGAGACCTTATACATGACCCTCGTATCCACCGCCATATCCTACCTGCTGGGCCTGCCCATAGGCGTACTGCTGACCACCTCCGCCCCCGACGGCATAAGCCCACGGCCTGTGTTGTACAGGACGCTGGACGTGGTGGTGAACATACTCCGCTCGGTGCCCTTTCTGATACTCATGGTGTGCGTGCTGGGCCTCACCCGCTTCCTGGTGGGCACCACCATAGGCTCCACCGCGGTAATCCCTCCGCTGGTAATAGCGGCGGCGCCATATGTGGGCCGCATGGTGGAGGGCTCCCTCAAGGAGGTGGACCACGGCGTAATAGAGGCGGCTCAAAGCATGGGCGCGTCGGTGTTCCAGATAATCACCCGGGTGCTGCTGCCCGAGAGCACCCCTTCACTCCTCAACGGCGCGGCGATAGTCACCACTACCATACTCTCCTACTCCGCCATGGCGGGCGCGCTGGGGGGCGGCGGCCTTGGGGCCATAGCCATAAACTACGGCTACCACCGCTTCCAGCCTGACATGATGTGGATCGCCGTCGTGCTGCTGGTGCTGCTGGTGCAGCTCATTCAGCTTATCGGCGACAGGCTGGTAGTGAAGTCGGATAAGAGAAGAAGATAGATAATTGAGCCGTCAGGCTTGATATATAAAAATTTTTATAATTTTTCAGGAGGAAAACAAAATGAAAAAGCTGATCGCAATCGTACTGACCCTTGTACTGGCGCTGTCCTTCGCGGCCTGCGCCCAGCCTGAGGCGGCCCCTGCCGAGACCGCAGCCCCCGAAACGACCGAGAGCGCCGCTCCCTCCGAGCTTGTAAAGGTCAAGGTAGGCGCTTCCGTCACCCCCCATGCGGAGATACTCAATGCTGTAAAGGATGAGCTCAAGGCGGCGGGCTATGACCTTGAGGTGGTGGAGTTCACCGACTATGTGCTGCCCAACACCGCACTGGAGCAGGGGGATCTGGACGCCAATTACTTCCAGCATACGCCGTATCTTGAAAACTTCAACGAGGAAAACGGCACCCATTTGGTATCTGTAGGCAAAATACACTACGAGCCCTTCGGCATCTACGCAGGCAAGACCTCTGACCTCTCCGCCATACCCGAGGGCGGTTCAATAGCCATACCCAACGACGGCACAAACGAAGCCCGCGCGCTGCTTCTGCTGGAGGCTCAGGGCCTCATCAAGCTCAAGGAGGGCATCACCTTCACCGCTACCGTGCTGGATATAGCCGAGAACCCCAAGAATCTCAGCATCAAGGAGATTGAGGCAGCCCAGCTGGCCCGCTCCCTTCAGGACGTGGACGCGGCGGTCATAAACGGCAACTACGCCATTCAGGCAGGCCTCAAGGTGAAGGACGCCCTGGCCATAGAGGATAAGGACTCCATCGCTGCCGACACCTACGCAAACGTGCTGGTGGTAAAGGAAGGCCATGAGAACGACGACGCCACAAAGGCGCTGCTTGCCGCCCTCCAGAGCGACACCGCCAAGAAGTTCATGGAGGAAAAGTACGAGGGCGCTGTCATAGCCGCCTTCTAAGGCATACAGCCATATAAATTTATTGGAGCCCCGGCAGGGGCTCTTTTTTTTGGTTATAATAAACGATAATATATTTTTAAGGTGTTGTTTTTAATGACGCAGAAATTGCACCGGTACCGTATAAAAAATGGCGGCGCGGTGGCAAAAGCGGCGCAAATAGGGCATAAAGGCCGAAGGATTTACTTTTTAAGATAATAAAGAAACAAGATTGACAAAATCTATACAAAAGTTTATTATTTTAATGCAGGAATAACTGCATAAAATAAGTAAGGGAGAAGGAAAAGAATGGATAATCTGCTGCATTTTGTTCAGACGGTGAACAGCTATCTTTCGGACTATATTCTGGTGATACTTCTTATCGGCGTAGGCCTCTGGTACTCCATCAAGACCAACTTCGTGCAGGTGCGCTGCTTCGGCGAGGGCATGAAGAAGGTATTCGGCAACCTCAAGCTCAACGGCGAAAAGCATGAGAGCGGCATGAGCTCCTTCCAGGCCCTCGCCACGGCTATCGCCGCCCAGGTCGGCACGGGCAACATCGTGGGCGCCTCCGGCGCGATACTCACCGGCGGCCCCGGCGCGATATTCTGGATGTGGGTAATAGCCTTCTTCGGCATGGCGACCATATACGCGGAAGCCGTGCTGGCGCAGAAGACCCGCATAAAGGGCGAGGACGGCCAGATAAAGGGCGGCCCCGTCTACTACATAACCACGGCCTTTAAGGGCGGCTTCGGCAAGTTCCTCGCTGGCTTCTTTGCCATAGCCATAATACTTGCGCTGGGCTTCTTCGGCTGCATGGTGCAGTCCAACTCCATAGGCTCCACCTGCTCCACCGCCTTCGGCATACCCAGCTGGGTAATGGGCGCCGTGCTGGTGGCTATCTGCGGCTTCATATTCCTCGGCGGCGTGCAGCGCCTTGCTTCCGTCACCGAGAAGATAGTGCCCATAATGGCGGCCATATTCCTCGTAGGCGGCCTTGCGATACTCATAGCGCGCATCAAGTACGTCCCCGCCACCTTCGGCATGATATTCAAGTATGCCTTTAAGCCCCAGGCCATAATCGGCGGCAGCTTCGGCGCGGCGCTGAAGATCGCCCTCAGCCAGGGCGCAAAGCGCGGCCTGTTCTCCAATGAAGCCGGTATGGGCTCCACCCCCCACGCACACGCCCTCGCCAACGTAGCGGAGCCCCACGATCAGGGCTGCGTAGCCATGATAGGCGTGTTCATCGATACCTTCGTGGTGCTGACCCTCAACTCCCTGGTGATAATCTCCACCATGTACACCCCCGACGGCGTGCTGGCTAACGGCTATATGGGCGCTGTTGTGGATACCATAGGCAAGGCAAATCTGGCCCAGACCGCCTTCGGCACCGTGTTCGGCGCCAACTTCGGCAATATGTTCGTGGCTATCTGCCTGTTCTTCTTCGCCTTCTCCACCATACTGGGCTGGAACCTCTTCGGCAAGATCAATATGCAGTACCTCTTCGGCGATAAGTCCTATAAGATCTACACCGTGATAGCGCTGGTGTTCATCTTCCTCGGCACCCTCGCCTCCAACGACCTGGTCTGGGAGCTTTCCGACATGTTCAATCAGCTCATGGTCATCCCCAACGTCATAGCCCTCTTCGCCCTCACAAAGATGGTCCAGGGCTGCACCAAGGGGCTCAAGAAGTAGGAAACAGAATAAGAGAAGCAAAAAAAGAACCCTGCGGGGCTCTTTTTGAGACTGTCGAAAAACCCAGGGGTTGATAAGGGGCCGCAGCCCCTTATGTTTAAGCCGGCTCTGACGACATGTGCGTCAGAACGGATGAAAACCCAGAGGTTTTCGTACTTTGCGGATTTTGCCGCCCGGGAGCGAATGCGAGAGGCAAAACCCGTAAAACTCAAAAAAGTGGCGCTTAGCCACTTTTTTGACACTCTGAAAAGAGCCCTGCGGGGCTCTTTTTGCGTACCGTTTATTTGTTTAACGTTATCTCCGAGGGCAGCCAAAGCTCAAAGCCGGGGTGGAAGTAATAGCTCGCGGTGCAGGAAAGCTCGCCCTCGCTGCCGCTCCATTTCCATTGGGAGGTATCCTCGGGCGGGGTCGTGAAATATTCGGCGCAGTTATTTTGCAGCTTTTCTACCGCCTCCGGAGCTTCAAGGGCTATGCCCGCCAGCCTCCAGAAAAGCGGGTAGTCGTCTGAAACAAAGGCGCTCAGCTGCTCCTCGTCCCCCGGCTTCTGATTATAGCCGAAGCTGATGCCGCACTGCCGCTCCACGCCGCCAAAAAGCAGCATATTGACCATTACGACCGTATTGCAGCCGTCTTTCGTGAGCCGCATTATGGCGATGTCGTCCGGAACCTTGTCGGTGGTCATGCGGGCGTCCTCCGCCTTGTAGCCGTCAAGCCCGGCCTCATCCAGCGCCCACTCCATCTCCCGCACGTCCTCCGGCGGGAAGGTATAGTCCGAAGGGTCGAATTTTTCGGTGCTTTTGCAGGCGGTGAGCAGGAGCAGGGGAAGGATAAGGATTGTTATCAGGCGCTTCATACTTTACTCTCCTTTATTTATTTTATTATTTTCGCGGCCTTCAGCACCATGCACGCCAGCAGCAGGAAGCCCAGATAGCCTATGAGCACGTAAACTATGTTCATAAGGCGGTTGAAGGGCAGCAGCAGGCTTGCCGCTATGCCAAGGGCGGCAAGGAGTACGGATATGCGGCGGAAGCGGAGGGAGCCCTCCTCAGCAAGGCGGAAGGCGGTCTGCCAGAGCAGCGGCACCGAGGCCGTGTATATGCCGGTGACTATCAGTATAGAGAATACCCCGCTCGTCACGGGGCTTATGCGCCCCGCAAGTATCAGCATGGGTATCTGCGCCCCCGCAAGCTCGTCTATGTTCAGCATTATCGCGAAGTATATGAGCAGCATACCTATGTAAAAGGCGATAACGCCCCCCGCCGCGCCCACAGAGGCGCTCGCTATGCTCTTAGCCCGCCTGCCTATGGAGGTCAGGTAGCTTGCAAGCCATACCACGCTTATGCCCACATAGCTGACCGAGGCCAGCACCCAGCTCGGAGAGGCGCGCAGCAGCTTCATTTCGGGTATTCTGGCGATGGTCTCCGCCGCCGCGGTGAGGTTCGAGCGTAGAAACAGAAGCGCCTGCACATTGAAGTAGGATCGGGAAGATACGGGTGCAGCTGTATTCGTATCTTCTTTTTTGCCAGCCTTTCTTGTATAATCTTTGAAAAGAGAAGCATACTTTTTTTGATTGTATTTTGTTGGAAAGACTGTGATCCTTTGCGAAAACAAATGTTTATGCGCTTCCTTGCACTATTGCTATTGCTGCAGACATTTTCTTCCTGTCAAAATCAAAAAAATTTTGTCCATTTACGTGAGGGAGAATCTCTTTCCAGCATGATAAGCGGCATACAGGACTGCTTTCCAAATTATGATATCCCACTCCATATGACTATAGATCATGAGTCTTTGCAAAAACTTTTTTATATTGATCCGGAAGATGTGGAGAACTATATCGGTTTTTACTCTCGTGCTATGACGTCTCCCGATAATCTGCTGGCGGTAAAAGCGAAAGAGGGAAAACTCGAGGATGTGGTTTCTGGTATGCAGCAGCGTCAGGAAGACATGAAACGCAATTTTGAAGAATATCTACCGGATCAATACAAAAAAGCCTGCGCCGGACGAATTGTAACAAAAGGAAATTTTGCGGTGTTTATCTTATTGGGTGATTTGCAGTCAAATTGGGAAACCCAGTATCAGAAAGCAGAAGAATATTTTTTATCTCTTTTTGAAACGTGAAAAAGGCTATATAAGTATAAACTTACTGTACTTTGAAGGAGCATGACATGGTATTCAGCAGTATTATTTTTCTATTCCGTTTTTTACCTATTA